>Ga0209201_1001263_pt1 | contig 30282 bp, 24 predicted proteins | sample AD_UKC055_MetaG_FD_184411 | JGI IMG/M metagenome (GOLD analysis project Ga0209201, IMG submission 184411) | Active sludge microbial communities of municipal wastewater-treating anaerobic digesters from USA - AD_UKC055_MetaG (SPAdes) (version 2) | ecosystem: Engineered > Bioreactor > Anaerobic >...
ACTGGAGGGCCATCTTTCCAAACGCCGCGTCCGCTTCCGCTCTCATCGACCGCCTTACCCACCACTCACACATCGTCGCCATCAAGGGCGACTCCTACCGAAAGCACGAGGCCTCCCAGGAACGCCACGGACGACCGGACGACCAGGACGAGTAGAAACCGAAGGGAAACCCGAAGGGCCGAGAGTGTCGGCTGTCGCCGACACTCATGCAAGACCGACCACGATGTCCAGATTTCTACGGATTACTGCGAGCGGCAACACCCTGAACTTAAGACCGCACGTCAGAACCTTCGGCGCTGACTTTCCGACCCTCCGAATTTCGCCAAAAATTGCTTTCATGATGGAATAGGCTCTGCAAGCACCAAGCAACTGATGATTTTCCAGTGTATCAAGACTCGAATCGTGAAATTCGGTTCCATCTGAATACCCAATCAGCACGAGTGGTTGTGCAATATTGGCCAAATTGAGCATTACGGCCGCACTTGCCGACACATCAAAATCGGAGCGTGTAAGCTTTCCGATTCGATAGGCGCCAAGGCGCCAACCGCTCGCACACTTGGCTGGACTCGCCGGTACCGCAATAATCAACTCGCCGACAGAACCCAAGATTCCCGAAACGAAGAAGCTGTCCGATGCGCGCGGCTGCAGGATTATTTCTACTTTCCCAGCCTCAACCCCGCCTTCCATTAATGTTTCATCTTCACGAGATTACATCAAAGAAGCGCCTGTAATTGCAAGAGCAATGACCTGCCGCCGAATAGCGTGCCGGTTTGAAATGGGCAGGCCGCGCCCCTACACCCCATACTTCGCCCGGAATTCGCCAACCCAATCGGCGTGCCGGCCACTTTCGTCGATGGCATCGACGACGGATTGCATCGTGACCCGGCCGACGCGCGACCGCAGATGCTGCGGAATCGATTCCACAAGAAATGGCCACAGGCCCCGGGGCGGGTGGCCGTCGACGGATTTCAGGAAGGCGGGGTTGCGGGCGTCGTGGAGCAGGACGAAGCGGCCGCCGCTGGCGATGGCGAACATCACCTCGCGGTAAAACTGGTAGTAGCTGGCGAATGGGCAGACCGGGCCGGTCGTCAGGTTTGAAACGGGGGCCGGTGCGATGACAGTTGCGGTGGCTGATTCGGTTGCTGGTTCGGATCCCGGGCCCGCGGCGGCCTGCCCGAACCCCATGTCGGACATCATGGTCCAGTACTTACGGCCGATGTGGTGCAGATAGCACGCTTCAGGGCGGTCCGGGTACGGATTCATGCCCTCGCAGTCGCCGTCCGCGAACACGCTGCACCCGCCGAAGCCGCGCTCGACCATCTTGGATTCGATGTACAGGTTGCCGCCCTCGCCTTCCACCACCACGTCGATCGAGGTCGGGTGCGCGGGGTCTTCGTTGAACATCGCGCAGTCGCTGTGCTCGAAGCCGGCCCGCGCGGTCCCGGCCGGCCATGCGATCCCGGCGCGCTCCATCGCGACCTGCAGCGGCGCCAGGTCGCCCCGCACAATCAGCGGCCCGACCAGGTTGAACACCATCGCCTGACTGCTGAGCCCGTGATGCACCCACTGGTGCAGCGGGAACCCGTTGTCGCCATCGCGCCGGGCGTGCTCGGCCGCCACATATTCCGCCACCTCCGGCAGTATGATGTTCCCGCGCCACATGTCATGCCGCGCCAGGCAATACGGCCGCCCGGCCGCGGTTTCCGCCCCCTTCCCCGCAAACCACGCCGCCGCCGCCCGCCGCAACCCCGCCTCGTACCCCCGATGCGTCCCATACGGCCACGTCCTGGCCCGCGCTCTTTCCATCTGTTTGTTCGTCATGTCATTTCCTTTCACCGACCGGCCACCACGGCCGACCCATTCGGTTTGTATGTTGGGACAGAGGTTAGCACGAAGAAGCGGCAAGATTCAGGCCGGAAAGTGAAGTTCAGGCGGTAAAGCCGTTACGTATGCAGGCTTCAGCCACCAACGCCACCACGGATTCAGGCATCAGGCAGCAACGCGCCCACAGATGCAAGCCATTCACCGCAAATTCCGCGGCGAGTAACCGCGTAATCACCGCATGGCCTGCGCCAGGCGGCGGACTTGTTCGCATACTTGTCCGCTTCCTTGTTTGCTTACTTGATCGCTTACTTAATCGCTTACTTAATCGCTTACTTGATCGGTCGTGGTCGCCATACGCAACGCCAACAGCATGACGCATTGGATGTGCGTTCCGAATCCGGGCGTTTGCCGCGTCGCGTTTTGCCTGTAAGATGGCGGCATCCCGTGGGACATTCGCGCGAGGTCGGGCATGGACAGCAACAAGGGCGCCAAACATCATGAACCGAAAGATGTTTCCATCATCCGTTCGTCCGCCGCCGAATACCTGACATTTGTCGCGGCAAGCGGCAGCGGCGGTGTGGAAGCCGTTTATGACGATGAAAACATCTGGCTGTCGCAGAAGATGATGGCCGCGCTTTATGACGTTGAAACGCACACCGTCAATTACCACCTGAAGAAGGTGTTCGCGGATTCCGAATTGCTTGAGGACTCAGTTGTTCGAAATTTTCGAATAACTGCCGCCGACGGAAAGTCGTACAACACTAAACATTACAACCTGTCGGCCATCATCGCTGTCGGATACAAGGTCAATTCGGAACGCGCCGTGCAGTTCCGCAAGTGGGCGACGACCATCATCGAAGAATTCACCATCAAGGGCTTCGCGATGGACGACGAACGCCTGAAAAACGGTGGTTCCATCCTGTCCGACCAGTACTTTGAAGAACAACTCCAGCGCATTCGCGAAATCCGACTGTCAGAACGCAGGTTTTATCAGAAGATCACCGACATTTACGCGACCTCGATCGATTACGACGTGACCGCCCAGGCCACGAAACGCTTTTTCGCCACGGTTCAGAACAAACTGCACTGGGCCATCCACGGCCAGACTGCCGCCGAGGTGATATTCAGCCGCGCTGATGCCGAACGGCGCAATATGGGCCTGACCACCTGGAAGGACGCTCCCCGGGGCAAAATCCAGAAATTCGACGTGGCCGTGGCAAAAAACTACCTTTCGGAACATGAAATGGCCCAGTTGGAAAGGTTGGTGTCGGCATACCTCGACCTAGCCGAAAGCATGGCGATTCGCAAGATCCCGATGACGATGCAGGACTGGGAAATTCGGTTGAACCGAATGATTTTGGTGACCGACCGCCAGATCCTGCAGGACGCCGGCAAGGTTACGGCCGAAATCGCCCGTGCGCACGCCGAAAGCGAATTCGAAAAATACCGTATCGTCCAGGATAGGCTTTTTGAAAGCGACTTCGACCGCCTTGTGAAACAGGTCGGTTCCGGCGAAAAACACTGAACATTTTCGCAATGTCGCCAGGCATCAGGCGTCGTGACAACGTGCCCAGAAGCTGGACTTGCGGGCGTGGGCGGCGTGGATTGCCGCGAACCAGGTGGCGTGATCGGGCAGGCCGCGCCAGTCGGACACGGACGCCGACATCTGATCCAGAAACCGCAGATACCGGGCGCCGTGCGAATACGCGTTGTATGTGGCGCGTTCCAGAATCGATTCGACCAGCGCCCGGTAAATCAGGCTCGCGCCGAAATGGCGGCCCTGCCGGCGCATGGTGGTCGCCAGCGGCGTCAGGAATTCGTATTGCCAGCCGTCCACTTGTTCGACATGGTCCCGCAGGTATGTTTCGGCATCGTCGAACCGCCCCTGGTTGATCAGGAAAGTCAGGTCTGAAAACTGGAACCCCGGCCCGGCCAGTATCAACGTCGCCTCGCCGTCAATCACGGCGGCCCTGTTTTCTTCGCCAATCAAGGAAATCAGCTGATCCAGAGCCGCCGGCCCCCGGCCCCGCCGCAACATCGCCCACGCCAGATCGATCTGCGCCGCGGACATTCCCAGCCGCCCCAGAGCGTCGAACATTAGCTCGTCACGATCTGAGCGCTTGTAACCGTCATCGTCCGGAATACGCGCCAGCCACGCCATGCCAGCCCGTGGATCGCCGTGTTCGATGTGCATCGCCGCGATGTCCAGCGCGGCCCCGGGGTGGACGGCCCCGTACCGTTCGATGGTCGCCCGCTCAAACAGGTCCACATCCCCGATCTGGCGGGCCAGTTCGGCTACAAAAATCAGCGCCATCCTGCCGACATATGAATCCGACGTCCCCGCCTGACCATGAAACCGGACGATAATCCGCCGGATGACCGCTTCCGGAAGATACTGGGCCACATCCTTCAACAGGCCATCGCGTACCCCGTATCCGTCGTCACAGACCAGGTCGAAAACCAGGTCGGCCAGATACGCAGTGTCATCGCACCTGCCCGCAAATTCCCGGAACAGCCGCCGCGCATCGCCGCGGAACACGTCCCCGACATACCCGCTCGAATCGTCGCAGTGTTCAAAAACATGCCTGTCGGCCCGCATGAACGCCGCGACCAGGTCCACACCCAGCCGCCCCTCGACCCCGGCATCCCGCAAATCAGCCAGCAGGCCCGCCAGTTCCCCGGCGAGTTCCCTGGCATCCCTTCCCCAAAACATCCGTCGCCGCCGCTTGACCGCCGCCAGCCCCGCCCTGAACCGGGCCACAGCATCGGTTGGGCCGCCGTCGGCAGATTCCGGTTCACTGTTACGCCTGGTTGTTCGCATCGCCCCTTCGCCGCCCCTTCATCCTGCCGACGAGTATAGCCGTCATCGCTGCGCGTGATCGGGTGGAAAACTGTGCCCGGGGGTGGATCAATTTTTCGTGGCCGCTCTGGATCAATTTTCCGTGGCCGAAATCATGTTCAGTCAGCCCGGTTCGCGCCATGGCCTCGGTGTCAGACAGGAACGACAGAGAGCGCCCAAACATGTCGCATGGATGCGAAACCGCGGTATCATCAGGCGCACCGCGGGTGAGTTGATCCGCGGGTATTGGTCGGACACGGAGATTGATTATGCGTATCGCCATCAACGGCGCCAGGGGAAGGATGGGCAGGATCCTGACCGACATGCTCGACGAGGGTGCGAAGCACGTAATTGCCGCGCTCGTCGAGGTGCCGGGGCATCCCGGGGCCGGTATTCCGGTCATGACGCGGAACGGGCCTGTCACGCTGCTTGATTCACCGGCGGCCATACCGGCTGACATCGACATCGGTATCGACTTCAGCGCTCCGGGATTCTGCGAACCGTTCGCGCGCGCCATGTACGACCGTGGGGCCGCGCTGATCGTCGGGACAACCGGGCTGGATCAGGCGGGACGAGACGTCCTGGCCGGGCTGGCGGAACGAATCCCGCTTCTGGCCGCGGCAAACCTCAGCCTGGGAGTCTACTGCCTGACCGAACTGACCATGGCGGCACGCAGGATGCTCGGCGACGATTACGACGTTGAAATAGTCGAAATGCACCATCGGCACAAAAAGGATTCTCCATCCGGCACCGCACTGGCAATCGCCGATGAACTGTCCGCCACCGGACTCGATGTCACCATCTCCAGGGAAGGCCAGCGGCGGGATCACGAGGCGGGCGTCGTCTCGGTCCGGGGTGGCGAGGTCGTCGGAACCCACACGATCTATTTCCTTGGTGCTCACGACCAGATCGAAATATGTCACAGGGCGTCGTCCAGGGCGGTTTTCGCACGCGGCGCCATCATTCTGGGCGAGTGTCTGGCGGGATCGAAGCCCGGGCTTTACGACGTTCGCGATCTTCTTCGCTGAAGACGGTATTGCGCCAACTGACCATTATCTCGAAGAAATTCATGCGATTGACCATTTCCTGAAGAAAGGCCGCCGCACCGTCAACTCCGAGGCTGGGCCTCGGAAAAAACACATGATGCGAGGTACACGGCCATGTCATCTCCAGGAACGGCAGGTCAGCGCGCGCGCATATCTCGGCGGCCGGACCGTTGCAGATGACAAGGTCGACAGGCTCGGAAGGATCCGGATCGTCCGAACCAGGGAATCCGCTCAGGTCGCGGGCACCGGCAGTCAGTCCTGCCATGCAGACATCGCAGCCGACTTCACCAAGAAAGTCAGCGGCGGCAAGGACAAACGACGACTCGCCGACCAGGCCGATTCGACGGTTCAACAGGCTGTGTCCGACCACCCACTCGAAGCGTGGCGCCACGCGATTCAGGGAGGCCGTAAGATATTCGTCGGCCCTGGCCACGCGATCAACCGCGCCCGCGGCAACCTTCAAAAACCTTGAAGTGCCGTCGAACCCCATCGGGATGTCGACATCGACAACGCGGGCGCCCGTCCGACCGGCGATCACCGAAGCGACCCGTCGTCCGTCCGGAAGGGCCAGGATGGTCGACGCCTTGAATACGGCCGACATCGAGGACACGTCAGTTCGTGGCGCGGGCCAGAACGATGCGGCGGTCATTCCGAGACCGTCACGAATCAGGTCCCTGACCGCGTCCAGGTCCGCCCTGCAGTCCCACTCGTTCCTGGTGACAGGCATGCCGACGACAGCGACCGAAAACGGAGAAGTGCGGTCCGCCGACGGCTGAATCGTTGACGCAAGAAAGCACAGCGCGTCCTGGCGCCCCTCGGCCCAGTCGCTGGATGACGAGGCAGGTCGGAGTTCGGCTGTGTCGCACAACGGCAGGCGTCGGGCCAGATCCACCGAGACCTCCCGATCATGTGCCGCAACGACCGCGACCGCCTCGGCAACCTGTTCGGCGGTTACCCCGCCAACCGGAAAAACCGCGTCGCCGACCAGATTGGCTACAACCGCTACACCCTCGATCCAGGGACGTTGCAGTCCCGCATCGTCAAACAGCCCCACCGAAAAACTCCTTGATGAATGCATCGAACTCGGCATCGGCCATCGGTGTCGGAACCTCGTGAGCCCCGGGCGAGTCGGCCATGATCGTATCGGCGAGGCGGTTGAAAATCCCTACCACCTCGGACCCGGGGTCGAACTCGACCACCGGCATGCCGGCGATCTCGGCGCGACCGATCACCTGATGCCTGGGGATTCGCGCGACGATCCTGGTGCCTATACGCTTTGCGAAGCTTTCCATTCCATCGAAGTTCGTCTCGGGTCCGGTCGAATTCAGGATCAGACCGCCAAGCCCGATACCGTTCGTCGCGAACCTCTTCATCGCCTTGGCGATATTGTTGGCCGCGTACAGGGCCATGACGCCGTCGCTGACGACTATGTAAACCAGATCCGCCCTGCCCTGACGGAGCGGAGCCGCGAAGCCGCCGCATACCACGTCGCCAAGCACGTCGAATACCGCGGCGTCGTATTCGCCTTCCTCAATCAATTCGAGCTCGTCCAGGACCTCGAACATCCTGGCGACACCACGCCCGCCACAGCCGACTCCCGGCTCTGGCCCACCGCACTCGATGCAGTCCAGATCCAGACGTCCCTTGAACACAATCTGATCGGCGCGATCGATGTTCTGGGCAAGCCGATCGATCACCGTGGTCAGTTTGTGCCCTTCCTTCATCAAGGTTCTGGTCGAGTCAGCCTTGGGGTCGCACCCCACGTGAAGAACCTTCAGTCCCCTGCTGGCAAGCACCGCGCTGAGGTTCGACGCAACCGTCGACTTTCCGATTCCGCCCTTGCCATAAAGGGCAATCATCTTTGTCCTGCCGGCCATTGATCCCCCTTGCTCGTACGTCCCGGACACCCAAAGCAACAACCGGGTTTCCGATGGATGTTAACGCATGTCGCTTTTCGGGGCACCGGTTTTGACCCGTCATCACCGTAATAGCGGATTTTATTTCCGTTAAGGGTGCCAGAAAGGTTATCCTTTCGGGAAGGATCTGCGAGGTTGCAACGATGAAACCCGATGCTTTCCAGATATTCTGCGGGTACTACCTGGGCCTTGACCGTGACTTCGCCGCCAAGTTTTTCAATGTGCATTCGCTTGCCGCGCATTACGGCATCGACGCAGGCGAGTTGCAGGACATGATGAGCCGTTTCGGCATGCCTCCCGAGGCAATGCGGCACATCAACTTCAATGTCGCCCGTGCGCACGGCACGGCCCAGGACCTTGTTTTTTCGGGTTCCCGGGATGAACTGGTCGCTTTCGCCAGACAGGCGTTCGAGGAGTTCATGGCCGCCGCAAAGGAATACGACCCGTCAAAGGTCTTCGAGGACGTCAACTACGACAACATTTTCGACGAAAAGCCGGACAACTTCGGTAACCGTTGACGCTCTTGACTTGCGAAGGGTTTCGGCCGAATCTTCGCCCGCGGCGTCGATGGGGGCTGCTGTTGCGCGCGAGAGTGGTGGAACTGGCAGACACGCTGGACTTAGGATCCAGTGCGCAAGCGTGCGGGTTCGAGTCCCGCCTCTCGCACCAAGCCATTCAAGGTTGAAACAACCGTTAACAACAATTAACCTATTGCCGGCTTTGAACACCTTGTCTTGAAAGGAGACAGCCAATGAAATTCAGACTCGGGACGCTTCTGGCGGCCGCCATGGTGACCGCGGCCATCGTCGGTTGCGGAGACGGGCAGAATGACCCGCAGGACACGATCGTTACTTACGATCTGCTGCTTCCAGATGTCGGCGGAAACGACACCGTTGACGCTCTGACCAACGATACCGGCGACGATCTGCCAATGTCCGACGAGGGCGGCACCGATACGACGGTTGACCAGGGCGGCACTCCGGACACGCTCTCCGACCCCGGACAGCCGGACACCAACCCGGTGGACACCTATGTTCCTCCGGAAGACACGTATGTCCCGCCCAGCTATGAATGCAACTCCATCGACGACTGCCAGCCCTACGAGGTCTGCGACCTGGCGCTGGGACGTTGCGAGGAGCGCAGTTCATACCCGCTGATCGTCGGAAACGAGGATCTTTTCAGCTTCAAACCGCCCGAGGGTGGATATGGTGACTTCGTCGTGATCGACGGCAGCCGGTTCATGTACGGCACCACGTCCGCGGTTCGCGCCGATATCGGTGGGTCCCTGGTTGCCAGCGCGACCCTGGCCCACTCAACAATAAGCCCTCACAGGATCATCGGTCCGGTCCCGACCGAGGGTGGCAAGGTCGGCGTGGTGTTCCAGCAGGCATCACCGATCTACCAGAAGTTCCCGACGGAGTTCATTTACAACACGAACCTGGGCGTCATCGAATGTAACGACTCAACCCCGCCGGCAACGGGCACGAACGGCTCGATGGGCGAAGTCGGACCTTTCGGCGCCGGTTATGTGGATCTGGTCAACGACGACATCCGCATCTACTACCCCGCCGAATGCGGATCAATCAGGCGGCCCGGTGTTCCCGGCACGTACCCGGTCGTTGTGATCGTCCCGGAAGGCGCGGACATCAACGTCCCGTTCCTTAACTTCGACTACATCGGCCAGATGCTTGCTTCGTGGGGTATCGTTACCGTCAGCATGAAGGCCGAAGTCAACACCGAAGACACCGAGGCCCACCTGCAGCGCGTGATCGCCACGGCACCAGGGTTCAAGAACGCGGATCTGTCCGCTAAGCACGCGGCGCTCGAGGGTGTGCAGACCAGCGACAAATTCGCCTGGCTGGTCTTCGGCAGCGGCGCCGACACGATGAACCTGGCTTTCGCTGACGAGGCCGGCAATGTCCTGGACGGTCTCGCTCTCGCCACCGTCGCAATCGCGCCCGCAGCCAAGCTGAACGACAATGGTTCGAGCTCTTTCATGGTTGTCTATGGCAAGCTGGACAAGATCGCCAGCAACAACTTCGCCACAGGCAGCTTCGGCGAATTCAATTCACCGAAGTGGCAGGTCGAGATCAAGGGCGGTAACCACAGTCTTTTCACCGATCACCAGATGTACTACGGTGGCGGAATAATGCCGATCACCGACAATGACCCCGAGATCATGCGCAAGGAACAGATGTCGCTGACCCTGGGCATGGTGCTGCCGTTCCTGCAGAAGTCTTTCGGCATGGCCGAACCGTTCGCGGACCAGCTTGCCAGTTCCTTCAGCACGGACAAGATCGCGGTCCAGAAAAACTAGGCTCTAAAAGCCTGCGCCGGGTCCCCCTCCCCGAAAACGAAAAACAACAATATTTCCTGTCCAATCGATCAATTTGGGAACCGTTTCTGATGGTCTTTCTGCTAGGATTCCCCGCATGGACGGGGACCTGCCACCAGTACCGACCGAAAAGATCCTGTGCGGGGGAAAGTTCTACCGTCTGGTCGTGGCCTGCTGCCGCAACTGCACCGAACCTCAGTTCTGTCGCGAATTCTGGGACTTTTTTCAGAAAAACGGTACTAATCCGCAGGAATACCTGCGAAAATTCGGCATCAAGGAGGACGTGATGAAGAGGATCGTCTTCGACTGCGACCGCTGTGGAAAAAAAGACATCGGTGAGCCCGTGTCGGTGTTTTTCACGGACGGTGAGCATGACGGCGAAAGGATGACGCCCGACGAGTTCGCGGCATCCATCGAGCGACTCGGCAAGCTGCCGGTTTCCAAGGAGTATCTTGGAGACGTGCTGGCGCTGCTGCACACCCATGAGGGCTGGGAACACTACTGCACGCCGTGTTTCCGGAAGGTCGCCCAGGCCGCCGTCGGGATGCTCGGCCCAAACGCCAGGTCCAGAAGGAAAGCCAACGCCGAGGCGGGTATGTCGGCGGCGGGACGAGCGATCGCCGCCAAAAACCAGCCTAAGCCGGTTGTCCTCGAACCACTGGAGCCGGAGGACCCGGCCCCGGCCACACGAGGGCGCCGCAAGGCCTGATCACCATCCCACAAAAAGGGGATGGAGACTTTCGACCGTTGACGCGGGGATGGCTGTGACTGCCGTCCATTCAATGCGACCGGATTATTCACGGAGGTTTCGATGCGCAAGCTGACTGTCGCCCTGCTGTTTATCGCCTTCAGCCTGCCGGTGGCTGCCACCGCCGAGCCGGTCTTTCCCACTGACTCATACGGACCGATGCATGAGCAGCTTGGCCGTCAGGACAGGATGTTCTACAAGTTTCTGGCGCTCCCTTTCGGCTGGGCGCTCGAGGCCTACCTGAAGACCGCCGATGACGCGGGAGTGATCTCCACATTCCTGGATCAGTCCGCGTCCGAGGATGTCGAGGCAGTCACCGGTCGCAATCCCTATGACCTGTTCACCAACTACGAGGAACACGGAGACCTCGGGATGTTCGGTGGTGTCGCGGCGGTGGGGACCGCGTTCCGATACATGACTCTCAAGCGCGACGGAGCTCCGGCTGAAGCCCTGGCAGCGGCCAGGCACGATCTGGTCAGGGCGATCGAAAACCAGCATGTGTTCTGGGCCGTGACAGGCGAGCCGGGCGTTGTGGCGCGAGGCATCCGAAGACTGAAGGACGAAGTCACGGGAACCGCCATTCCCGATCACGACGTCACCCTGGTTCCTCTGAAGGACATCGACGGCAATCCTCTTCCGGCACCCAAGGACAACGGAACATGGCGCGCGGACAACTCCGGCGGCGCTCTTCCGGCTGACACCTGGGTCTGGATCGATTCCTGTTCCAAGGACCAGCTTGTAGGACAGATATTCGCGATGGTCGCGCTCTACGACGCGGCGCTCGGCGACCCGGACATTGATCAAGCGCTTATCGCGCAGATGCGGACCGACGCGCTGGCGACAGCCTCGATGCTGATGGTCAAACGCGACATCTCGGTGATGGAAGGACCGTCCGGCACGGGCGAATACGATCTGATCATCATGGACTCGGACGGACGTCCGACGATGTTCCACGACCTCAGCCCCTGGTCGATGGAAAAGTTCTACATGCCCGAGAACGGCGGGGTCTACAACATCTTCAACCTGACGCTCGCGCTGGGAATCATGAAGGGTCTGTTCCACGTCACCGGCGACGAGGCCATCGAGACTTACATCTACGAAGAACTGATGGGAAGCCGTGGATACCTGGAGATGATGGATCGGCCGCTCGAGGATGAAGGCGTGCTCGATTACATCTACGCCAACCAGAAGACCAATTTCTCGAACGTGAACATGATCGCGACCGGTATCTGGCTGGCCCTCTACACGGAGTCCGACCAGGCAGTCTCGGCAAAACTTCAGAATTTCCTGGAAAAGCGCTGGTGGAATCGCGAAGGACAGAGCCGCACCGCCGCACTCTCCAGGCAGCCTTTCTACAACGCGGTATGGATGAGCGTCACCGACCGTGGTGTCGAACGCTCGCTTGCCGACGAGACGGCCCGACTTCTGGCGGCATTCAATCTCGGTCCTTACCTGAATCCATATCGCGAGAACTGCGACGCGGCGGAGATCGAGGCCCGAAGCTGCCTCGCCATCGACGGGGTCACCACGATTGACGTGGAACAGTCGACAAACAGAAGCGGTGACAGCGTGTCGGATATCGCCCTGGATCCCTCGATTCGACCGCCATCGAACTTCGACGCGCGCTCGGATCCGTTCGAACTGAACGGCGGGGGCGGACTCAGGTTGAATCCGGGTGGGGACCTTCTGGCTGCATACTGGATGGGGCGTTACTTCCCGTTGAACCCCGCCGGAACCCGCGGAATGTCTCCCAACGTCAGGGATCACATCGAAGTCCCCGGCCTTATTCCTGTGCCCGAACCCGTCCCCGAGGTCGTCGAGGCCGGCGCGGACGTCGTTGAACCTGGCGACACGATCGTTGACGACAACGGCACCGGTGAGACTGCCGTCGGTCAGGACACGGCCATGGGCGACTTGTCGACGGACGACGTCGGCAAAGGCGGTTCGGGCTGCTCTTCCTCGGGAAGCAATGCGGCGCCCCTTTCCACACTGCTTCTGTTGATCGGCGCCGCCCTTCTGATGCGCAGACGTCAAGCCGCCTAGTCCAATCGTGGCTGGTCGCCGTGTCCTCCTTGACCTCAATGCGGATTGAATACATCCTATTTCCTGGTGACATTTGTCAGATGCCCGGTTCGCCGGATTGGAATCGACGCGATGCCCATCGAGCTTCCATCGCTTTCGCGAATCAGGCAGGCCATCTTCGGCCGACCGGAAGGACTTTCCGGCGAAGGCGGGACCGAAAACCAGCACGACGCGTTCCAGGGCCGTGTGATAGCCGGCCGCTTCGAGATAATACGGAGACTGGGTGCGGGAGGAATGGGAACGGTCTACCTGGCCCGACAGACCTCGATGGATCGACAGGTCGCCATCAAACTGCTGCATTCCGACAAGACCCGTGACAATGACGCCCGCAGCCGCTTCCGTCTTGAAGCCGCGGCGGTCAGCCGCCTGAAAAATCCTCATACCATCACGGTTTACGACTTCGGCGAGGACGAGAACGGCGAACTGTTCCTGGCGATGGAATACCTTGAAGGCAGACTGCTTTCGGATGTGCTGCGGGAAACAGGCCCGATCGACAGCGCCCTGGTGGTGGGTATCGCGGATCAGATCCTTGACTCGCTGGCCGAGGCGCACGCCGCCGGCGTTCTCCACCGCGACCTGAAACCCGAGAACATATTCGTCAGCCAGGACCTCGAAAACAAGTTGTTCGTGAAGGTCCTCGATTTCGGAATAGCAAAGGTTCTAGGGGCGCCACAGGCGGACAGGACGTGGCCCGGCGTCGTGTTTGGCACACCCGCCTACATGAGTCCCGAACAGGTGATGGGACGCAAGGGTGACCAGCGTTCCGACCTGTATTCACTGGCGGTGGTGATGTTCGAACTGCTGACCGGTGCACTGCCCGTCTCCGGCAGGACACCGATCGAGATCGGCGTCAAAAAGGTGCGAAACAAACCTCCCCGCCTGGAACAGATCAACCCGGGACGCGCTTATCCGGAAGGCGCATCGGAGTTCATGCTCAAGGCGCTCAGTCCCAATCCCGACGACAGGCCGCTGACTGCCCGCGAATTCCGACGCGCCATGATGCAGGCGTTCGTAATGCAGTCCAATGACGCGGGAGTCAGGCTGGTCAGCGAGCCTGCCCTGGACGCGACCGCGTCGTTCAGTGATTTCACGGGTATCGACACCAGGGTCACGAAACCGATAAGGCCCTTGAAGGGTGGCAGAAGGAAGGCAGCGACGGCGGAAGCGAAAGGGAAGCATGCCGAGGCTCTGCAGCCCGCAGTTCCGGATGCTGACCAGTCGCCTCAGGGCAAAAGGGGAAAGGCGCCGGTTATCAGCGTTCAGGCACTGTTGAGGGACAAGCCGCTTTCCGGGTTTGATCGCCGTTCCTCGCATCGAGCGTCAAAATTGATCGGGGTCAGGTGCTTCTATGATGGAGGAGAATTCCGTGCCACCGCATCCGACCTCAGCGCGAACGGAGGTTTCCTGGCCTCTCAGATGCTTCCTGTCGCGGGACACCGGATAATTGTCGTGTTTCCCTGCCCCGGGAACGATGGTCACACGCTTTCGATCATCGCCGAGGTTGTCAGGCTTGACCCGGGTTCCGGTGGAGTGTCGAGCGTCCGCGGATTCGCGGTCCGATGGATCCGGCTCAGGGCTCGCGGTGAACTGGCCTGCCTCAGAAGATTCCTCGATCTGAACCTGGGAATCGAACTCAACACCACTCTGGCGGACACCGCCAGCGCCCCACAGTGGGAATATCTCTTCGAAGATAGTAAATTAGGTCGGTCCGCGTAGAGGTTTTCACAAAATGATCCGCAGAATCCTTGCCACCATCGCGCTGACGACGGTGGCGTTAGTTCAACCGGCCGCTGCCGCCGTGGAAGATGACTTCGAAGTGACCGTCATCGAGCGGGCGCTTGGGGGTTCCGACCAGCCTGGAATGGTCTTTACCGCAATCAACGACATGTCGGGTGTGAAGCTGACCGTTGTCAGGAACGACGGCCACAGGATGAAGTTCAACCGCGACCTCCTGAAGGCCGGGGAAACATGGCGGGTGACATGGCGTCAGAACCCTGGACGCGCTTCCTACCAGGTCGGACTGATGGCGGACGGCTTGTCGACTCCGCTCGAGATGGAGTTCACGGCCACGGTGGCGAACGACTTCGACATCTCGGTAGTCGCCGACGACATCGACCTTGAATCCGGGCTGATCGGATATTCAACGTCGGGCAATGTCGATCGGGTTCAGATCGAATTGTTTGCAACGGACGGCTCCTTGCTGATTCAGCGCGAGATGAGGCTGGTGATGATCCCGGGTCAGAAGCGCGGGCTGGATTACACCCCGCCGGATGAAGAAATCGGCCTGGTCAGGATCTCGGCCTTCGACGACCTGGGATTTAAGAAAGAGCTGACGTTCACGCCGTATCTGGTTCCAATCCCTCATGACGAAGTCAACTTCGAGTTCGGCAGCGCCGAGATCAAACCATCCGAGGAAGCAAAACTGTACCGCGTCATCGAAGAGGCGGAAAAGGCCGTCGCGAAACTGGGCCAGCAGATCCGATTCAGGCTTTATGTCGCCGGCTACACCGATACGGTCGGCTCGAACGAATCAAACATGGATCTGTCCAGGCGGCGGGCGTCGTCGATCGCGAAGTGGCTTCGAGAACACGGCCTTCGCCTTCAGGTCTGCTCGCGGGGCTTCGGCGAGTCGGTTCTAGCGGTCGAGACTCCCGACAACACCGAAAACGGGGCGAACCGTCGTACTCTGTTCGTGATCTCGGGCCAGGCGCCATTCGGAAAAGACTTCCCGGCAGGCGCCGGCTGGTCTTGCTCCGGGAAATGATCCGCCTCTGCCGTCCTACCTGACCAATGACCTGTACCTGATGCGGTGTGGCTGGTCGGCGGCCTCGCCAAGGCGTTCGCGCCGATCCCTTTCGTAATCCGAGTAGTTGCCGGGGAACCAGACGACATCGCTGTCGCCCTCGAATGCCAGGATGTGCGTAGCCACCCTGTCCAGGAACCAGCGATCGTGGCTGATGATCATGGCGCAGCCGGCGAAGTTCAGCAGGGCGTCCTCCAGAGCGCGCATCGTGTTCACGTCCAGGTCGTTGGTCGGTTCGTCCAGCAGCAGCACGTTTGCTTCGGACTTCAGCATCCACGCAAGCTGGACGCGGTTGCGTTCACCGCCGGACAGTACCCCGACCTTCTTCTGCTGATCCGCGCCGCTCATATTGAACCTGGAAACCCAGGCGCGCGAATTGACCTCGACGCCGCCCATGATCAACCTGTCCGCCCCGCCCGAAACGACTTCCCACACTGTCTTTTCCGGGTCCAGGACCGACCGCATCTGGTCCGCGCAGGCCACCTTCACGGTCGAACCGAGCGTGATCTCGCCGGCATCCGGTTTTTCCTGGCCCATGATCATCTTGAACAGGGTCGTCTTTCCGGCGCCGTTAGGACCGATGATGCCGACGATAGCGCCCGGGGGCATCAGGAAATTCAAGTTGTCTATCAGCAGGCGGTCGTCGAATCCCTTGCGGATCCCGACGGCCTCGATGACCCGATCGCCCAGGCGCGGCCCGGCCGGAATATAGATTTCCAGGTCCCGGATCATCTGGGCCGGCTGTTTGGACAGCATCTCTTCATACGCGGTGACGCGTGCCTTACCCTTTGCCTGCCGTCCGCGCGGGGACATATGAATCCATTCCAGCTCGCGGGCAAGAGCCTTCTGGCGCTCGCTCTCCTGTTTCGTCTCGCGCGCCAGCCTTTCCTGCTTCTGTTCCAGCCAGGACGAGTAGTTCCCCTTCCACGGGATGCCCTCGCCGCGGTCCAGTTCCAGGATCCAGCCCGCCACGTTATCCAGGAAGTACCTGTCGTGGGTGACCGCGATGACCGTGCCGGCGTACCGCTGCAGGTGCTGTTCCAGCCAGTGCACCGATTCGGCGTCCAGGTGGTTCGTCGGTTCGTCCAGCAAAAGGATGTCGGGGTTCTGCAGAAGCAGGCGGCACAGAGCCACGCGCCTGGTCTCGCCACCCGACAGAACGTTCACCGGCGTGTCTGGAGGCGGGCACCGCAGGGCGTCCATCGCCAGTTCCAGCTTGCTGTCCAGTTCCCACGCGCCGACCGCGTCCAGCTTGTCCTGAACCTCGCCCTGGCGCTTCATCAGGGCGTCCATCTCGTCGTCGGACATCGGTTCGGCGAACTTCTCATTGATGGCGTCGTACTCGGCCAGCAGCGCCACGATCGGGGCCGCCCCCTCACGCACGATGTCGATTACGGTCTTTGTCGGATCCAGCTTCGGTTCCTGTTCCAAGTAACCGATGGAGAATCCCGGTGAGCACGCGGTCTGCCCCAGGAACTCGGTGTCCACGCCGGCCATGATCTTCAGCAGCGAGGACTTGCCCGACCCGTTCGCACCGATCACGCCGATCTTGGCGCCGTAGAAGTACGACAGATATATGTCTTTCAGGACGGTCTTCTGGCCGTGGACCTTGCCCACGCCGATCATCGAATAGATTACTTTCTGCGGATCGTCCGCCATCGTCATTCCCCTTTCGGATGCGTAAATTTCAGCCAAGCCAAACCGCCAGATGTTAGGCCATGAAGCAATTTTGAACAAGCCTGCCCGGGGCATGCCCGGGATTTGCCGGGGCCGACACGAAAATCACCACGGTTCGAAATGGCGGCCTTTCCATCGATGGACTGGGTTACAATCCGGCGCGAAGCGCCCCGGGGATGGAGACGGAGCCAGGATGAAACCGGCAATCCCGAAAGAGTTGTTTGACCTTGATGGAATCACGTGGCTGCTGCACTGCGCCGAGGGGCCGACCCCGGCCGCGGTCGCGGATTCGGCGCGGCGGTACATGGACCTTGAGGTTCGTCCCTGGAACCGGCTGATCGGGCGCGATGTCGTGGACATCCTGAACGACGCCCGTAAGCAGGCGGCCACGCTGGTGTCAGGCCCTTTTTTGACCGCGTCGTGTGACGACATCACGCTGTCGCAGAGCACGTCGTCCGGGCTGACGCTTGTCGCCCAGGCATATCCGTTCAAACCGGGCGACGAGGTTCTTGCGCCGATGGGGGAATTTCCGTCCAACGTCTGGCCGTGGAAAGCCCTGTCCAATCGAGGAGTTTCGTTCCGCGAGGTTCCCCTGTGGGATGGACACCAGGCAGGACGTCACGCGCTCGACTCCACGCCTCCCACTGCCGACGCACGCCCCGAGGAAAGGATTGCGGCAGCCATTTCGTCCGCGACACGCATCGTCACCGTAAGCTGGGTGCGTTTCCAGGACGGACTGATGCTCGACCTGAACCTGCTGGGACGACTGTGCGCCGATCGCGGCGTGGACCTGGTCGTGGATGGAATCCAGGGCGCCGGAACGCACGCGCCAGACCTGTCCGGCGTGGCGGCGTTCGCCGCCGGTGGGCACAAGGGTCTGCTTGCGATGTCCGGGCAGGGATTCCTGTGGACTTCCCCCGGGTTTCGGCAGCGACTTTCGCCGATGGGTTCGTGGTTGTCGGTCGAGGAAGGCGGCAACTTCAACAGGGCGATGACCGACCACGAACGCGGATGGCTGGCAACAGGGCAGCGCATGGAACAGGGCGGCTACAACATCCTGGGCTCGCTGGTTCTGAAGGGTGCCCTGGCGGTACTCAACGAAACCGGCGTTTGCGAGATCGAAAGCCATGTCAGCGGACTTCAAACGGAACTGCTCGCTGGACTTCGTGGTGCCGCCGCGATCTCGGGACCATTTTCGACTTCCCGGGGACGCGCCGAGCTGGAAAGACTGGAAGGTCTGGTCAAGGCTGGCCGCACAGGCCCGATTGTCTGCCTGCACCACCACGAACGAGGGCCGGCATTCCTTGAATCACTGGCCGAGAAACTGCGCGCGCGCAGCATCTTCGTGTCCACCCGCGAGGGATACCTGCGCATCGCCTTCCACGGCTGGCACGACTCGACCGATGTCGGGGCCGTGGTGAACGCGCTTTCATGAAGGAGACCATCGTTTGAGCGTGCCCGTAACCATCCCCCTTGTCGTATGCAAAGACCTGACGAAATCGTTCGGCGCGCAGGAACTGTTCGAGGGAATCGACCTGACCATCCACGAAGGTGATCGTCTTGCCATCATCGGCCCGAACGGCTCCGGAAAATCCACGCTGCTGAAGATGATCTGCGGCCTCGAACCGATCGACGCGGGCAGCGTTGCCCTGCGCAAGGGTCTGAACATCTGCTATGTCGAGCAGACGCACCGGTTTGCGCCCGATGCCACGGTCGGCCAGGTCGTGACTGACGCGCTTGATCTGGTCATGCCGGCCACCCACGAGAATTCCGGTGAACGAGAAGCCAGGATTGCCGGCACGCTGGGACGCGTCGGCTTCGAAGACCGTGATCAGAAGGCGTCAACCCTGTCGGGCGGATGGCAGAAACGCCTTGCGATGGCCCGCGAACTGGTCAAGTCGCCGGATCTGCTGCTGCTGGACGAACCGACGAACCACCTGGATCTGGACGGGCTTGCCTGGCTTGAGGAGATGCTGTCACGCGCTCAATTCGCGGTCGTGACGGTCAGCCACGACAGACGCTTTCTGGAAAACTTCCCCCGACGAATCGTGGAACTGAACCGACGCTATCCACAGGGCAGCTTCATGTCGATCGGGAACTACCAGCAGTATCTGGACGCGCAGTCCGAATACATCCAGAGCGAGGCACGGAACCGACTGTCGCTGGAGACGAAGGTCAAACGGGAAACCGAATGGCTGATGCGGGGGCCGAAGGCGCGCGCGACCAAGGCCAGATACCGTGTCGACGAGGCCCATCGCCTGATCGCCGAACTTGACCGGATGAAGGACCGCGCGCGCATCGACGAGACCGACTTCGAGTTCTCGGGGACTGGGCGCAGGACGAAACGCCTGATGGTGATACGTGGCCTGACCAAGTCGCTTGGCGGCCGCGCGTTGTTTTCCGGACTGGACATGATCGTGTCGCCCGGCATGCGTATCGGGCTGGTCGGTCCGAACGGCAGCGGAAAGACGACGTTCCTGCGACTGCTTGCCGAGGAACTGGAACCGGATGACGGCGTGATCAGGACCGCGCCCGGTCTGAAGGTCGTGTATTTCGACCAGAAGCGCGACAGGCTGAATCAGGCGCAGACGCTCAGGCGCACGCTGGCGCCGGACGGCGACGCGGTGATGTACCGCGGCGACCAGATCCATGTGCAGGCGTGGGCCGCACGATTCAGATTCAGGCGGGATCAGCTTGATTCCCCAATATCGAGCATGTCCGGGGGTGAACAGGCCCGCGCGCTGATCGCCACGCTGATCCTCAAGGAATGCGACGTGCTGATGCTGGACGAGCCCACGAACGACCTGGACATCCAGACGCTCGAGGTTCTCGAGGAAAGCATCGTGACGTTCCCGGGCGCGGTCATGCTGGTCACGCACGACCGGTACATGCTCGACCGCGTGACGACGGTGACGCTGGGACTTGATGGCCGTGGAGGCGTGGCGGCCTACGCGGACTTCGAGCAGTGGACTGAAACGATGCGCGAGGCGGCAAAGCCGGTGCGCGACAAGACGCCCGTCCGCGAAAGGCCCCGTCAGAAGAAGAAGCTGACCTACCTGGAAGACCGCGAACTGAAAGGGATCGAGGAAGCGATAGCGGTTGCCGAGGCCGAACTGGCACGGACACACGACCGCCTGTCGGACGCGTCGATCGCGACCAATCCGTCCGAGTTGCAGAAGGCGTGCGAAGCGGAAGCCGCGGCCGCGGCCAAGGTCGAAGGCCTGTACGCCAGATGGGCCGAGCTGGAAGAAAAACAGAACGCGGAAGACTGACTCCGTCCAGAAGGGCGAATTGTCATTCGCCCCTACACCCGACCCTGCCCCCGTAGCGGCGAATAACATTCGCCGTCAGAACAGGGCCTGCATCAACCCGCCATGCCGAGGGCGTTCAATAGCGTGTCCAGTTCGTCGAAATCGATCTGCTGGGCGCTGTCCGACAACGCATGCGCCGGCTGCGGATGAACCTCGACCATCACGCCAGACGCACCCGCCGCGATGGCCGCGCGGGCGAGGGGCAGCACCAGATCGCGACGCCCCGATGCGTGGCTGACGTCCACAACGACCGGCAACCTGCACGACTGCCGCAGGATCGGCACGGCGCCGATGTCCAGCGTATACCTGGTCTCACGGGCAAACGTCCTGATGCCGCGCTCGCACAGGATGATCCGATCATTGCCCTGCTGGGCGATGTACTCGGCCGCCAGCAGATACTCATCTATCGTGGCCGCAAAGCCGCGTTTCAGCAGAACCGGCATCCCGGTCGCGCCAACCGCCTTCAACAGTTCGTAATTGGCCATATTCCGCGAGCCGACCTGCAGGATGTCCACCGACGCAGCCGTCCTGTCGACCGAGCGCGTGTCCGTCACCTCGCTGACCACGACGATTCCGGTTTCCTCTCGCACTTCGGAAAGGATTCGCAGCGCCTCGTCGCCCAGTCCCTGAAACGAATAGGGCGACGTCCTGGGCTTGAACGCGCCGCCACGCATAAACCCGACGCCCCGGGCGACCAGATGTCGGGCCACCTCGAACGCCTGCTCGCGACTCTCGATGGCGCAGGGCCCCGCGATCAGCACCGGTTCACGACCGATCACGTGCCCCCGAACATCGATGACCACATCAGCGGCGCCACCGGCCCGCGACACCCGAAGGCCTTCGATACCGGCTGCCTGCATGCTTTCCAGCGAGGCCCGGAAGATCTCCTTGAACAACTGACGGATCACGTCGTCCGAAAACGGGCCGCGGTTTCGCGCCACGACATCGTCCAGCATCTGCTTCTCGCGACCTGGGCAGAACATCCCGATATCGTTTTGTTCCTTCACCCGCTTGACCTCGAGCACCAGTCTGGCACGCTCGTTCAACAGGTCCAGAATCCGACCGTTGACCTGGTCAAGTTGGCCACGCAAGGCCGCAAGCTCGCCGCAATCAGTATCTTTCATCCGTGCCCCGCTAGAATATCGACCCCGAACACATCTCGTGACACCGCTTCTCGCAGTTGCTGCGAGTGTCGTTGTTCATGGCTCCGTAGGACTCGTCGACGAGCGCCTGCGGCCCGGCAGGACAATCCTTCAGGCAATCACTGACACGCGCCTGACACTCGGGAGGAACATGAATCGGTACGCACGAAGCGGCCGTCATACACGCCACAGCCAGCATAATCGGCAGCAAACGCATCGGGGCCTTCCTATTCGACCAGGGCGGGTTCTGCCACCGCGGCCGGGTCATTACCGAAGAGTTCGTTCAGATTATATCCACGGAAGGTGTTGTCAGGAATCGGCTTTTCCCCGTGCGCAAGCCAGAACATCCTGTCGCCCGGCTTGAAAACGATCGAGTAGATCGCCGCGTTGACCGCAATCGCGCCACCCGTGGTGACGTCGAACGTGCCCTTGGGATACTCGGTCATCGTCTGCGGGTTGTAGCGGTCGCGCAACACCGATGCCGCCTCGGCCACACCGACATGCCCGTACAGCTTGTCGGTCCTTTCGGTCTCATACGCGGGGTCCAGCAACTGACGAAGGCGACGGTACCGCAGATACGTCGAGGAATCCGGTTCCTTCTCGTCCTCGTAAGGGGTCATCTGCTCCACCGTGAAGTGGTTCGTGATGAAGTTCACCCCATCGTCGCCCAGTTCCTCGTAGTAAAGATGAGTCGCCGTCATCTGAAACACGACCGCGCGTTTCTCGTCGCCCGAGGCCACCATCATGTTCTCGGCCGTCATCCGGTCGGACGTGGTCACGTAATCGATCACCTCGTCTATCGTAGAGAAATGGGACAGCATGTAGTTGACCGTCTGAACGGTGGAGCGACCCACTCGATCCAGGTCGTTCGGCGACCCGTTTTCGTTCGTGGCGATCGACAGACCTGCCGCGTTCATGCCGTTGTAGGCCGCCACGTTCCCCGGGAACCCCACGACCACATACGGGATCTGATCTGTCGGCGCGCGAACGATAACAACCGGATATTCCAGCAAAAAGGACATGTCACCCCAATCAAGGTTGCGTCCGTGGATCAGTTCGCCATCGGTCGTGGCCGGCCCGACAGCCGCGAACTGCGAGCACTGCAGCAGTCCGGCCTCGAAATAATCCAGCACGACCTCGCCGTACGCAAGCGCCATGCAGCGGTCCATGGTCCAGCCGTCCTCGCCGGCGACATCAACCATGCCCTCGCATTCGTCGATTATGTCGGGATAGCTCTGGACCATCGCTTCGTCCAGAAAGCCGAATTCACGCGCCACGACTTCCAGAGCGCCAAGTTCCAGATTGGATTCCAGAAACGCCACGCCCGCCTTCAGTTCGTCGTTCAGGAACGTCGCATGCTGCTGGCCCATCTCGAAAGCGGTCCCCTTCAGCCTGACGATACGCATCCCGTCCCGCACCTCGAGCCCCGGTTCAAAATTCACCGTCCAGGTTTGCGGTTCGGCGACATCAGCCGCCACATCGGCCACCACATCGGCCGCAACATCGGCCGCAACATCCTCAGTCACCTCGCCCCCGGAACATGCAACCGCGGTCATCGCAATCAACGCCACAACAGTCCAAACGCGCATCGCCCAACTCCAACAAGCCTGGAAACCGGATCATAACCGAAAAGCAGGCCGAATAGCGCCCGTCGAACCCAATTTTCCGTGCCTGTTTCGAGGCAGGGCCAACGATGTGTGAATTGACCGAAAACAGGAGGATAGCGAGTCAGTAATTCCAGATCAGGACTTCATCGACGGGGATCGACCGGTCCGACGCCTGACGGGTTATGCTGCGGCGGGCCGGAACCACCTTCACATTGAAACCTTTGTACAACTCGACCAGTTCATCGGTATGGTGGTTCGACAGCAGAAAGCGCACGCCTTTCGCGTCAAGGCGGCGTGCGGCGTGGGCCAGACGGATCTGGTCGTCGAACGTGAAGCCTTCCCTGGCGTAGGATGTGAAATTGGCCGTCCTGGTCAGCGGAACATATGGCGGATCCAGGTAGACGAAGTCGCCGATCGCAGCCTGATCCAGTATCGTCTCGAAATCCCCGTGTCGAACCGTTGCGTTTTGCAGCGCCTCGCGACAAGCGGTCAAGGAATCGACATCGAATATGCCAGGGTTGACATAGCGTCCCAGGGGAACGTTGAAACCACCGGACGAATTGACTCTGTAAAGCCCGTTGAAGCAGGTCTTGTTCAGATAGATCAGGTGCGCGGCCCGTTCCACTTCGGACAGCGGTTCCTGATTGAAACGCCGCCGGGCCTCGTAGAACTGATCCGGCCCGTGCGCGGTCTTCAACGCGGTCAGGGCTTCAATCAACTCGGGCAGACGATCACGCACCACGACGTATGTGGTGACCAGATGCGGATTCGCGTCGTTGAGCAGGGCGGGCCCAACCCGCCCCAGGGACGCGAGCGCGAAAAACACCGCTCCGCCGCCCACGAACGGCTCCAGATACCGTTCAAACCGTTCCGGCGCCAACGCCATGATCGGTTCCAGCAGCTGTGTTTTTCCCCCCGCCCACTTGAGGAAAGGGGAAACCTTCTTGGTCGGCTCCATCATCGACTCAAACATCCAACCCGAAGAACAGCCTCAGCCAGGATTCAAGGTCTTCCAACTCCACAACCTTGCCCGTAGAAAACAGAAACGAGCGCATGTTAGCAGAAAAGCCATCACCGGATATCACAATGATTCCTCGAATCGGCCATGCGTCGATGTCTTCGACGATCGCGGGAATCTTCTCCTCTGCGGACCCACCTACACCTTGAAACTTGCATTCGACTCCAAGACGCAACCTTGTCGCGGGATCGGTCAATACAACGTCTATCATCCTGACCGCACCCCATATCCGCCTTGCCACTGACACTTGACGCATGGTCTGTAAGCCAAGTTTTTGGGCCACTTGGACAACCTTGTCCTCAAGCTCCTTACCGTTGTTAGGCGCAGTACCTTTGCCTGCCATATGATTCCTCCGAACCGGCGTTTCACCACTCGGACGCCAGTTCCTCGAGTGTCACCGGGCCGATCAGACCGGTGGCGATAACGGTGTCCTTCTTATCCTCGAACTGGGCCGCGGTCGGGTCCTTGGCAAGGCCCAGGCCGACCAACCGGTTGCGAAGCGGCGGAACCAGCATCACGACGACCTGGTTTGGCCCGCTGACCACGCTGCTGGTGACGTCGATTCTGAACGGCTCGGCGATGACCGGGGTCGCGCCGACGCCGTTGACCGATACCAGCACCGCTCCGTGAACCTGGCCGAGGTCAAGATAGAACGAACGACGCATCGGAGTCGGAACGTCGAACTCGTACGGGTCAAAGGGGAAATCGAACGTGGCAGTGTAAACGCCGCCACTGGACGAGTACTTCAGTTCCGGAATGTCGCGCCAGTCGCCAAGGGCGTCCGTCTGCTTCTCGAACTCCCCGCCAGTCACGTCGTCGCCCGTGACAGACAGCGACCAGTCGGTAATCACGAAGTCATCCACCGCCGGAGTCCGGACCGGAGCCGACGCGAACCTTTCGGCACTGTCGGCCGGGGCATCAAATCCGCACAGGACGATGCTGGATGTCCATGCCATGACCGGCAATTCGAAGTCTCCGCCCGCCCGCACATCCAGGGCGGCAACCGAGCCGTCCATCGGGTCCAGAACCATCCCGTCCGCGCAGTCGACGTCCGGCGTGACGACCACCGTCTGATCCTGGTCGGACGGATTGCGCACGAACCAGATGCGTCCGCCGTCGACGTCGCGCGCCATGGTCCTGACAGTAGCCCCGCGTGACGAAACGTCGAAGGCGGGCCTGCAACCGGCGGTCATCAGGCCGGCCGCGAAACCTTCGGCGCTGAACAGCTGTGGATTGGCCTGACTGTCGGCTGGCGGGATCTGAACGACCGGCACGAAAGACACGTTCGGCAGATCCTTCATCGATTCGAACGCGGCCACGACCGCGGCGTCGCCGGCCACATGATCCGCAAGTCCCGGCTGACTGACCGGGGCATCGCCCAGCACAACCACGGGCAGTCCCGCTGCGGCCATCGCCGCGAGACTTCCGGCAGCCTCAGCCGACATCCATGGGGTGCGCATCACGACAACGGCGCCATAGGACGCGTCCGCCGAAACCAGGCGGCCGTCCTTCACGGTTGCCCTGGACAGCACGTCGTCGTTCGTCCACTCCCACGTGTATCCCAGATTCTCGATTTCAGACAGGACGGGCCATGCCGCGCCGACCCACCAGGTCGCATCGGAAGGCTTGAAGCCGCCGAACAGCCCCTGAACCAGGCCCAGCATCGAATCCTGGCCCGTGGCGTTTTCGTCTCCGAACTGACCCTTGAACAACGCCTCCTGATGATCACGCAGGGACACCAGGGACGCGGGCACTCCCATCCACGGGTAGTAGACCAGCACATCGGCCCGCGGCGTTCCCTGCCTGAGCATGTACTGGACACGCGCCACATACTGGTTCATCCGATTCATGAACGGCCAGAACGGGTTTGCCTCGGACATGTTCTCGGAATATGTGCCCAGCCCCGAAAACGGCGATGAAAACGCGTGCCAGTCGGTGTCGCCGTACTTTTCCAACCCGGTCTGGTATGGAAATCCGTGATAGACGACCGAGTTGACGCCGGATGAAAACAGCTTGTCCAGCCAGGCCCGCATCTTGGTCGGCGTCGTCATGTAGTCGCGTCCCGCCGAAACCAGTGATTCCGCGGACACCGTCGGCCTGCCATACTGATGGGCGCCCGAGGCGACCACCTTCAACGCGAGTTCAGTGCCACCGGCGTACAACTGCTCGGTCTCGGGCACGTCGGCCATGCCGGCCGCCCTGATCGAGTCCACCTGCAGGCCGTAGGGCTGGATTCTGAACCTCAACCCGTTTTCCGAGGCCCAGCGGACATTGCCCCCGACGTATCGCTCGATGAAAAGGTCGGAAACTGTCTGCTGGTAATCGCGCGCCACGCGTGAATCCAGTTCACCGAAACCGAATGGGCAACGGTTCGCGATTCCCGCGCCGTCGAAAATATTGTTGTCGGCCCCGGGCGCGACCACCGCCGGCAACCAGGGACGCAGGTCGTATCCTCGCCTGGTCTGAAACTCGGCAAAAAAATCGTCGGTGAAGTGACGCTCGGTTTTCAGCTCGAAGCTGTCGACGAAGACGCCGCGAATCGCCCCGCCGAACAGGTCATCAAGCCCTGCCTCGACTCCGCACAACGCGTCGTTGGTCGCCCTCACCGCCGTCTCGTCGAACTGATCCACCACGAACACGTCACGCTGCTCGGGATAGGCGTTCAGATTCACATACTGACCGTCCGGGCACACATAGAAGCCGATGACGGCCCAGTCACCCTCCGGAACATCCCACGAAATGCCGCCTTCGGATGACACAAGGTCGGTCAGCACCACGACCGAATCGCGATCAAGCGTCACCTGATCGGTCAGATCCCAGAACTCCTGGTTGCGGGAGCCTCCGGTCTTCCTGGCCGCGACCACCTCGACCACTTCACACATTTCGGGCAGGTACCGCGCCATCGGCTCGCCAATCGCCTCGGCCTGCGCGGCAACCTCGTAAAACGGGTCCGGGCCCGGCGTCGTGAATTCCAGGGCGACCTTTTTCGGACCGGTGACGAACACCTCCGACCACAGCAGGGTCTTCATCGACTCCGCGGCCGTCACGCCCGCACCGCCGACCGGCCACCCGGACCCGACGTTGAGATCCAGGGCGATCCCGTGACTCCCGGCGCTTTCGGCCGCAAGCCTGACGCGGGACCAGAACAGGTCCGATCCCCAGTCCAGACGGCGTGCCAGTTCCGCCTCGTCCGCGTCCCAGTCCAGGGCGGCATTGAAAGAGTTCAGTTCGGCGCCGCCGAAAAAGCTGGCCGCAAGCAACGCCACCTCGCGCGAGATTTCATCGTCGTCAACGTCATTGCCCGGCCACCACCAGCGAACCCATGGTCTGTACTCCGCCGCCGGAGAATCCCACTGATCCCAGTCGACCGCCGGCGCGGGTTCTGAACAACCGGAAACCAGCCATGCGGCCCCCACGATGAAAGAAACTATTACGGTCGACTTCACCAGACGCGGCAAGGCAGACAGCCCGGTCATGATTTCCTCCAGAGCCCGAGGGGCAGGTCGCGGTTCAGATGGGGATTATAGAACAGTTACTTCGACAGGAACGACCTGATGCGGTCGACGGCCTCGGACAGGCGTGCGATGTCGTTCGCGTAGGCCAGGCGGACGTGGGTCTGGGGCTTGTTGAGGCCGAAATCCTTGCCCGGCGTGACCGCCACACCCACCGCCTCAAGCAGATCGCGGCAGAATCTGTCGCTGTCATCGGTAAGACCGCTGCAATCGGCGTAGATGTAAAACGCGCCGGACGGTCGCACCGGAACCTTCAACCCGACCGACTCGAGCGCCGGCACCAGGAAGTCCCGACGCTTCTTCATCTCGGCGCGGCGCTGTTCCAGAATCTCGATCGTCCCGGGTTCGAATGCCGCGACCGCCGCGTACTGGGCCGCCGTGGAAGCCGATATGAAAAGGTTCTGCGCCAGTTTCTCGATGTCGCGAACGAACTTCTCCGGAATGACAAGCCAACCCAGACGCCATCCGGTCATCTGGAAGTACTTCGAGAAACTGTTCACCACAAAAATGTCGTCGCCCTGGGCCAGCGCCGTCGACGCGTCGCCGTCGTAGGTCAGGCCGTGATAAATCTCGTCGACAATCAGATGCGCGTCGCGTTCCCGGGTCACACTGGCCAGGGACGCGATGTCGGATGCGGTCAGCATGGTTCCCGTCGGGTTCGCGGGCGACGCGACCATCACACCCCTGGTGCGCGCGGACCAGTACTCGCGAAGATGATCTGCCGTCGGCTGAAAGCCGGTCGCGGCGTCGACCGGAATACCGACCGGAACGCCTTCGAAGGAACGGACGAAGTGCCGGTTGCATGGGTAACCCGGATCGGACAGAAGCCACTCGTCGCCGGGATTTGCCAGACACGCAAGCGCCAGAACCAGCGCGCCGGACGCTCCGGCGGTCACCGCGATTCGCGATGCCGGAACGGTCACGCCGTAACGCTGCAGGTAGAAGCGGGAGATGGCTTCCCGAAGCTCCGGGAGACCGAGCGCGTTCGTGTAGAACGTCCTGCCCTCGATGATCGCCCTGGCGCCGGCCTGTCTTACCGGCTCCGGCGTGACGAAGTCGGGCTCGCCGACCTCCATGTGAATCACGTCGCGACCTTCCGCCTCAAGTTCCTTGGCCCTTGCCAGCAGTTCCATCACATAGAACGGCTCGATGTCGGCGAGCCGCCTTGCCGAGTCCATGTTCCTTCCTCCATTTCCGAACCATCCCGCGACAGCGATCCTGGATCGCGCGCCGGCTGACGTCAGTCGGGCACCGCGGACAGGCGGATCTATACCATGATTACGTCATTGAAAGGCACATCTGAAGCCCACATCGTCGAAACGCATCACGTCGCGGTTGTATTCCATCCCGGTGGGCAGGCTGCCCGGTTGAATGCACCTTTCATGTCGATTCGTCACCAGGCAGTGATGAATCTCCTCCCAGTACCACGATGTGTTCCTGACCATAATCCCGATACAGTTCGGCGCCATCTCCGGGTCGACAGCTCCGTCCACCCAGTCCTGATAGGAAGAAGGACCATCGCCGACCAATTCCATCACATTGTGGGTCAGATCCCGATGTCCAAACGGTCCCGTGTCGTCACAGGTCTGATAGGTGTCCGGTCCGTCCGTCCATCCGCCCTGGTCACGAGTCTTCAACGCACCGTCGAAAAATCCGACCGGCGAGGTCCTCTCGAACGGATCCGGGTTCGAGTCCGTGTTATTTGCGTTCGAGGACGTGCCTTTGATGTTGACGTGACACAGGTCGGCATCGGACAACCGGCCTTCCTTTGAAAGATCCTGTCCCCGTGGAAACATCACGATCTGGTCGGCACCGGTCATCGGCCCCGAACCTGCGTACTCGAACCTGGCCTCGGTGGGAAGCTCGCCTCCAAGCCACTCACAGAAGGCCTGGGCATCGGAATACGACGCGCACACAATCGGGTGGGAAAGCCTGTACTGGTCGGAGTAATTGGGGGATCCCGGCTTGATTCCGGTGCTTAGGTCCTCGGAAAAGCACGCGACACCTTCCAGGGGCTGACACGCGCCGGCCTGGACACATGCCCGATACTCGGCAACCGTCACCGGATACCTGGACATCTTGTATGAGGTCAAATGCACCTCATGCCTGGGAATTTCGTTCGGGGGGGGCACCACATACATCGCGTTCGGCGCCGCGCCCATCCAGAACGTATGACAGTCGCCTTCCGGAACGACGGTACAGACCTCATGCGAGATCCCACCGGCCTGCCGCATGTGCCCGCAATCTATTTCGGGCACGGTCCCGTCGCCCGGATGACATCCAAGCGCCAGCGCATCAGGCGGGTCGAGGTGCGCATCCGCGTCGCCGGGCGCGTCGATATCGGACACATCCAGATCGACTGCGTCGGATGAATCGGAATCCACTTCCGCCACGAACGCGTCGTGAACATCGCCGGACGCGT
>Ga0209201_1001264_pt1 | contig 30271 bp, 22 predicted proteins | sample AD_UKC055_MetaG_FD_184411 | JGI IMG/M metagenome (GOLD analysis project Ga0209201, IMG submission 184411) | Active sludge microbial communities of municipal wastewater-treating anaerobic digesters from USA - AD_UKC055_MetaG (SPAdes) (version 2) | ecosystem: Engineered > Bioreactor > Anaerobic >...
AACGCCCCAACTCGGCCGGTTCCAGCAGCCGCACTTGGAGCCTGGCCAGTAACGCCTGCTCATCGGGGGCGGGCGCTCGAAAGGTCGCACTCATGCCCCCAAGCTTCAAAAGTCAGCGGGGCGGTGTGCAGAAAAAAGCGCCTACCCCCTGAATCTACAGGAGATTATTGATCACCACGAATTGGCGCTGTGCGGGCAGGTCTGGTTCGGCATCTTATCTTGCGGTGAGTCGAGCCGGGGGAGACTATAGACCAATGTCAAAATACCGGTTAATGACGCAATTCTTCCGCCTCCTGGGCACGGCCCTGCCCTGCTTTCTGGTTTATCTTCTCCCGCTGTCCGTCCTGGCAGAAAACGGACCGCTGCGATTCGCCTGGCTCAGTGACACCCACGTGGGCAACGGCACCGGTGAGTCGGACTTGCGTGCCGCGGTGAACGACATCAACACGCTGACAGGGCTCAGTTTTGTGGTCGTCTCTGGCGACGTGACAGAGTATGGGTCCCGCGAGCAGTTCGGGCGGGCGAAGCGGGTTTTGGACGGTCTGAAGCTGCCATGTCACGTTCTGCCCGGCAATCACGACACCAAATGGTCGGAGTCGGGGGCGACGGATTTCGCTCGGTTCTGGCAAGCGGACCGTTTCGTTTTCGAGCAGGGCGGGTTTCGTTTCATTGGCTTGCACCAGGGGCCCCTAATGAGGATGGGCGACGGCCATTGGGCGCCGCAGGATGTGCGCTGGCTGGAGGAAACCCTCAAGAGGCTGCCGGACCCGAACCAGCCGATTATCTTCGTTACGCATTACCCCATTGATGAGGGCATTGCCAACTGGCACGTGGTGCTGGCCCTGCTCAAGCTCTACAACACGCAGGTGGTCCTGTGTGGCCATGGTCACGCCAATCAGGAGTTCTTGTTTGAGGGGGTCCCCGGCGTCATGGACCGCTCCACCTTGCCCGGGACTGCGCCGGTCGGCGGTTTTAACCTGGTCGAGATCAAAGACAGCGTGATGACCTTCTCCGAGCGCACCACTGGCAAGCAAACCCTGCCGCCCTGGCACTCCGTGGTCTTGCGCCAACGCAATTACGCCGCCGACACCAACGCCTACCGCCGGCCGGATTTCTCGGTTAACTCACGCTATCCCAACATCAAGCCGCGCTGGACTTACCAGACCGGCTACACCATTGCCAGCACGCCGGCAGTCTGGAGGGACCTGGCCATCGTTGGGGATGCCTCGGGAATGGTGCGCGCGCTGTCGCTTGAATCCGGCAAGGTGCGGTGGGAGTTTCAGACCCGGAATGCGGTCTATGCCACGCCGGACGTGAACGGGCGCGTTGTGGTCGTTGCCTCCACCGATGGGGTTATCTACGCGCTCACGGCCGCAAGCGGGAAGGAAATCTGGCGCCACCGCACTGACCGGCCCATCGTTGCCTCGCCCCGTATCGCGGAAGGCAAGGTCTACATCGGATCGAGCGAAGGTGTTTTTCGCGCGCTCGATCTCGCCTCGGGTCAACCAGTCTGGCGGCACGACGGCCTGGGCGGCTTCGTCGAGACCAGGCCGCTGGTCCATGGCGGCAAAGTGATCTTTGGCGCCTGGGATCAGTATCTCTATGCACTGGACGCAAACACCGGGAAACTTGTCTGGAAGTGGAAAGGGGACACGCCTGGGGTCCTCTTCTCACCTGCTGCCGCTTGGCCCGTGGCCGCCCGCGGGAAGGTCTTCATCGTAGCTCCCGACCGCAAGATGACTGCGCTGGATGTCCAGACTGGCACACAACTCTGGCGCACCGGCGCCTTTGTTGTGCGCGAATCCATCGGCCTGTCTCAAGACCAAAGCCGATTCTACGTCCGCGCGATGAATGACTTCTTCTATGCGTTTTCCACCACAGCTTCCGGCCCCGAGAAGGTCTGGGAGCGCAACGCCGGCTTTGGTTACGACATCAACTCGGCTATGCTGGTCGAGAAGGACGGTGTCCTGTTCTACGGCACCAAGAACGGTTTGCTCTTTGCTTTGGATGCCCAGACCGGGGCGATCAGGTGGCAGCACAAACTCGGCACCGGCGTGATGAACACCGTGCTGCCTCTCAGCGCGACGCAGATTCTCGCGACCGACTTTGACGGCCAAGTAGTTCTCATCGAGGCCAAATTGTGACCTTTGTCGCGAAGGGCTGCTCTCTCCTCCACATCAGCGCATTGTGGGCCTGCCGATGCCGTCCGCCGTGCCCTTTCACCCCCTTTCGCACAATTCTGTTGCAGTATGAATTGGCACTGCTTTGAATAGGCCCACGTGAACTACATCGTTCAAGCGACTGGTAACGGGGGCGACCTCCCGGCGGAATGGTCGGCCCCGGTCTGGGCCAAAGCGGAAACACTGGAAGTGGCGCACTTTCGCCCGGAAAGCAGCGACCACCGGCCCCAGACATCCGCCCGCCTGCTTTACGACATCGGTGGCATTCATGGGATGTTCCGGGTCCAGGACCGCTACGTGCGGTGCGTGCGAACCCGGTATCACGATGCCGTCTGGAAGGACAGTTGCGTCGAGTTCTTCGCCCAGCCCAGACCAGATCGAGGTTACTTCAATTTCGAGTTCAACTGCGGCGGCTCGTTTCTCTGCAGCCACATCATCAATCCGGAACGCACGCCGGACGGATTCAAGGAGTTTATCAAAGTGCCTGCGGAGTTGGGGCAGAGCATTCAGGCGCGATCATCCCTGTCGCAAGTAATTGATCCGGAGATCACCACACCAGTCTTGTGGACGCTGCAGTTCTTTGTCCCGTTTGGCCTGTTTGAACATTACCTCGGTCCGCTGGGCGCGATCCCGGGCCAGGCGTGGCGCGGCAACTTCTACAAGTGCGGCGATGAAACTTCGCATCCGCACTGGGCGGCTTGGTCACCGGTGGACCAATTGAATTTCCACCGGCCAGATTGCTTCGGGAGCATCGGGTTCGCCTGACGGGGACTCCACCCGACAATGGTTCGGGCCACGCGTGCTGCGCCGGGTCCACCAATGCAGCCGGCTTGTCCCCTGTCAACTTCCAGCGGAGGCGGTTTTCCGCTGTCCTACGATCCACTTGAAGACCAGAGTCACTTCGTCGCCGGTCTTGATGAGACCCAGCGCAATCTTCGGGGCGGGCGGCTCCACCTTGAAACTGGTCATCTTGAGCGTGTGCTTTCCTGTGATCTCCAGCCTGTTGCCGTCCAGAGGCAGGATGTTCACAACCATCGAGATTTGATTGGTTACTCCAGCCACAGCCAGGCTGCCCTTGGCGTCAAACACATAGGGGGCATCCTTGGTCTCGGGTGCTTCCTTGAGTGCCAGCTCGCTGAGTTGGTAGACGATGCGCTTGTGTTGCGGTTCCTTGAGATGTTCCCACATGATCTCGTCCATCTTGTCGCTGTAAGGCTTGCCGTCCTTCTCCACACTTTTCAGCGAGCGCACCTGGATGAACACATCCGCCTTGACCTCCATTTTGCCAGGCGTCGCGGCCTGACCACGTTCTGTCGGGAAGCCCGGGCCGACCTGCATCATGCCTCCAATGAAGGGGCTTTCGACCTGCCAGTCATGAATGTTAGAGGTGCCTTCTATGCGCATCTTGCTGCCCGAGCGCGCATTATAGGTGGTCATCTGGTCAGCCGCCGGCGAGGCTGCCGGCGCCATCAACAAAAGGGTGATAGTCCCTGCAATCAGTGTGTGTTTCTTCATGTCTATTGTCTTATCAGTTTAACGCGTCAGGCTATATTGAATTGTTCGACGTTAGCTCGTTCAAGCTAATTCATACCATTCAGGTTTAAGTTCGATCCGCTTCGCGCCCAGGATGGCCTCGTTGGCCTTCACGGCGGTGACGACCGCCTGGTAACCTTCCAGGTAGCCTGCCGCTGCGCGTCGGGGCACGGCGGACAGGTGCTCCATCAAGCCCTCCGCATCGTCCGCCCCGTAACTGGCCTGGTAGTCTTCTGCCGCCGCTTCGATGTCCAGTGCATTGCGGAGGAAGTTGCCCAGGGCAAACGACAGTGGCGTGTCGGCAGTGACCGCCTCCTGCACGGGCTTGGGCTGCTCATTTGCGTCCACGGCTTTGCTCTTGCCGGCAACGAGGGCGATGCCGGTCTCCTTGTAGAAGGTCATCTTGTCGGCATAGACTTCCCAGCCCAGCAAAGGCGAGTCCACTTCCTTGAACATCCACGCTTTGCCGTCGCGCATCATGATCGCCGCGTCGCTCCCGTAGAGCATCTCGTACTCGCCGTCAAACGAGTTGGCCAGTGTGGCGTCGTACAGCATTCGCACGCCGCCCGGGAACTCGAACACCGTTTGGACAGTGTCCGGCACATCGCGGTCTTCCTTCCAGAAGGCAATGGAGCCGAATCCCGTGACGGCAGTGGGCAGGGCATTCAGGAACCAGCCAGCCTGATCAATCTGGTGGCTTCCAAGTTCGCCAATCAGGCCGAGCGAAGTCGCCTTGTTCAAGCGCCAATTGAGCGCCTTCTCCTGCTCCGGATTGGACGATGCTGATCGCCAGCTTGTCTTCTTGTGCCATTGTGCGCGGGCCTGAACGCTCTTGCCCAGCGCTCCCGAGCGAATGAACGGCAAGAGGAAATGGCGGTGCGGATCGGAGCGCATCTGCAGGCCGCTCTGAAATACCAGTTGTTTGGCGGCCTTCGCCGCCAGCGCGATCTCCCGGGCGCCCTCGATTGAGCCCGCCAAAGGAGCTTCGCAATAAACGTGCTTTCCGGCCTTCAGGGCCGCCAGCGCAGTCTCCTGGTGCTGGTGGGTTGGCGTGGCAATAATGACCGCTTTGACCTCCTTGTTGTCCAGGATGGTTTTGTAATCTGCCGTTTGCGCGGCTCCAGGCGCGGCGTTGGCGGTGCGCCTCAGGAAAGGACCATAGGTATCGCAAATCGCAGCAACATCCGCTTGAGGCAAACGGACCAGGGTGTTGACGATCTCGCGCCCCCATGCGCCAAGACCGATAACCGCAACCTTGATCTTGCCAGCCGGGCCCTTGGCTTCTCCGGCGGGCGCTGAGTTGGTTTGGGCAAACAGCTCCATCCCGCCCAGCATGGTCATCAGCGTGGCAACCGATCCGCCTTTGAGAAAGTCCCGCCGGTTATAACCCAGGCTTTCGCTCGTATTTTCGTTCATATAGCACTTCGAACTGACAAACATAGACTATGCACTATTCCACCGCCAGCTTCTGCGGCTTGGCGTTCATCTTCTCCAACCCCAGTGCCCATTTGATCCCGCCCAGAATGTGCTGCTGATATGCCTCCGCCACTTCCTTCGGATTCTTGCGGTCGGGCCAGTCCGGGTCCCACACATCCTCGCGATGCCCCAGCGAGGTGTAGAAGACGCGCCCCTTGCCGTACTCCTTGCACCAGGCGATCGGGTAATCACCCGGAGCCTTGTCATTGGGATGCTGGTCGAGCGTTAGCAGGCCGTGCACCTTGGTGCGGTCAAAGTTCTTAAACTGGTAAATCTCATCGAAAACCTTCCAGCTTTCAGCCAGGTGGCGGCACATCGGGCAATCAGTGTCCTGGTTGATTGCGTCCACCTCCACCTGCGCGCCGTGCGTCTTGAACTCGGCGCCGATCATCTCGATGTAAGGGGCAAAGTTGTGAAAAGTATCGGTAGCCGAGTGCATTCCCACAAAGCCCTTGCCGGACTTGACCCAATCCAGGAATGCCTGTTTGTCAGGCAACGGCAGATCGCCAGTCGTGTTGGCAAAGATCACAGCGTCGTATTGCTTCAGTGCCGCGCGGTTCATCTTGGCGGCCAGGACCTTTTCGATGGCGGCGTTGACCCTGGCATTGTCGGGTTTGCCATCGGGACCTTTGTATTGATCGTCATTCGGTTCAACTCGCGCAAATTCGACTGTAAAGGCAGTGCTCTCTTTGCCTAACCCGGCCAGCACCTTCTCGGCCGTTGGAATGGAACTGTGGCGGAAGCCGGTGGTGACGGTAACCACGAGAACCTTCCTGGGGGCGGCCTGTGCCGGCAGCGCCAGCCCCAGAGTGGAAGAAATGATCACGCCGGCCAATAAGGGGCCCGCCATCCAACTCATTGCTGCTGTCTTCATTTTAGCCAAACGACCGCGCCTGAACATCCAAATCCTGAGACTCATGAGCCTGTGATGAAATTCAATTTGGGGGCTGAGGTCAAGAACTCTGTCTCCGCCTTTTCTGGGTGCATCTCGACACTGTCCTTATCCCAAAGGCCCAATTGGCGAAACATTGGGGTATTGGGGTGGCTTTCCCGGATTTAAGGACAGTGTTCAGACGCACCCCCTTTTCTGTCCCCGCATTTTCTTGACGGCGTGGTTCGGCTGTGTTGTATATGCTGCCCAGTTGGCGTCAGGGCCGCGCGATCACCGGGTGGTGGCTCGATTCGGGCCCGGCAGCAACGAACAAATGCTATGGCTGACCTGAAATTTGCGTGTACCCTCTGCGGGCAGGAAATTGAATGTGACGAACTATGGAGCGGGCATCAGATTCAGTGCCCCACCTGCCGGAAGGAGTTGACCGTCCCGCTCAGGCCCGAGGGGCCGCCCCACGCGAGTTTTGCCAATGCGAGACCGGGCCAGGCACGGCTCTCCATCGGCTCGTCTCAGGCTCAGCGTTCCGCTTCCGATCGGGCGGTGGCCCCACAAGCCGTCGCGCTGGAACAACAGTTGGCCCAGGCGAAGACCGGGCAGAAGGGGGCGGCTATGAAATGGGTGAAGATCGGCGTGGGTGTGGTCGTGGTAGCTGTAGGCGCCATGGTCGGCTATCCATATCTTCGTGATTGGATGGAAAAGCGCGGCGAAGCGGCCCAGCAAGCCAGCGCCAGCGCCCCCCAACAAGCCGCGACAGCCACCGAACCTCCCCCGCCCGAGGCCCCCGCTCCGAAAATGGAGTTGCCGCTGCTCCCGGCCGTTTGGACCCTCGACGTGGACAAGGCCAGGATTCCGGAGGGCAAAGCTAATGGCATGATTTCCGGCACCAACTTCGTCGTTGAAACCGCCCGCCTCGATAGCATGCCCGGCAACGTGTATCTCCTCCGTCTGATTGAGGGCGCGGTCACCTCGCCCGACCGGGCGTTCATGGTCTATTTGCGGGCGAATGCCAACGAGAGCATCACCGGCCGCACCTGGACGGTCTCACAGGACTTGAAAGGGAGGTCCGTGCCACAGGTGGTTAAGCTCTGGAAGACCAACCCCCGCTACCAGGCTCAGCAAAAGCCATTCGCATCAGGCTACGCCATGAAGCTTGAACTCGGCCAGGTCACCGACGGGGTGATCCCCGGCAAGATATTCCTTGCCGTGCCGCCGGAGACCGAGCAAAGCGTCGTGGCCGGGGTCTTCAAAGCGAAGACCAGCCTGGCTGACGCGGCTGGCGCAACGGCTGCGCCACCGACTGAATCCCCAAGCCCTGCCGAACCTCCTCCCGCCAGCCCCTAGTCTGCGGAAGCGGCGGCTTCAAAGAAACGTTGCCGGGGCAAACGCCAGCCCCTGCGGAAGGCCATCCGCGATCCGCGGGCGCTTCAAGTAATTTCGCCTCAACCTTGCTTTCCGCACAGGACAGCCTAACATGCTGTCAGCCCGGGTATGGGCTGTTGCATGATACGTTCGCTGGTATTTACAACTCAAGGCCGCCTGCACAGCAAGGACATCGAGATGTTCTTGATGCCGACCTTGCTTAGCGACACCAACCTGTTCCTTTGGGTGGATTTGGAAAGCCCAACGCCCGAGGAGTCGAAATATGTGCTGGAGGAGGTCTTCCATTTTCACCCGCTGTCCATCGAGGATTGTGTCACGGCGAGTCCCTCGCCGAAGGTGGATGAGTACTCGCCCAAGGAAGGAGATTGGTTTACACCCTACCTTTTCATGGTGATCCACGCCGTGGACTACAGCCGCAAGGATGGCGTTTTTGCCACCAGCGAGCTCAACTTCTTCCTCGGCAAGAATTTCCTCGTTACCTATCACGACGGCCCGCTCCGCAGCATATCGCAAACTGAAGAGCGTGCGGTCAAAGCCATCACGAACATTGGCCGGGCGCCCGATCGCGTGGCGCACACCTTGTTGGACTCCATTGTGGACAACTACAAGCCGGCCCTGGACGAGCTCTCTCTCGAAATTGCCGACCTCGAACAGCAGGCACTCCAGCATCCGAGCCACCATATCCTCAACAAAATCATCCAAGTCAAGAGAGAGGTCCTCCACCTTCGCCAGATCATTGGCCCGCAACGCGAGGTGCTGGCCCGCTTTGCACGCGGAGAGTTCAAACTCATTCGCGCCCACCTCGTCCCCTATTACCGGGATGTGTACGATGCTCTCTTCCACATTTCTGAATTGGCACAGGCTTACACCGATACGCTCACCGGCATCCTTCAGGTCTATCTGAACATGTCCTCCAACCGCACGAGTGAAGTTGTCAAGCTCCTGACGATGATCACCGTCATCACCACACCCATGATGCTGATCGGCACCTGGTACGGGATGAATTTCAAGCACATGCCGGAGGTGGATTGGAGACATGGTTACACAAGTGCCATCATAATCACCGTGGTTTCCACTCTGGCTACCTGGTGGTACTTCAGGAGGAAGAAGTGGCTCTAACCGCGCCACTTCGGTTGCGTCGTTCCCTGGACCGCATCGCATCGGCGTGCCCGGGCAATCGGCGCTGGCGCTTCGCCTGTTGTCCTGAGCCGCAGCCAGGCTGGGCAACCCGTGCAATTCGGTAAACCTTCGCTGCCATGCCCGGTAAGTCCAGTTTCCTCGATAAGGTCCTGCCTCGCATAGGACGGCTGGACGAAGCCGGCCTGCAGACTGTGGTCCAGCGCCTAGCGCGCGAACGCAGCTTCCTCGAAACCCTCTTCAACACCATCGAAGACGGGGTCCTCGTTGTGGATGAGGCTGGGCGCATCGTCTATTTCAATCAGGCCGTCACCCGGTTCCTTGGCCTGCAGCCCAAAGTTGAGAACCAGCCCATCACCGACTTCATTCCTGAACTCGAATGGGAGAAGATCTGCCGCTTCGACCACGGCGGCGGATCCGGTGTTGTCCGGCACGAGTTCGAGGTCCGCTATCCGCGTCCGCGCTTCCTGCGGCTGTATGCTGCGCCGCTCGACGGCGAAGCCGCCGGGAGTGCAGGGGTTGCTCTGATTCTTCACGATGCCACCGAAGCCCGCCAGAAAACCATCGAGGCCATCGAAAGCGAACGCGTCCAGGCCCTGACCTTGCTGGCGGCCAGCGTCGCCCATGAGATCGGCAACCCCCTCAACGCGCTCCACATTCACCTGCAACTCATGGAACGCGAACTGAAGAAGCTGCAGCCCGTCCCCCACAACCCCGCGCCCGCCAAGTCCGGCCCCAGCCAGCGGTTGCGCGCTCGATCCCAGGCCCCGGTTGATGAAAGCACCATCCGCGATCTTGTTCCCAAGCTTGAACAGTACCTCTGTGTTGCCCGTGGCGAGATCAACCGACTCGACTATATCATCACACAATTCCTGCAAGCGATCCGACCAAGCCTGCCGCAACTCAGACCCGCTTCGCTCAACGACGTCGTCCACAAAACCCTCGAATTGCTACAGCCCGAGCTCGACAACCGCGGCTTGAAGCTCCGCACCCGTTTAGCCTCCCAACTGCCGCTGACCCCTATTGATCCGACCCAAATCCAACAGCTCCTGGTAAACCTGATTAAGAATGCGATTCAGGCCATGACCCGGGGCGGCACCCTTACCCTGCAGACCGGCGAGGGAGCCGATGGCGTCTGGGTCAGCATCGCCGACACCGGCAGCGGCATTCCCCAGGAGCAGATCAACCGCATCTTCGAGCCCTTTTACACCACCAAGGAAAAGGGTACTGGCTTGGGCCTGATGATCGTCCAGCGCATCGTTCGTGCCCACGGCGGCCACCTCGAACTTGAAAGCCAGACTGGCCGCGGCACCACATTTCGAATCTGGCTGCCCCTGCACGAGCGCAAACCCCGCCTTCTCGAAGCCCCGTCGCACGACTAGCCCTGTGCCCAAGGCCCAGCAGGGCTGAACTGCCTTCTCCGGACCGCCCTCGTGGCAGGTAGCTCGCAACAGGCTTAATAGAAATTCTATTAAGCCATGTGGGAGCCATGTGGGACGAGGGCAGAACGGGGGGGCGTCCTGCCGGGCGGTGGACCGGAAATGGATGGACCAGTCACATCAGTGGTCCCGCGTGCTGCTGGCAATAGACGTATCGCTTCGGCGCTCACCGTCACTAACTTCTTCACGCCCCTGCTCTCCCTCGACGGCAGTGCGGCGGCGACCAATACGACGGTCCGCAGGCGGGGTTAGAACCTTGGCCGAAGGTGGCCCTTGCTCGTCTCGTTCGCCATCGGGGATAGGCCACGGTGAAGGAACCGGCGGGCGTTGCCGATGATGTAATCCCACTGGAAGGCCGGGCCGGGGTCCACCTTGTTGGTCTGGATGTGGAAGTGGCCGAGGATGCCTTGGTAGGTTTCCAGCTCGGCATCCGGCAGCTTCTGGAGTATGAGCTTGCCGGCGGCATCCCGCGGATAGTCGCACTTGATGTTCGGCAGCGCCTTGCAGAGCGCGGCGGTGAGCTTGATCAGGGCCTGGTATTGCTCGGGCGTGTAATCGTATTGGATCAATTCCTGCCCTTGCGCCATGCCGGTGACGGGATCAGGCCGAGCGGGATGACCGACGAAGCCTTTGGTGCGGATGCCCCCGTCGCCGAACTGCTTGGGAATGGTGATGCGTGTCTGGCCGTTGGGCTCCTTCGCGTACCAGTGCTCAAACGGGTTCTTCCCGTTGACGCCGTACGCCCCCATGTTAGCAATTTCAATGCCGACGGCGCGGCTGTTGGCCGAGCCTGCATGCCACGCCCGCTCTTTGAGATCCAGCGTCTGGTAAATCGTGCCGTCCAGGTCGAGCATGAAATGGACGCTCAGGTTGCGCATGTCATGCAGAATCTTGAAGCACTGCCGGCTGGTGCCGCACACGTCATAGTGGATGACAAACTGGTCCACGACCCGTTGCAGCAGCGGCAGGTCCCAGCCGCCACCACGGATCCGCTCGATCTCCTCGTCTGAAAGTCCGTGCCGGCGCAGGTTGTAGCGATTAGGCGAATCGAGGTCCTTGACCTCCGTATGGGAGGCTTCCCAATCGGCTTTATCAATCGGGCTGAAGCGCCGTTCGACGCGGTAGGCGTCGTAGCCGCCGGGGTCCATCCACGTCACGACCCGCGTGCCGGTATGCACAAATCGGCCGGCAACCACGATTTCATCTCCTTTCCGGTGCGCAAATGTGCCGGGTTGGGGTAGCGCCTTGCAACCGACCATCAGCGCCGCTAAGAGGACGACGCTGAGGGCCTGGCTGAGGCGAGGGAAATGGGAATGGTGATTCTCGGGGTCTGGCATTGATCGCATGGGACTATTGTCCCGTGGAAACCCCCTTGGTCAAGCCCAAGCCGCTGTTCGCCGCAGACCGCCACATGGCCGGCCACAAGGTTCGGTGCATGCAGGATGTCTGCGTGCAGCTTGGGAACGGATGGCAGAATCTGCACCGCAAGAAGGGGTGCGCTGTGCCGGGCGCAGCCGCGTCCAATATCGTGCTTGGGACGGAGGAGACTTGGCGAGGCAATGGAGTTGACACGCCTACGCAAGCAGACAGGAGGACGATTTATCAGTTCCCGTTCCGCCATTCCCCGACCAGTTTCCTGACAGCTTCGTGGCCAGGGGTGGCGTTTTGGAACATGCCAAGGTTCCAGTTATACACGCAGATAAACCGGCAGTCGCGGAACGAGAGCGTGCGTCGGAAGTGGTCTTCCCAATCAACCGCGGTGGCGCCGCCCCACCACCATTCGGCGGCGGCCCAGCGTTGGCGCCCAGCTGCTTTCATCTCCGCCTCCAGCGGAACGGCCTCGATTGGCCCGTTGTTGTAGAAACTCCAGCCGGGCGTTGACCAGCGGTTGAAAGCCGGCCAGAAAGGCAGATGCTTCTCCCACGGGGCGTAGTTCCCGCCCTGGTGGGTGAAGACAGCGTCGCGGGGCAGTCCAGCGCTGTGTGCCTCCCGGCATAGCTGCCCCAGGTAAAGTTGCGTGACGCGGGCAAGGTCCTCGCGCGTGAGTCTGCCATGCTTCCTGAGGCCGGCGGTTTTGACGGCGGCGTAGCCCAACTGGCAGACGCCGCCGCTCAGGCCCTTGGCGGCGATCAGGGAGTGGGTGGGATCATGGGACGAGTCGTGCGGCCATTGCTCGTAGTAGCGGTTACCGTCGGGGTAGTGGTAGGCATTGTAACCGATGCCTGCCTCCCAGCCCAGCTTGACGCCGCCGAAGAGCCACCGGCGCGCCGGGGGCAGTTGGCGCTGCCACGCCACGATAATCGGCGCCAGTGCGCGCAGGCCTTCCAAATGGGCCGCCACGACCTTCGGACTGGCGAGGTTCGGCGCGGGCGCCACGCGCAACTGAGTGCCCCAGTTGCGCCAGCACACCTTGACGGCCTGGGCAGGACTCCAGCCCGTCCATTCGACATTGAAGACGTTGCTCGGGTTGTAGCCGGGGTGCTTCGGATCCCACCAGTTCCACAAGTCCGGCCGGTGTTGCCACCAGTTCTGCCCGTCCAGCGTGACCAGCACTGGCACGCCGGCTTCCTCGCTGGCGGCCAGCAGGCGGCGGAGGCTCTGGCGCAGAATGTTGGTGGGCGTTTCCAGGGTGTTGAAAACGAAGGACACCCCGATGCGCAAGCGCGGGTTATTCGGCGCGCGCAAGGTGTTGACGACCTCGTTGAACATCTCGCAGGTAATCGTCTCGGGACGATTCTGGTTCCAGACGGAGGCTGGGGCGATGTTGAAGAAGAGATACCGCGGCGCTTCTTTGGCCAGCAAACGCGGCTGGCACATCAGCAGCAGGCCAGCGCAGCCGGCCAAGAACAGCGCGCGCAAGCGCAACATCCCGGATCGAGGGGGCAGTACTAGCCGTCGTGTCATGGCGCAAATAGCGGGCCTTGGTGTACAGCCGCCCGGGCCAAATGCAAGCGCAGACAGCCGCAAGGCGCCAGCACTGGTACGCTTCTAGCTGGTTTGCGCCTGGATGACGAAGACATTTGTCGCGCTTAACGACCCGGTTCACAGGCTGATCCGAGGCCTGACTCATTACACGCCCTTGTGCCCCGACCTCTCGCCGGATCAGCGTCTCATGCTGCGCTACAGCTTTCAGGAACAGGATCTCCCCGAAGCCTATTACTCGCTGGCGATGTTTCACGCCCTCGGGGGGCTGACGCTCAAATCGTTGCGCCTCGCAAACTGGCGGGTCCGAACCAGCGACAAGGCGGGTATCCCGGAGCGGGTCAACTACCTCGATGCGGTCAGACTCGACCGGCGTTGCGCTCGCGACTTGCGGTTGAAAATCAAGCGGCACGGTCCGGGCCTCCTTGCCGGTGAACTGCTGTGCTTCGGCGCGGGCATGTTGCGCGCGCGCAACGACGACCCCCTCGAGCAAATCCATCATTATCTCTGGCGCCAGTATGGCCGACTCCACACCCGGCACGAGGTTGTTTATGGGCGAATTCGGGCGCTGCATTGGAGTTCATTGCCCCTGATCCACGAGCGGCAGAAGGAGTCCTTTGACTCCACCAACCTCATTTACGGCGATGAATTTGGGGAGTTGGAGCAGCTTTGGGAGCGGCGTGCCGACACGGCCTTCCTCGAACTCGTAGCACAGGCCCTCCAGCGCATGCGCGCTCAGGCCGAGATCGCGGCGTTCCTGCACCCACCCTTGAATCTGCAAGAGGTGATGAAAATGCACTTGAGAACCCAGGGCATCTGGAAAAGCCCGCCCCTCACCGCCCGCGCACTATTACGCCGCGTGGAATACATCCTCAGCAATACCGTGCTGGACAACGCCCCTAAGACGGTCTTCTGCTGCCGGAAGCCGGAATCACAACCTGAACCGCGTTCCAGGATCAAGCACTCCCGGGGTTGGACACACGACCGCTCAGGATATGATGGCTGGCTGCCGGGAAGCGACGGTCCCGCTGGCAGCCTGGAATAGCCGCGCACGCCACACGTCGCGGCAGGCTGCTTCCCCGCCTCAGGCAGGCCCTTTGAGCAACGCAATGAACTTCTTGATGGCTGGCGACAAAACCCTGTCCTTCTTGTGAATGACGGCCAGCGGGCGGCAGTAGGCGCCATTTTCGAGTTTAATGGCCACAAGAGCCCCCGTGGAGACCTCATTGGCAACAGTCTCCCGCGGCACAATGGCAACCCCGGAATTGATCTCAACTGCCCGCTTGACGGTCTCAACGTTGTCGAACTGCATGACCTGCTCCACCGTCACGCGATGGTCCTTGAAGATATTGTCCAGCGCACGGCGCGTGGGAATGTCCCTCGCGAAGTTGACAAACTTCTGCCCATGCAGCGCCCGGACGCGGACTGACTTCTGTTCGGCCAGGGGGTGCTGCGGGTGGCAGATCAGGACCAGCGTATCCTTCCGAATAGGCACAACCACAATCCTCGAGTCGCGCGCTGGGTAGGCAACCAGCCCCAGGTCCACGACGTTCCCCAGAAGATTCTCGTAAACTTGCGCGTCGCTTCGATACTCAACATGCACCTTGACGCTGGGATAGCTTTGCATGAAACGTTTCACGTAAGGCGGCAGCACATGCAGCCCGATGCTGTAAATCGTTGCCACGCGAACGTCGCCGGAAATCACGTTTTCGATCTCCTGCAGCTTGCTATAGAGAGCGTCGCAGGTTTGCAGGATGCGCTTGCTGTGCTCGTAGAAAACCTCGCCCTCAGGTGTCAGCCGAAAGTTCTTCTTGCTGCGCTCGATAAACGGCGACTGAAATCGGTGTTCCAGAGTGCTGACCGTCTGGCTGACGGCGGACTGAGTCACGTTGTTGATTTGCGCAGCCTTGGTGAAGCTCTTGGTTTCCGCCAAATCACAGAACACCTTCAGGCTTTCGATTTGCATAAGGTCATTGAATATACTAATTCGCTATCAGTCAATATGAACGAGAGCATCAATCGGCGCCATTTCCTCGGGACCACCGCGATCGCCGGCGCGGGTATGACCCTTAGCCTGACCCCAATCGCGCAAGCCCGCAACGCCAACTCCAGCACGGCGGATAAGCCCGCCCTGCTTGGTGGCAAACCCGTTCGTTCGCCCCCCCCCCGCGAATGGCCCATCATTGACGAGCGGGAAGACAAGGCCATGCTGGAGACGGTTCACAGCGGGAAATGGTTCAGAGGCAACGGGAAAAACGTGACGCGGTTCGAGGAGTCCTACGCCAGCGCCACCGGCGCGAAGCATTGCCTTGCCACCAACAGCGGGACCAGCGCCCTCTTCACTTCCCTGGAGGCCGTCGGAGTCGCCGCGGGCGACGAAGTTATCGTCGCCCCTTACACCTTTATTGCCACGGTAAATGTCATTCTGCTGCATCATGCCCTGCCGATCTTTGTGGATAGCGACCCCGACACAATTCAGATTGACGCGCGCAAGATCGAAGCCGCGATTACCGACCGCACCACGGCGATGATCCCTGTACACCTCGGCGGTTCCGCCGCTGACCTTGACACCATCCTCGCCGTGGCGAAGAAGCACAAGCTGCCAGTGATCGAGGACGCCTGCCAGTCGCATCTGGGCCAGTGGCGTAACCGGTGCCTGGGCACGTGGGGCGATACCGGCTGCTTCAGCTTCCAGGCCAGCAAGAACCTGAACTGTGGTGACGGCGGGGCGATCATCACCAACAACGACGAATGGGCCGACCAGTGCTATTCGTTCCACAACCAGTGCCGCCCCCGAAGACCATCCGGCGGTGAAGTGGCTTCCAGGAGCAAGCGCGGCGGCAACCTGCGTATGACCGAGTTTCAGGCCGCCATCCTGCTGGCTCAGATGACCCGGCTCGATGAGCAAATGAAGACCCGCGAGCAGAACGCTGCCTATCTGCGCAGTCTGCTTAACGAAATCCCCGGCATTGTGCCCGCCAGGATGTACAACGGTTGCACGCGCAATGCCTATCACCTGTTCATGTACCGCTACCAGAAGGAGCACTTCGCCGACCTGCCTCGGAAGCGCTTCCTGGAAGCGCTCAAGGCCGAAGGCGTGAGCTGCAATCCCGGCTACGGAAGACTGAACAAGGAGACGTTCATCAAGCGGTCCCTGGCCTCCCGCTCCTGGCAGCGCCTGTTCCCGGCGGACACACTGGCGAAATGGGAGGAGCGCACCGAATGCCCGGCCAACGATAAGATGTCCGAAGAAGCCGCCTGGTTCACGCAGACGACCTTGCTCGGTCCGCGCAGCGACATGGATCAGATGGCCGATGCCATCCGCAAAATCCAGAGGCACGCCGGCGAGTTGGCCAAGGCGTAAGGCCCCTCGACCGAGGCTGCGAAGCTCAACCCTGCCCCGTGGGACTGGCGTGCCGCTGCCACCGCGCGGAGACGTTCTTGCGCAGATCATCCAGAAGCGAATAGGTGACCGGCGTCATGACCAGCGTCAAGAGCAAGCACAGCGCCTGGCCGCCGATGACTACGACCGCTACTGCCCGGCGTTCCTCAGCTCCCGGCCCGGTGCCAAGGGCCAACGGCAGCATCCCTGCAATCAGCGTCATCGTCGTCATCAGAATCGGGCGGAGGCGCTCCCGGTTGCCCTGCAGGATCGCCGCGCTGCGCTCCAGTCCGGCGGCCCGAAGTTTGTTCATGTGATCTATCTGAAGAATGGCGTTCTTCTTGACCACCCCAAACAGGACCAGCAGCCCCAGCGCGGAATAGAGGTTGATGGTCTGGTTGGCGGCCAGCAGGGAGATGAACGCAAACGGCACCGAGAGCGGCAGCGAGAGTAGAATAGTGAAGGGGTGCACGAGACTCTCGAACTGGGAGGCCAGGATGATATACATCAGAACGACCGACAACGCGAAAGCGAACAGGAATTCGCGGAAGGTGGTCTCCAACTCGCGCGCCCGGCCCGAGATACGCGTCGAATAGCCGGTCGGCAGGCCCATCTTCGCCACCTCGGCGCGCAGCGCGGCAATGCGGTCCGCCTGCGCGTAGCCGGGAGCGACCGCAGCCCGCAGACTCACCTGTCGCTGGCGATCCAACCGGTCAATGCGCGAGGCCGTCTGCATTGGCACCAGTTTCACCACGTTGTCCAGACGCACCAACCCGCCGGTCTGCCGGGGTACGTAGAGCCGGTGGATGGTCTCGGCCTCGTTGCGGTCTCCCTCCTTGAGCCGCACCTGCACGTCGTAATCCTCGTTCATCGAGTCGTCGCGGAAGCGGGTGACGCGTTCATCGCCACCGACCATCACGCGCAGGGCGTCGGCAATGTCCGTCGTCCTGACACTCAGGTTGGCAGCGCGTTCACGGTCAATCTCGACGCGCAGTTCGGGCTTGTCGAGTTTGAGGGTGGTATCGGCATCCAGCAGCCCCAGCGCCGTCGCATTCGTGCGCAACCGCTCGGCGTAGGCGTTGAGCAGGTCAAGGTCCGGCCCGAGAAGCGCGAAATCAATGTCGAAGTTGCCCCCCCCGCCGACGAAGGTCTGCGGATTGCGGACGGCGATTCGGATATCGGGCAGGTTGCGCAAGCGGCGACGGATTTCCTGTTGCACGTCCCTCTGGGAGAAGTTGCCGCGAAACGCGTTCCAGGGGGGCCATTGCGCCAGGCGGCTCCAGCGGAAAGTGCGTTCCGCATGCGGCGCGAGCTGGACGAAGAAGTTGGCACCGTTGACTCCCCCCAAGAAGCCGCTGCCGGCGGTGGACAGCACCAACCGGACGCCCGGAACTGCGCGCAGCTCCTCCTCGATTTGGAGTGCCACCCGGTTCATCGCTGCGAGGCTGGTCCCTTCCGGCGCGGTGACCCGGACATCGAATTCCCCCTCGTCCACGTTGCTGGGCAGATACTCCTGCCGCACGAGGTTGTAGAGCGGCACCGACGAGGCCATTATCAGCAGAGCCAACCCCGCCACCACTGCCCGGCGCGCCAGGGCCCAGCGCAGGACCCGCAGGTAACCCTGGTCAATGCGGCGATAGAAACCGCTGCGCGAACGCGGCCCCGCTCCGGGCGAGTCGGCCCCTGCTCCGTTTCCGCCGCGCAGCAGCCGGGCGCTCATCATCGGCGTCAGGGTGAAGGAAACCAGCAGGCTCACGAGCACCGCCACCGCCGCCGTGAAGCCGAACTGGTAAAGAAAGCGCCCCGAGATGCTCGACATGAATGAGACGGGCACGAAGATGACCACCAGGCTGAACGTGGTGGCCATGACCGCCAGCGCAATCTCCGCGGTGGCCGCCCCGGCCGCCTCAAACGGTCGCATCTTCTTCTCCTCGATGAACCGGAAGATGTTCTCCAGCACCACGATCGCGTCGTCAATCACGATGCCGACCATCAGCACCAGCGCGAGCATCGTCACGCTGTTCAGCGTGAAATTCAGCGCCTTCATCATGCCGAAGGCGGAGATGACCGAGGTGGGAATGGCGACCGCGGCAATGACCATCGTGCGCCAGTTGCGCATGAAGAGCAGCACCACCAGGCAGGCCAGGATGCTGCCCAGGATCAGGTGCCGCTGGATTTCGTGCAGTGCCTCGTATATGTAACGTGACTGGTCGCGCGTCACTTGGAGCTTAACGTCGCCGGGAAGCTGCGGTTCCAGCTCGCGCAGTTTGGCCACCACCCCCTCGATCACTGCCACCGTGTTGGCGCCCGACTGGCGCAGAACGTTCAGGGCCACCGTCGGCGCGCCGTTGAGCCTGGAAATGGACCGCTGTTCCTTCGTGCCATCCTCGGCCCAACCCACATCCCGCACGCGTATCGGAGTGCCGTCACGCGTCGCAATCACCAGGTCGTTGAACGCGTGCGCATCCACCAACCGTCCCATCGTTCGCAGCGTCTGCTCGCGCAGGCTGCCGGTCACGTTGCCGCCTGGAATGGTGGCATTCTGCGCGGCGACCGCGTCGCGCACGGCAGTGATGGGCAACTGGTAGGCAGCCAGGCGGTCAGCGTCCACCCATATGTTGACCGCGCGCGCCAGTTCGCCGATGATTTCCACTTGTCCCACCCCCGCCGAGCGCTCGATCTGCTTCTTGACCAGCTTGTCCGCAATCTCCGAAAGCTCGCGCTGCGAGCGATTGGCCGAGAGGGCGACGGTCAGGATCGGCGCCTGGTCTGTATCCGCCTTGGCGATCGTCGGCGGGTCGGTATCCCTGGGCAGGTCGCGCACCACGGTGGCCACGCGGTCGCGCACGTCCTGCGCCGCCGCGTCAATGTCCCGGTCCAGCTCAAAAGTAACCACGATGAACGCGGACCCTGACCCGTTGATTGATCGCAACTCCTGGATGCCTTCGATGGTGTTCAGGACCTCTTCAATCGGCTGGGCTACCTGCGATTCCATTTCGGCCGGCGCGGCACCCGGCAGACGAGCACTCACCCTCACCGTCGGCAGATCCACCGAGGGAAAGCGGTCCACATCGAGGTTCAGGTATCCCGCAACCCCCACCACCACAAGGCTCAGCACGATCATCGTGGCGAAGACCGGTCGGCGGATGCAAATCTCAGCCAGCTTCTGCATCGTCAGTTCGAGCGAGACTCCTTCTGCACCACCCGCTGCCCCGTGCGCAGGCCGCCCGGGCTCAACACGACAATCTCCCCTGCCCGCAAGCCGGAGACCACCTCGACCCAATCCGGACCGCGGCGGCCGGTGCTTACGGTTTTCTCCACCGCCTTGCCTTCCTCGACTGTGACGACTTTCTCAAGCCCGGCGAAAGTGATTATGGCATCGCCGGGCACCGTCAGCGCCTGTTCGGCCTCGGTCACAATGATCTGCGCCCGCGCGAATAACCCGGGCCGAAGCGATCCTTGTCTCGGGACGTCACCTTCCACTCTGAGCGTGCGGGTTTGCTCATCCAGCGCCGGGCTGAGCCGGGTGATTCGCCCGGTGTAGAGGTTGGTGTCTCCTTCAACGAGCAGGCGCACCGCCTGGCCGGTGTGTACTAGAATGCACTCGCGTTCGGGCACCTCCAGCCGCAGCCGCAGCGGGTCGGTCTTCACCAACCGCACGATCGGCGCACCCACCGCGACATATTCCCCGATAGTTGCGGGTCGGGCCTGCACGGCCCCGTCGAAGGGCGCTCGTACCGAGGCGTCGGCCAGCCGTTTGCGGGAGAGGTCAAACTCAGCGCGCCGCTGAGCGACTGTTGCCATCCGGCCGCGGGCCTCTTCCAAAGCCAGCTCGCGCCGTGTTGCAGCCACCGTGTAGGCGGCTTCCACGGTATCCACCTCTGACTGCGAGGCAATGCCTGAAGCCGACAGGCGCTTGACTCGCTCCCGGTTCTTGGTGGCTTCTTCAAGAACAGCTTCGGCTTGCCGGACGGCGGTCACCCGGTCCAGTTCGATTTGGTCATTGTCCCCGGACAGCGGGAGCCCGAGCGCTGTGCGCGCCTGTGCGAGCGCCGCTGCTGCCTCTTGCAGACCCAACTCATAGTCGCGCGGCTCGATTTGCGCGACGAGATCGCCCCGTCGCAGCACGCTGCCGATGTCCACCTCCAGCCGCTCAAGACGTCCGGGCACCTTGGCGCTGAGTGTGGACTCCTCCTGGGCTGCAAGGGACCCGGTTGCGCCAATGGTCCGGGTCATCGTCCGCGCTTCCGCGCGAGCAACGCTCACCGAACGCTCGGGCAAGGCCATGGGGTCCGCCCCCTTCGACCCGTCCGGTTTGCCGCAAGAGACCAAGACCGTCATGCCTAGCCCAACCATAATAATGAGTTCGCAAGAACCGACTCTCATTCGGCCATACTATGCCGCTACCCGGTCCAAAGGCGAAACAAAACCGGGGCAACGAATGCGTTGGGTGCATCTCGACACTGTCCTTATCCCAAAGGCCCAATTGGCGAAACATTGGGGTATTTGGGTGGCTTTCCCGGATTTCAGGACAGTGTTCAGATGCACCCAAGCGGCGGCATGGTGCCAAAATCACTTTGACTGTGGCGGTGGCACCCGCAGAATAGGCTCTCGTTAGAGCAATGACCCGGTCACGTGACAAGCTTCGGTTTTTCGCTGAGCTCAGCGTGAATTGCCCGGTGTGCCGGCGGGCACGTCGCCAGCAGGCTGGTCTGGCTTTCAGGCTGGTTAAGACCTTCGAGAACCTCTGCCCGTTTTGCCGGGCCTACGAGGAGGTCTATGGCCGCAAGTCGCACGAACCGCTCCCCCCATCCCAAAGCCGGGAGAGCGAACGCCCCCGTGAGCCCTGATCTTTGCCATTATTTTGGGCTCGCGGGGACGCCCGCCCTCGCATTTAATATCGAGCAGCCAATTTAACATATATGATGAAAGCACCTGCCACCCCTAACTCATTCAAACAGTTAAACTGCTTTATTCCTCTCCTGCTTGCCGCTGCCCTGGCTTGTGGCGCCGATGGGGGCGCTCAGAAACTCGTCGTCCCGGACGGCAAATCCTACCGGGGCAAGAAGATCGTCGCCAGGACCTACAATTCCGGCTTCGCACTGGGGCACGACAGCTATAACGCCATGGGCACCGGCAGCGATGGCAGGATCTATTACTGCCTCAGCTCGGAGAACATTGACCAGGGCGCCCGGATGTTCTGCTTCGACCCCAGGACGCAGCAGGTCAAGGATTTGGGCGACCTGACCGAAGCGTGCGGCGAGAAAGGCAGCAAGGCCATCCCTCAAGGCAAGAGCCACGTCAACTTCGTCGAAATGCAGGGCAAACTGTACTTCGCCACGCACGTCGGCGTTTATAGCATCGTCGAGGGCAAGGAAACCATGGGCATCCCGCCTGCCGGCTACAAGGCCTACCCCGGCGGCCACCTGCTCTCCTACGACCTCAAGACGGGCAAGTTCGAGGACTACGGCATCTGCCCGGGCCGTGAAGGGGTGCTGACCTTCAGCATGGACACGAAGCGCGGCCGTATGTTTGCCCTCACCTGGCCCAGCGGCATCTTCTACCGCTACGACCTCGCATCCAGAAACCAGAAGAGCTTCGGCAAGATGTGCGCCCTGGGAGAAGACGGCGTGGGCGCTGATTATCGCACCGTTTGCCGTTCCATCACCGCGGACGAGGCGGACGGCTCGGCCTACTTCACCACGTCGGAGGGGACCATCCTCCGCTATAATGCCGCCACCGACACGGTTGCGCCGGTCGAGGGCGAGGACATGAAGAAGGACTACTTCGGCCTCTACGACCCCACCAACCCAGGTCACATGGGCTACAACTGGCGGCAGACTTTCTGGCGGCCGACCGACAAGCTCATCTACGGCGTCCACGGCAACTCCGGCTACCTGTTTCGTTTTGACCCCCGCGCGCCGCGCATCGAGGTGCTGGACCGCATCACCTCCGAGCCCTCCAAGCGCTGCGGCATGTTCGACCAGTTCAGCTACGGCTATCTTGGCTTCGCGCTCGGGCCGGACGGCAAGACCATCCACTACCTCACCGGCGGCCCCATCTACATTGACGGCAAGCGCCTCGCCGGCAAGGCCACGACCGCCATGGGCGAGGCCAAGGGCCTGGAAAACCTTCACCTGATCACCTACAACATTGAGACCGGCAAATACACCGACCACGGCGCGGTCTTCTACGAGAACAACCAGCGCCCGCTCTACGTCAACGCCATCACGATCGGCAAGGACGGCATGGTCTACACGCTGCCCCGCATCACCGAGAACGGCAAGACGCGCTCCGACCTGGTCGCCTTCCCCGGCCCGCTCAAGAAGTGAAGCCCCCCCGCCGGTTCAGGCGTGGAGAATCACATCACGGAATCACTCGAAAGCACCCATAACTGCCGGAGTATTGAGACCGAATACCCCGCCTTTGAGGGTGGTGCACGATAAGGCGACCTCTCCGCAGATCTGCGAACAGTGATCAGTCGCGGTGGAGCACGGCATCGCCGATGATTCGGGCCGCTTCCTGGTAAGGCACCTCATCGGTGTTGATGATGAGGTGGTAGAGCAGCGGGTCATCAGGGTCTGCGTCAAAGTACTTTCGCAGATAGCGCTTGCGTCCGCGATCCTCCTGGGTAATCCGGGCCAGCGCGGTCACCCGGCTGAAATGGTCGAGCTCCTGCACGTGCTTAATCCGCCTCTCCAGCGAGCCAATAATCCGGACATGAAAGACGTAGTCCAGCTTGGCGGTGATGACGGTTGCACCGCGGCCAATGAGAATCACGTTCCCCAGCTCCGCCAGGCGGAGAATCGTGTCGGTAGTCTGGCGGACCAGCGTCCAGGAGGGCGGATGCAGGTCGAACAACTCATCCATGATATCCCTGATCTCGGAGGCCCGGTCTTCAGGCATGAACCGCGCCAGGCGTTGGGGCAGGTTATGGTCCTCCAGGACCTTCTCCACGAGGTTGCGGTCGAACACGGCCCACGGGCCAGCGTCCTTGGGGCCGTGAGCCTGCAGGTGGGCTGCAAGTTTCTGCGCGACAATGTGCGCACCGGAGCCGGTTTGACGGGAGATGGTCACAGCGCGTCGCGGCGCACCATCTTCGCGAGATGCCTGCCCCGCGCCTCCCGGCTGCAAGTGGCAGTTGATGAAGCTTAGCGCCCGCTCCAACCCAGCTTGTGTATTCATGCGTCTTCTCTACTTCCAGATTCAATTCCGGCTCTCGCGTCCCGCCATTCGGGCTCTTCGAATGGACCCTAGCATACCCTGCACCGCGAGGAAAGCCCGTCATATCTGCGTCCAATTCTGCACCCAGGACTTAGCCGCGCCGTCTCGGAGCGGCGCGTGGTGCAGGAGGCAGCCCAGGCGGGCGCAGATTGGAATGATTTCCCTGGAGGTGTAAATCGAGCCGTTGTCCACGTAGAGCGCGTGGGGCACGCCGCGCTTGTAAAAGGCGGCGCGGAGCGATTCGAGGAGCGTGTCCACGTTTTCCGAGGGGAAGAACTGGCCATGGCAACAGACGCGGGAGGCATCATCCAGGAAGGCAATCAGGCGGGTCTGCACCGGCGTGCCGTGGATCGGGACGTAGGGTCCATAGAGGGTGTCGGCCTGCCACATTTCGTTGGCGCGGGCCTTGGCAAAGCCCAGGCGGATCTTGTTGGAGCACTCCGGGTCGGGCTTGAGCAGCTCGTATTGTTGATTGCCTACCGTGCAGAAACCGCGCTGGTGGGCACGTTGCGGGAAAACTTGGCGCGCGGCGACGACGCCCGGGCGCTGGTGCGCACCTTGATGCGCACTTCGGCCGACTTACATCCGGACCCGGAACACAAGACCCTGACCGTGTCCCTACATCCCTTGCCCAGCCAATTGCAAAACCAAGCGGTCCGACCCTTGGCCGAGGAACTCACCGCCACCGAAACCCTCTTTCCCGGCACCGACTTCCGCTTGGTTTTCAGGCTAAACAGCCCAACCTAATTCCTCGGGTCAGGCGGTGTGAGGCTGTTATTGCAGGGAGAAGGTCTAAATGCGCGGGTAAAGAGGCGGATAAGGTCTTTCGTGTGGAAGAGCACGGAACTGAATGGTAACAGGGAACTGCTCAGCCAAGCCCAAATCCATGGGTGCCCAGTTACTTCTCAAGCATCGCTCGAAACCGGCTAAACAACCCCGTGGAATCGTGCGGTCCAGGGGACGCTTCGGGGTGATATTGCACACAGAAAATGGATTTGGTCTTGTGACGCATGCCTTCCACAGTTTGATCGTTGAGGTTCAGGCGGTCCACAACCACATCCGATGGCAGACTCGCGGGGTCCACTGCAAAGCCGTGGTTTTGCGCCGTGATTTCCACCTTTCCGGATTCCAGGTCCTTGACCGGTTGGTTGCCGCCGCGGTGGCCATACTTTAGCTTAAACGTCTTTCCGCCGAATGCCTGCCCGAGAATCTGGTGACCGAGGCAGATCCCAAAAATCGGTATCCCAATCTTGATCAGATCGCTGACGGCCTGTACGGCATAGCCAAGCGCTGCCGGGTCGCCCGGACCGTTGGATAAGAAAACACCTGCGGGCTTGTACCGCAGCGCCTCGGCGGCCGTGGCTGTCCCTGGCACGATCTGGACCCTGAAGCCGTGCTGACGGAGCCGGCGTAGGATATTGAGCTTCATTCCGTAATCGTAGGCCACAATCGGAATATCTGCCGGCGGCAACAGCTTCCACGCTGCTTGCGCCTCGGTTGTTCCCGATCCCTTAGCCAGTTCAAAGTCCGCGCTTTGTTTTCCATCAGGATCCCACAGGAAAGGGCTCTTGTGGGTCACCTCCTTCACGTAATCCACTCCAGCCAAACCCGGCCATTCCCTGGCCTGCTGCACTGCCTCTGCCTCCGTTACCCCCTTTGTGGAGATGAAACCGTTGAGCGCGCCACGCACGCGCAGCCTGCGAGTTAGGGCCCGGGTGTCAATGCTTTGAATGCCCGGTATGCCGTTCTGCTCCAGGTAGTCAGCGAGCGATGACTCTGCGCGACGGTTGCTTGCGATCGGTGAGAGCTCCCGAACAGCAAATCCCGCCACATGTGGCCCCCACGATTCAACGTCCTGCCCGTTAACGCCACAATTGCCGATAAGGGGGTACGTCATCGTAACGATTTGCCCTTTGTAGGAGGGGTCGGTCAGAATCTCCTGATAGCCGGTCATGGACGTATTGAAGCACACCTCACCACAGGCTGACGCGCTCGCGCCAAAACCTATGCCGTGAAACACTGTACCATCTTCCAGGGCGAGAATCGCTTTCATCGTGTGCCGTTGTCCATCAGGCTGCGGTCTGATCAGGCGGCTCAACCCATGCCACTCTGCCGCCCACAATTGTGGCGACCGCCTTGCCCCGTAGAGGCCAGCCATAGAAGGGGCTGTTCAGAGCCTTGCTGGCGGTGTTAGCCGCTTTGAATACCCACTCGCGGTCAGGGTCAAACACCGTTACGTCAGCCACCGCACCGACGCTCAGCGTTCCTCCTGGCAGATGCAACATCTTGGCGGGTGCAAGGGTGAATTTCGCGATCACATCCGCCAAGCTAAGCCGGCGGGTGTGGTAAAGTTGCATCAAGGAAAGTGCCAGTTCCGTTTCCAGCCCCGCAATGCCGAACGGCGCGTAATCAAATTCCACTTCCTTCTCATAGTCGCAATGCGGCGCGTGATCGCTGCACAGGATTTCCAGGGTGCCATCCGCCAGACCATCGAGGATGGCTGCCCGGTCCTGCGCTGAGCTCAGCGGGGGATTCACCTTGAAGTTCGTGTCGTAGGCCGGCCAGGCGGGATGGACCCCGCCGCTCGAACCTAGCCCAAAAACGTCCCTGCCGTCCGTCTCCAGGAACTTGTCGCTGCCCGCCACCGCCGCATCCGTGAGCGTGAAGTGATGGGGGCAGGCTTCGCCGGAAACCGGCACTCCGCGCCGCTTCGCCTCGCGCAGCAACCGGACGCTCCCCGCGGCGCTGATATGCTGGCAGTGCACTTGTGCTCCCGTCATTTCGGCAAGCAGAATATTCCGCGCGACAATCGTCTCCTCGCCCGCCGCCGCCCAACCCCGCAGCCCCAGCACCGTGCTCCAGTAACCCTCGCGCATCACTCCGTCGGTCACCAGCGAGTAATCCTGGCAGTGATCCAGGACAGGCAGGTCGAACATCTTCGCGTATTCCAGCGCGCGCCGCATCAGCTCGTTGTTCTGCACACAATGACCATCATCCGTAATAGCGGCGACTCCGGCTTTCTTAAGCGAGCCGATGGGGGCCAGTTCCTCTCCGGCGAGGCCCTTGGTGATAGCGCCCGCGACATAGACGTTGACGACGCCCTCTCGGGCGGCACGCTCGTGAATCAGTGCGACCGTCCCGGCATTGTCCACCGCCGGGGAGGTGTTGGGCATACAAACAACCGAGGTAAATCCCCCGCGCGCAGCCGCCGCAGTGCCGCTGGCGATGGATTCCTTGGCCACTTGGCCCGGTTCACGCAAATGCACATGCATATCAATCAGTCCCGGACAAACCACTCGCCCCCCAACGTCCATCCGTTCAGTGTCGGCGGGGGCCCTGTCAGCCGCATCTGGTCCAACCGCGACAATCTTCCCTTCACAGATAAGTACGTCAGCAGAGGCATCGAGGTGATTGGCGGGGTCCATCACCCGTCCGCCGGAAAGCAGCAGCGAATTCATGAACTACAGGCTACAGACCTGCCGCGGGAGTTCAAGTTTTGTCCCTTGCCGCCCGCATTGACTTTTTGCATTCTGTCATTAATACTGCCTCGTGTTGGTGCGGGTGTAGCTCAATGGTAGAGCTCCAGCCTTCCAAGCTGGCCACGTGGGTTCGATTCCCATCACCCGCTCCAAATACTGCGGCCGCCGTAGTAGGGGAACCACGTCAATGCGCTGCCAGCCAGTTCTCCCCCACACCCATCTCCACAGCCATTGCCACATCCAGCGGGATGGCGGCCTTCATTTTCTTCTCGACCAGCGGCAGGACTTCCGTCCGCTCTGGCAGGTAGAGATCAAACACCAGTTCATCGTGAACCTGGAGTAACATGCGGGTTCGGAGCTTGCGGGAGGCTAGTTCGCGGTGAATGGATATCATGGCCAGTTTGATCATGTCGGCGGCGCTGCCTTGGATGGGAGCATTGATTGCATTGCGCTCGGCGGCACCGCGAATAGCGTTGTTGGCGGAGCAGATATCCCGGATGTAACGGCGGCGGCCGGTGACGGTCTTCACGTAGCCGTGCACTCGGGCGAAAGCAATGGTCTCGTCCATATAGCGGCGGATCCCGGGAAACTGCTTGAAGTACTCGTCAATGATATCACCCGCCTCGGCACGCGATATGCCGAGCCGCTGGGACAGCCCGAAAGCAGAGATGCCGTAGGCGATGCCGAAATTGACCATCTTGGCTTTGCGGCGCATCTGAGGAGTTATGCTGTCGGGAGGTACGCCAAAGACGCGAGCTGCGGTCGCCGTGTGAATGTCCTCGCCAGCCCTAAACGCGTTCAACATGGCCGGCTCATGGCTGAGGGCGGCCAGAATTCGGAGTTCGATTTGCGAGTAGTCTGCCGAGAGAAGCCGATACTCAGGGCCGCGGGGCACAAAGGCTTTGCGGATTTCCTGGCCGCGCTCCGTGCGGACAGGGATGTTCTGCACATTGGGGTTCTGTGAGTTGAGCCGCCCGGTTGAGGTCATCACCTGGTTGTAGGTGGTGTGGACGCGGCACGTCCTCGGCGAAATCGCCTCGGGCAGGGCATCGGCGTAGGTGGACTTGAGCTTGCTGGCGGCGCGGTAGTCAAGGAGGTGGCGGACGATCTCGTGGTCGGTGGCCAGAGCCAGGAGGGTTTGCTCGTCGGTGGCGTATTGACCGGTCTTGGTCTTCTTGGGCGCGTTGCCGATCTTGAGCACGTCGAACAGGACCTGCCCCAACTGCCGGGGTGAGTTGAGATTGAACGTGGTGCCAGCCAGCCGATAGATGGTCTTCCCCGCCTCGTCCATCTCTTTGGCGAGCTGCAGGGCGAACTCGGCCAGCGCGGCGGCATCCACTTTGACGCCTTCGAATTCCATGTCCACCAGCACGGGGATAAGCGGGGATTCGACCTCATAGAAGACTCGTTCCTGTCCCTTTTCCCTCAGCAACGGTTCCAGGGCGGCGCGGAGTTGCCAGGTCACGTCGGCGTCCTCGGCGGAGTATTCGGCGATCTTGGCGAGGGGCACGTCGGCCATGTTGATCTGAGTGGTCTTGGGCTCGCCAATCAGCTTAGTGATTGGGATGGGCGTGTAACCGAGATAGACCTCGGACAGGTAATCCATGCCGTGGCGCATCTCCGGCTCGATAAGGCTGTGCGCGACCATGGTGTCGAAGAGCTTCCCACCGACGCGGACGCCCTGCCATTTAAGGATGCTCAGGTCAAACTTCAGGTTGTGCCCGACCTTCTCGTTCCGGTCCGACTCCAGAACCGGGCGAAACTCCTCCAGGATCGGGGACGTGCGAAGCGTCAAGTGCGGAGGGCTGAGTTCCAGGAGCTGGTCGTAGGGGATGGGGACATAGTAACCAGAGTGCGCCTTGAAAGAGAAGGCGAGGCCCACCAGGCACGCTTCCTTTGGATCAAGACTGGTAGTCTCAGTATCAAAGCAGAAGGAATCCGCTTCATGCAAGGCCTTGATGAGTCTTGCCCGGTCAGCCGCTGTAGTGACCAGGTGGTAATCGTGCGGCACATCCGCAATGGTCTTGAGTTTGGCACTCGCAACCGGTTTAACCTTCGGTTCCCCGGTGACTTTCCCGGGCTCCCGGACCAGCACCAACTGCTCGCCCGCCGGGCGTCGCGATCCAGCGTCCGCGAACCTCGGACTTCCCGTCCCCCGTCCCGCCTTGAATTCCTCCCCGAACAGCCGCCGTCCGATCGAGTTGAACTCGAACTCGACCAGGAGTTCCTGGAGTTTTTTCTCATTGCGCGGCTGCACCTTGAGCGCGTCCAGACCCACTTTGCATGGCGCATCGCAAATGATAGTCGCCAGTCGCTGGGATAGCAGCGCCTGCGCTTGGTTGGCCTCAAGGGTCTGCCTTACGCGCCCGGTTAATTCGCTGAGGCGGGCCAGCAAGTTCTCCAGGGAACCGTACTGGCCGATGAGCTTGGTGGCGGTCTTTTCGCCAATACCGGGCACGCCCGGGATGTTGTCTGAAGCATCGCCCATCAGCGCCAGCACATCCACAACCTGCTCGGCGCGTTGCACACCCCATCGAGCCTGAATCTCCGGCAACCCCAAGACCTCCACCCGGTCCCCACCCCGCGAGGGTTTGAAGATGAAGCTGTTGGCGCTGACAAGCTGGCCAAAATCCTTGTCGGACGTGACCATGTACGACTGGAAGCCCTCCCGCTCCGCGCGCCGCACCAGAGTGCCGATGAGATCGTCGGCCTCGTAGCCATCAAGGGTCAGCACAGGGACATTGAAGGCCTCGACCATCCGCCTCACATGCGGCAGCGCGGCGCTCAGGTCTTCCGGCATCTCCTGCCGGGTCGCCTTGTAGCCGGCAAACTCGAGGTGGCGGTGCGTTGGCGCGGCGGTATCAAAGGCGACGCCCAGGTGCGTCGGTTGCTGGTTGGTCAGGATGTCGAGGAGCGTCTGGGTGAACCCGTAGAGAGCCGAGGTATTGACGCCCTTCGACGTAAGAACGGGGCGACCGATGAGCGCAAAGTGCGCTCGATACACCAGTGCCATCCCGTCCAGCAGAAACAGTTTCTTCACCATGCCGAGAGAGTAGCGCCTGTCTTCGGGAAAAGCCCATACTAATACGCGCTCTTTCGACCCGAATCCTTAGCGAACGCGCGGAGTGACCCAAACTGTGGCCACGACGCACCAAGCGCGAGGAGATAGGAGTCGAGGACAACCCTTTTGAGGCTTGCGGTTGCTTTTGCAGGACCTCCGGGGAGCG
>Ga0209201_1001276_pt1 | contig 30007 bp, 24 predicted proteins | sample AD_UKC055_MetaG_FD_184411 | JGI IMG/M metagenome (GOLD analysis project Ga0209201, IMG submission 184411) | Active sludge microbial communities of municipal wastewater-treating anaerobic digesters from USA - AD_UKC055_MetaG (SPAdes) (version 2) | ecosystem: Engineered > Bioreactor > Anaerobic >...
TCAAAAGTATTATAGTCAAGGCCAACCAGATCTGGATAGCCGTTGCCGTCAAAGTCACCTGCAGCTACAACATACATTCTGGCGCCCATACCGGCTGGCGAGGTCACTTCAAAGTTGCCCCCGAGGTAATTCAGTTGTACAGGGCCTGATGGCCAGTTTGCCACTGAGCATTTTTTAGCATCTTTATAGACAACTGTATCAAAATTTTCAGTGAAAGAATTGGTATATTCAACACAGACCTGTTGCTCCTGACCGGTAAATTTTAGAACCATCAGACCAAAAGGCATCAGGCAAATAATTAAGCCTGCCAAAAGGTTTTTTTTAATTTTCATTTGGCCCTCGCTTCTTTCCTCAAAAGACCCTTTTTTTTATTTATTTTATTGATTTATCAATAAATAGCTTCTCTGGATTAAGGAGTAGTTCCGCCTTGAGGCATCTCTATTTCTATTTCGAGGCGGCAGGTAGCCAGTATCCGGTCGGAGACAGCCTGGCCCGATCTGACCACACCAATGCAGATCATGAGAGTATCGGTTGGATCGGTGGCAGCGCCGGTGCCGGCTTCGTCATCGATCAGAAAGACGGTATAACGGTAGCGCTCATCCAGGTCACCACCACGATAAACGAATGGCTGTTCAAAAAAGACGAATTGACCCTGGGCAGCACTATCTGGAACACCGTCATGGTTATTATCTATAAGGTTCAGAATCTGTTCGTCAGTTAGACGGCGGAAATAACCGGGATTGGGATTTTCCAGATTACCTTCAATAAAAGGATTATCTATACCATGCTGGGTGAGTCCTGTCAGGTAGTGAGAAGTAAAGTTTGCCCAGAGGCCATTTCCAAAAAAATCATCGATGGTCATCCGAGCCGCATCAAAACCAGCTTCGGCTGCATTAAAGGCCTCTTCCTGGTAACGCATGCTGGCTGAAACTTTTGGGCCAGAAGTGGTCACCGCCAGAACAGCTACTCCGACTGTGAGCATAAAGGCCAGAACTAAAATAACCACCATCATGCCTGAACCAGCAGGCCTGAATAGCCAGTTTCTAAAGCTGAAAGAATTCTTCTGGACTTTCCTAACCATGCCTTTTTTATTTGCTTTGTTTTGATTCATCTTTGCCCCGAATTATATATGTTTATATTCAGGTTTCTTACATTAGCTGTTGTTTCCAGAACAAACCGCCGGTGATTGTCATCAGTGGTGCTTCCCGGAGAATCAGAAATATTAGGCCGACGGTAATTATGGATATTGGCTGGCACTTTACCTGAAACCGAAACAAAACGGTTGGGGGTCCGGCCGACAATAATCACTCTAACCTGACGGATCCGCATGACCTGGTCGGCGGTCCAGGCGTTAGACCAGGACTGAAACCCATCAAGTACGCCATCATCATTAAGGTCTCCGTTATATTCAAACTGCAGGTTTTCAATGTTCTGAGCGATCGGCAAATGAATGCCATTATTGGTCATATATAAAACTCCAGGCTCGCCAACATAACCATTGACACCAGGAGTCAGAGCCACACCATTCAACTCAGCCTGGCCCGAAGTATCCAGCCAGAACTCTTTCACATTGACAAACATAATGAGGCCATCGTCAAAATCATCGGCCTGGCAAGTCAAACCAGCCGTTAGGCCACCAGGTGGATTTATCCCGGGAGCCAGGCCCGGTGACATGTTGAATTTTTCGTTAGTTCCGCCCGAGCTCCAGGTGATATGAGTTAGTTGTCTGATCTCCCCCGTTCTGCAGGTCGATGCGGGATTGGGCAAAATTAAAACGATTCTATTTGTATAGAATTCAGGAGGATAAGGATATTGTTCAAAACTTCCATCATAAACAGCCACACTTACTGAGCTGCCCTGGTATTGCTGGATTTTCAGGTTGAGCGGCTCATCAATATTGCCCAGGATAATCAAGCGGTCAGGATCAACCTCAGTCCCCTGGTCTTCATTGTTAAAACCCTCTAAAGCATACATACCAAATTCCGGTGGCAACCCGACGCCAGCCATCCTCAAATCCCTCGACATCAAGTACATAGCTGAGCGGACATCGTGCTGAAGCTCGGCGTACTGCTCCTGGTCAACTGAAATCTGATTGCTGCGGGAATAAAGAGCCAATGCACCGACTATTACCACCAGCATGATGGCTGACGAAACAATAAGTTCAATCAAGGTAAAACCGGCCGGGTTTTTCCATTTTTTTGAGTCAAAAAATAAAATTTTGAAGTCCCTTTGTCTATTTGATTTTGCCTTATCTTTTCGTCTTTTTTCTCTCATGATTCACCTGCCATTCAGGCCTCAATTAAGCTTTTCTAACGGGAGACAATAGTATGGATATAAGCTCGAGCTTTATATTTTTCTGGGTTTTCTATTAAGCTATTGGCAGCCGTATCCTGATAAGCGGGAGGGAAAACCAGGATCATAACATCAAAGCCAGCCATTACCGAGGCTGAAGGCTGGACTCTGGTAATTCTCCTGAAGTCTATTGTCCCATCAGCATTAATATCTATATTTTCATCTTCGCTTTCGCCGATCTCACTATTTGGAAAGGCAGTGAGCTCGTCTGAAGTCAAGGTCCTTAGATAATCTATTTGTTGCTGGGCCAGAAAGATGGCATTGCTGATTTCATGCGACCTTAAATTCTGCATGATGCTGAGAGTAAAAAGCTGGGCCAGGCTGACAAAAACCACCGTCACCAAAGCCAGGCTGATAATAGTCTCTATAAGGGTAAAGCCCCTGTCGTCTTTATTATTCTTGCCCTTATTCATTCTAAGCCCTGCTTTCAGCGGGGTCTTTTTGGCTGCTATCTTTATTGCCATTGCTCGCTTCATGGAGTCTGCTCCTTTAACCCCTGGCCTTTTTATAGCCAATTGAGCCGCCGGCATAAATGACAATTATTCTTTGATTATCCTGAGCCAAATTCTTAAGCTTATCGCTCTTGAGAATGATCTGAAAGTTCTGAGGAGTGGTAAAATTATAGTTAGCTATTATCCCCAGCGGAGAAAAAACTATTTGTCTATTTGTCTCGGGCAAATCAATCTGAGGATTAAATTTTGGAGGAAGAGTTTTTTTGATGAACTTAGGCACAGGCTTCCAGGTAAAGGAGGGGTTCGTCCCGGTTAGTCCGCCTTCTTCTACCTCGACCATATATCTCCACTGGTTGTCTTCTTGGAAAAAGCGGACTCGGCAGTTAACTTTATCATTAACGGCCGTATAACGGGCCGCTTCCAGGGTGTTCAGGAGTTCCCTGGCTGAACTTTCCAGAGCTCTGACCTCCAGAACGTTTAGAATGCTTGGATAGGAAGCAGCCAGAATTATCCCGATTATACCCAGTACAACAATAATCTCAATAAAAGTGAATCCTTTGTTTTCCATCCTTTTTATCCCTGTTTTTCCCTGCCCGCTCATCTTTTGGCCTAATTTTATCCCAGTTGTTAAATAAAAAGCAAGAAAATTAATAAGCTTGCGCCTCACCTGAGAGCTGTCTGTCTCTGCCTCCTATTAGCAGATTATGGACTTGAGATTAAGGAGACAATGGTCGCCGGGGGTGATTTTAGGGGTGATTTTAGATGGGGTCGGGCCAACAATTTTGTCGGCCCGACCCCATCTTATGTCCTTACCTGTTAAGGATTAAATTTTCAATGAAAAATTCCATCATCCGGTCCTGGCGAACGCTGGTATGACCCATATCTGGTCCAACCTGAACCTCAAAACTCTTCCCGGCTTTCTGCAGGGCTTGAATAAACTGCATGGCATTATTCGGGTGAACATTATTATCCGCGGTTCCATAATATATCAATAACCGCCCCTTTAGATTGTTCACATAGGTCAGGGCACTGCCGTTCTTATAGCCTTCCTTATTCTCTTCTGGAATCCACATATAACGCTCGGTGTAAATGCTGTCATAATGTTCCCAGCCGGTTACCGGGGAAGAAGCACTGGCTGCAGTGAAAACATCCGGATGCCGTAAGATCGACATGATGGAAGCATAACCGCCATAAGAAGTTCCAAAAATCCCGGTCCGGCTGCCATCAACATATGGTCTTTGACTGAGAGCTTTAACTCCGGCTGCCTGGTCGTCTATTTCAACTGTTCCCAGCTTCAAATAAATGGAGTCGAGGGATTTCTTACCCACCCCAGCCGCACTGCGGGAATCAAGGCTGGCCACCAGAAAGCCAAGCTCAGTGATCGGACTTGGCACAGTAAATGTTTCACGGGCGCCATTAGTGGCTGGACCGGCATAGACACTGACCAGCAAGGGATATTTTTTGCCCGGATCGAAGTTAGAGGGGAATTGCAGCAGTCCATATAAATCGGTCTGCCCGTCAGCCGCTTTAAAGGTGAAAAGTTCAGCCTTCTTCAAACCAAGGGTTTCAAACCGGCTGAGGTCGGATTTAGCCAGTTCGGCAATCATTTTACCCGACACCGAGTAGAGCCTGGTTACTGGCGGAATATCATGCGTTTGGGCAATATCAACATAATACTTGCAGTCAGGCGACATATCGATCATATGATTAAAAGCCGGGTCAGTCAGCCGCCGGTCATTTTTGCCGGCCAGGGAGACGCGGTGAAGCTGAAGCTTCATCGGATTATCGCCGCTTCTGGCCGTATAATAAACCAGCCCTGCTTTCTCATCGACGGCCAAAACGCTGCCAACCTCAAAGGGATGGCTGGTCAGAGTGGCCAGCAGTTTTCCACTCAAATCATACAGATAAAGGTTTTTATAGCCAGTTCTTTCTGAAACCAGGATAAAGCGCCGTCCATCTTTGAGCCAGGTAATGGCTGGCGAATTTTCTGCCCAGCCTGTTGGCCATTCTTCTCTAACAACCACCCTGGTTTTCCCAGTAGCCGGATCGGCCGCTGCCAGTTCGGTTATATTTTGCCGACGGTTTGCCCGGAAGAAAAGAAGCTCGCGGCCATCTTTGGTCCAGTTAATCCCGTAAATATAATGGCCGACAACTTCGTTGGAAAATGGCTGTCCCTGACGGACATCAAGAGTCGTTATCTTTTTACTCCTCAGGTCATAAACCATTAGGTCAACCACTGGATTGGGCTGGCCAGATTTGGGGTAAGGCTCAATGTCCATCTTGCTGTAGAGCTTGGTCTGGTCAAGCTGTAGGTAGTAATCTGGTACTTCCTTTTCGTCAAAACGGTAAAAGGCAATTTGCTGACTGTCAGGTGACCACCACATGGCAGTTATCTGGTCCAGTTCTTCGCCATAAACCCAGGAAGCGGTGCCATATTTAACTCTGGTCTTATCTGAACCATCGGTCGTTATGGCTATTTCTTCTTTGGTGGTTTGGTCAACTAAGTAGAGATTCCGGTCGCGATAGACCGCCTTGTATTTTTTATCGGGAGATTCGGCACTGGTAAATTGTCGGCCGCGTTCCGGCATCCCCGCCCGGCGGGCAAAAGCCATCGGCGGCTGTTCCTTGGCCTCGCCGATTTTAGTCAGTTTTCTTGTCCTGAGGTCATAACGCCATTGCTGACCATCCCGCACAAATTCCAGAGCCTGACCTTCGTCTTTCCAGGTAACTCGGACAGAGCCGAGTTTGGCCACCTCCCGCATTTCTTTCAGTAACTTCTCATACCGGTCATAATTCGGATAAGTTTTCAGTCTGTCTTGAGAAAGTAGTAATGATGGCAGGAAAGCCAGTTGCAAGAAAAAGAGCAAGCCAGCCAGAATTATCAAGGAGCTAAGATTCTTCTGACTTTGTTTAATTATTTTGGGCATCTTTCCTCCAGATTAAAAATGGTTATTTTAAGATGATGATTATACTCATTAAAGAAAAAAATTCAGCAATTAATTAAAATCAATCTGATTTGTTTAAAATTCTTTCTAAAAGGCTGGCAATATACTTATAATATGCCCATGCCAGAGTCTAACGCTTTAAGTATTTCTGTTTGTCCGCTAATTTACAAGCTGCACCAGGTTCCGGTCCTACCTTACATTACCGGCAATGCAGTCAAAGTGTCTATGAGTAATTTCTTTTTCAAGGAGGGCGTCAGTCCTGTGAGCAGAAGAGAACAAGAGGTAGTTGGTGCGGTCTTGATAGTGGTTGGCATTCTTGCCTATTTTATTTGGAAAGGTCGTGGTCAGGCTCCGGCTGACCAAGCTTAAAATAAAGGATAGACCATGTTGCATCTTAACCTTATTGATACGGTGGCTTTTGCCGGTATCATTCTTTTTCTTGGCTATGGGCTATGCCGATGGATCAAGCCTTTGTCACGGTATAACATTCCAGCGCCTGTGGTCGGAGGCTTATTGGTAGCTTTAGCCACCCTTATCGCCCGGCATTATGGACTCAGCCTGTTTACCTTTGATACAACCCTGCAGGAACCATTGATGATCGCTTTTTTCACCACCATCGGTTTCGGAGCCAGTCTGCGGCTTCTCAAAGTTGGAGGCCCTCAGGTTTTGCTTTTTTTCATCATTGCCACTGTGGCCGCCATTTTCCAGAATGTCCTGGGTGCAGGTCTGGCTATCCTGCTGGGCTTAAAGCCTCTGTTCGGGGTGCTGGCAGGCTCAGTAACCTTAACCGGCGGTCCGGCAACGGGGCTGGCCTTTGCCCCCCTGTTTGAAAAAGCCGGGGTGACGGGGGCAGCCACCATCGCGGTGGCGGCGGCCATGTTCGGAATCATTAGCGGTGGATTAATCGGTGGGCCGCTTGGCACCTTCTTGATCGAGAGACACAAGCTGCGTAAGCCAGCTGCCAAACCCCGGGACATTTCCGTCCCCACTACTGATGACATAGTTGAAGCCGCTACCCTTGAGCCGAAGGAAACTGTGTCTTCTGGAGAAGATGACAGGGAAGCCTACATTCTTCTTAAGAATACAGTCGTGCTGCTGGTGGCTATGTGGATAGGATCCTGGCTAAGCCAGGGCTTCGCCGCCCTCCACTTTACCCTTCCTGCCTATATCGGGGCGATGTTTGTGGCGGCCATTATCCGCAACCTGGATGATCTGACCGGCCTCATCGGTCTTTCTCAGAAGACGATGGACGAACTTGGTCACGTGTCGCTCTCACTCTTCCTGGTTATGGCCCTGATGACGCTCAAACTCTGGGAACTGGCCGGTCTTGTTCTGCCACTGATCATTGTTCTGGTGGGGCAGGTCATCTTAATAGCTTTGCTCTGCCTTGGACCGGTGTTCAGACTGATGGGGCGGGATTATGAGTCGGCTGTCATGAGCAGCGGCTTTTGCGGCTTTATGATGGGGACGACTGCCAACGCCATGGCCAATATGAAAGTCCTGGTGGATAAATTTGGACGAGCACCACGGGCTTTCCTGGTCGTGCCGATGGTTGGCGCCTTCTTTATTGATTTTACCAATGCTCTTTTGATCACAGTTTTCCTGAACATTTTTGGTTGAGGTTGTTGGTTTGGTTGACAATTAAGTAGCTCTAATCTAAACTTAAAAATAATTTTGGCCCGTTAGCTCAATTGGTAGAGCAGCGGACTCTTAATCCGCGGGTTGAAGGTTCGAGTCCTTCACGGGTCAATTTTTTCTAGAGGTGGAAATGAAAGGAAAAGGCGCTCTGGCTATCCTTCTTCTTGCTCTGATGATCATCTTTTTTTCCTATTTTCTGCGAACTGAAAAGAAAGCGCCCATCGAAGAAGACATCCAGCACTTTAATCAGGCCAGGATCGAACTGACCACGGTCAATCTCGAGTCGCTGTCACGGGCCATTATCGAATGGATGGCAGAAAGCGGTCGGGAAGCACCAGAATCACTAAAGGAATGGCAGAGAGCGAGATCATATGGCTTGAGTCTGACCGACGGCTGGGGACACGAAATAAAATACGAAAGAGTTTCTGACAGTACGTTCAGTCTTTGCTCAGCTGGCCCTGATGGCCTTTTTGAAACTGAGGACGATATTATTAAGGAATACTGACTGTTTGCTGTTCACCTGCCAGGCTTTTAATGATTTTATTGACCTGGATGCCGTCCGGCTGGGGGGCTGGATCCAGGGAAAATGGGAGACCTGGAACATGATGACCCTGGACTAAAAGATTCTGTTAGCAAAATGGCGGTCAACGTGTCTGGCTTTCACTTCGATACTTCGTATAAAAGCGTCCACGAAGAAGGCAAAAAAATATGCAGATAGTACCCGGTACTATTCTAAGAGATTGGGATAACGTTTCTTCATTTCTTTAACTTTTCGTGCCAGTACGCCTGACAGCAAGAGGAGACCTATCAGGTTCGGCAAAGCCATAAAGGCGTTGGCGATATCACCCATAAAGAAAACGATTTCAATCGAGACTACTGCACCGATAAATGTCAGGGCGATAAAAATTATCCGGTAAGGCATTGTAACCTTGAGGCCAAACAGGTATTTAAGGCATTGCTCGCCATAATAGCACCAGCCAACAATGGTCGTATAGCCAAATAGAAAGGAACAGAGAGAGACAACGATCCCGCCGACATGGGGCAAAGTTTTCGAAAAAGCCGAAACTGTCATAGCTGAACCTGATACTCCGCTTGTCCAGACACCAGAAGACAGATTAATCAGAGCAGTAAAAGTACAGACGATAATCGTATCAATAAATACTTCCATGACGCCGATCAGGCCCTGGTGAAGCGGACTGGGAGTCTGAGCCGCAGCATGGGCAATAGGAGCACTTCCCAGGCCAGCCTCATTGGAGAGAATGCCACGCCTGGCGCCAAACTGAATTCCCTGTTTGATAGCAGCGCCAATAAAACCACCGGTGGCTGCCGCCGGTGTGAAAGCATATTGGAAAATTAACCCGAAGGCCTTAGGTAAGGCGCCGGCATTGTCTATAAGAACAATGATTCCTGCCGCGAGGTAGAGAACAATCATGGCGGGAACCAGTCTCTCGGCTACGGCGCTAATCCGTTTAATTCCTCCGATAACCACCAGGCCAACAAAAAAAGTGATTACTGCTCCCGTTATGATCGGAGAAATGCCGAACTGAGTTTTAATGGCCAGGGACATCTGGTTGCTTTGCATCATGTTGCCGGTGCCGAAGAGAGCAGCAAAGGTCCCACAAACGGCAAAAAAACCAGCCAGAAAAATAGCAAATTTAGTTTTATTCAGGCCGTTTTTGATGTAATACATCGGGCCGCCGGCAATTGTTCCATCCGGATGTTTTTCCCGGAAGAGAACTCCCAGAAAGGCTTCAGAGAATTTAGTCGCCATCCCCAGGAAACCACAAATCCACATCCAGAAGATAGCCCCTGGCCCTCCCCAGTAGAGGGCCGTGGCCACGCCGGCAATATTTCCATTGCCCACCGTGGCGGCCAGAGCAGTAGAAACTGCTGCAAATGGGGAGACATCTCCTTCTCCGCCGCCTTTTCTTGATCGGCGGCTGAACATTACTTTGAAAGCCGTTCCCAGTTTCCCAAATTGAATGAAGCCAAGTCTGATGCTTAAAATCAAACCAACCCCGAATAATATCGGGACCATAATCGTCCAGATGTTAGAGGCTGTTTTATCCAGCCAGCTCGCCAGATTGTTCAGGAAAAGTTCCATCGCAGCTTCTCCTCTATTAGATGAGTCAGTCTTTTCAGGCTGCCAATTTTTATCAAAATAATCTTTCTTTCTCTAACACAGGTTAACCAGGCTGTCAATAAAAAATTTCGGAGTGTTATTTACAGTTGAAAAGTGAACTCTTTACGCTTGAAAAGTGAACTATTGATGAGGCATTCCATGTATACAAGGACCGTCTGGAACAGTAAATAGTCTTAGCCTCGCCCACCAGAAACCCGGCAGAAAGGAGGAAGAAGATAGAAGCTTTATAACCACTGCGCGTGAAAAACAGGGTTGAAGATCGAAATTAACCATGTTAAAAAACAGGAAGTTTGCCAATCTAAAGGCTGTTCTCAGGGGGGCTGGCTTGATATTTTGAGAAAAATCTGCTAATTTATAAGCCACCTTGATAGATGACAGAAGAAGGAGAAAACCAGCCTTGGAACAAAATACCTTTGATAGCAAGTTTCGCTTTGTCATTGTGGCCGCGCAGAGGGCCAAACAGCTGCTTAAAGGAGAAAGACCCAGGATAAAATTTAAATATAAGAACCCGATTCGGATTGCGCAGGAAGAAGTTAGAACAGGCGCTGTCCAGTATGAAATCCTTCCTTATCAGCCTGAAGAAACGGGGGAAGAGGAAGTTATTCTGACTGAGGCTCTGCCGCTGGAGGCGGTTGAAACTGAAACGGAAGCTACAGTCGAAGAACATGACCATGAGCTAATCGAGCCTGAAGAAGAAATTGGAGAAGAAGATCTCGAAGGGCTGAGCGAGGATTTCGAGGTTGAAGAAGAGGAAGAAGAAGTAGAGGACGAAGATCAGTCAGACGAAGAGGAATGATCTTTCTGGCGTTTAGCCATAATCATCTGGACATAATCTGACTTAATAAAATCTTGGCGGCTATATCCCAGTTTTTCAGCCAGTTTAACGATATCGCTTCTTTTACCTTCCAATTCCAGAAAGTAGCCAACTTCTGATTCATCCAGAGTAATTTTTACCCGGCCATAACGCAAGAGCATTCTCTTTTTACGGTATTCGAAAATCGGTCTCAGCCCGAGTTTTTGAAGAATTTTTTTGAAGTCTTTAATATTCTTTATTTCGGATTCGAATTCTTCCCTTATTTTAAAAGACCGTGATTTCTGTGGCTGACCCTTATAGGTAAGGAAGGCCTTCTTGCCGGCCAGTCTTAACCGCAAGGCTTCCTGCCGGCTGGTCAAGCGGCCATCTGGAAAATCATAAAGTGCGTTCCATTCACGATAAAAATCACGAACAATCTTACAGCCTGCATCCAGTAGTTTCTGCCTGGTCGTTTTGAGGTCAGGCATCTTGATTTTCACTTCGATTTCTATCATCTCTTCGACCTCATTTTTGACTGGTATTACTGTTATTATTTTTTTCTTTTTAACACAAACTCGGTGAGCTTAATTAATGATTCCTGATAGGAGTCAGGCTCGAGTTTAGCCAGACAGGCCCTGGCTCGCTCAGCCAGTTTTTCGGCCGTCTTTAGACTTGAAGCCAGGGCTCCTCCCGTCTCCAGTTCAAGCAGAAAATCGTTAAAGCTAACCACCGGCTCCGGCCACTCTCCGTGTCTCTTTTTCAGCCAGCCAGCCACCTTCTTTTTTTGTTCTTCGGGCCAGGTCTTTATAGCTCTGATGAGGGGTAGAGTAATGCGGCCTTCTCGCAGGTCAGAAAATCGCGACTTACCTGTGTCCCGCGTTTCACCCTTAAGATCCAGAAGATCATCTACTATTTGAAAGACCAGGCCCAGGTTGAAACCATAGATTTCTAGCTCCGATTTTATTTCGGCCGGGGCACCAGCCAGCTCAGACGCCAGGCGACAGCTGGCTTGAAAAAGACTGGCTGTTTTTTTGCCGATTATTTTAAAGTAAGCCTTTTCGGTTAATTCTAAATTGAAACTCTGAGCCAGTTCTTCCATTTCGCCTTCGATCATCTGCCCGCTGGCTTCGGCCAGAATCTTAGCTATCTTATTGTTTTTGAACTCCAGAGCTCTGCCTATTGATTTTATGAATAAGTAATCTCCAAATAGCAAGCTAAACTCCGGGCCAAAGGCTTTGAAGGCAGTGGCCCGACCGCGGCGTAGAGTTGAGCTATCGATGATATCGTCATGTATAAGACTGGCAGAGTGAATGGCTTCGATCGTCGCTGCTATTTTTATTTTGTCTTTATTGTTATAGCCAAAATAACCCGTTATTAACAAAAAGAGTCCGGGCCGAATTAGCTTTCCTGGCCTGGAAACAGTCTGTCTGGCTATCTCTCTTAGAGCGGGACTCGAAGCCCTCACCCAGTTTAATAACTGCCTTTCGACCTGGGCTAACTCGGTCTGGATCGGAGCGAAAATCAGTGAAAGTGAAAGCCCTGGCTGAGGCCGGTCAACTGAGGGAAGCGAAAGACTTCTGTTCATCTTTATTATTTAGCCTAAAATTTGGCTAAATCTTAACATCTCAACAGTTGTTTTTCAATCGGAAGAAACGGAAGAAGTTTTTGGTGGTCGCTTCGGCTACCTGATTGATGTCGATATTTTTTAAACTGGCCAATTTTCTGGCCGTGGTTACGACGAAGGAAGGTTCATTTCGCCTGTGGTTTTTTTTCTCAGGATAAGGAGTTAGATAGGGTGAATCGGTCTCAACCAGCAGGACGTCAAGCGGCAAACGACGGGCAGCTTCCTGAACGTTAGTAGCTCGTTCATAAGTTAGAATGCCTGAAAAAGAGACCAGAAAGCCAAGATCAACCATTGCCTTAGCCAGTGACCAGCTTTCGCTGAAGCAGTGGAGGATGCCTCCCAGCTGGTAACGGACTGATTTGATTATCTCTATTATTTTGTCGGCTGCTTCCCGGCTATGAATAATAACCGGCAGCTTTAATTCTGCCGCCAGTTCGAGTTGCTGTCTGAAAGCTTCGAGCTGTTTTTCAAGGGGAGAAAAGTTGTAATGAAAATCAAGACCAATTTCTCCGATAGCTAAAATCTGGTCGGCTGCGGCCAATTTCCGGATTTGGGCGAAATGGGCTGGAGCCAGTCGATGGGCATCGTGAGGATGGAGTCCGGCTGCTAAATAGATATAATCTTTTTCTTCTCTTAGTTTAGAACCCTGACTCAAGCTTTCGCCGGAAGAAACATCAAGGGGACAAAGGATGAATTTTACCCCATTTTTTATAGCCCTCTGGATGACTTCTTCTCGGTCAGCTTTAAAATCTGGCAGGTCGAGATGGGCGTGGGAATCAACTAAGGTTGAAACTACATCCTCAGACATCAAATAGTCTCCTTCTTTTACTGCTTACTGCATCTTTTTTTCCCGGCCCTGGCAGTCAGGGTAACGGCCGGGCTCAATTGAAATAAAAAAGGGGAGAGAAAAATTTTTTCTCTCCCCTTGAAAGTTATCCGCTTACTGGGTGACCAGGTTTCTCAGTAGAGAAGGCGGCAGAGCTGAATTAGAAATCAGTTTGGTGATAAATTCAAGCCGGTCAAAGGCCTGTCCTTTAGCCATTTGAGCTTCTTTTTCCAGGTCAAGTATTTCCTGGAGTCCAATATAGGGAAGTGCGCCCATGCCGGGATTAAGGACTAAATAATCCCACTTTCTTTCGGCCTCAGCTTCACTCTGAAAGCCGGTTACAGTCAAATATCTCATCACCTGATCCTTGGTCATTCCACCCTGGTGGATATTCAGATCAATGATGAAATCTATCACGTTTTTAAGCATTAGCTTGAGCTGGGCCAGCCTGAGTCTCAGATCGTAATCACCATAGCCAGCGCTGATCAGATTTCTTTCCACATACAGTGGCCAGCCGAGTGTCAAAGCCATATTCGGGAAGAGTTTGGTCATCAGGCTGCCCGCCTTTCTGGTCGTTGCCAGAGGAACAAAGGTTCCAGGAAAAACATTTTGAGCGGCCATCATATCGATCAGGAAATTATTATGTTCTTCCAGAAAACCCTGAACTTTTTCTGGTGACCAATCAGAAGGAATTGGCATAACTTCCAGTGAATAGCTTCCATTGTTATCATAAGCTCCTGGGCCAACCAGCCTGGTCAAACCAGAGTTGGCAAAATAAGGTGGCATGGGTTTTATACTCAGGTTTTCGGCTGGGACCGGAAAGAATTTGGTGTCCTGACCAAACTTTTTCAAACGGTCAGCGGAAGCGGCAACAGCAGGAATGAAATTATCAGCGGTTGGGTGAAAAGTCTTGATCTTATCAAAGATGTCCTTAACTATCCTGTTGATAATAGTGTCCTGGTCCCCCTGTAATTTGTCGATATCGACCTCAGGATACATCATCTTGTGAAGGGGATAGCAAACCAGGAGCATTTCCATTCGGATTGCTTTGACTTCGCTGGTTGCCCGGCTGATCAATTCTTCCTGGCTGATGGCCGCACCGGATAACCTTTGAATCATACGGCGGTGAGCATCCTGGAGACGGAAATTGCCAGTCGATTTAGGCAGAAGCTCGCTTTTAAGGTACTGCCGGTAGTCTTCCAGTGCCGGAATCATCTTGTTAACTTCAGCCAGAAAAAGTTGCTTGTTAGCGTCAGAAGCACTGGCTACCAGTCCGGCCACATCATTTCTGTAAAAATCAATGATATAGCCAATTTGTTTGATCGCTGCCTCGGTATAGGCCTGGGCCGGCGTTTTTAGATCACTTTTAGCCCTCTTGATGAGGCCCGGAATAAGCTTTACCCTCTCGGTGGCACTCTTAATTCTGGTATCAATTGGAGCAAAATCTTTGGTCAGTAAAGCATGAACGCTGTTAATAATGATGTCATTGTAAAAAAGAGGGTTATATTCCCAGGGCAGGGTATTTTCCAGCTTGACAAATTCAAGATCAAGTTGATCGAACAGGATATTTAAGGCCTGTTGATTTTCTACTGAAAGCTTCGAGCGATCGATTTTAATCATATCGCCATTAAACTTCTTCAAAGTTTCATCTCTTTTGTCGATATTGCCAGAACTGGGGTCTTCTAGCCTATCATTATATTTGTAATAACCGGCCAGAGTGGCAGCTGTCGGATAAAATTTCCAGTATTCATCGAGATAACTTTCAAGAAGCTTCTGAAATTTGCTGTCCTCGGCACTCTGAGCAAACAGGTTACCCAGTCCAAGGAACAGAAAGAGAACAATCGTGCCGGCGACGGCCAGTCTTGCTTTCTTCATTATCCTTACCTCCTAATTTTTGAAAAAATATGTCTGTTTCAACCAAAAATCCTATCATAATAAGGATTCTGATATCAATTATAAATTGAAATTTTTATTTTTTAAAATACTTTTTTTTACCACCTGATAAAAGCTGACCCCCAGGTAAAGCCAGAACCGAACGCGGTCAAAGCCAGTAGATGACCCTTTTTAATCAGGCCATTCTGGACGGCTTCAGCTAAAGCAATGGGAATAGAAGCTGCTGTCGTATTGCCATAGTGCTGAATATTGCGAATGACTTTTTCTTCTGGCAGCTTAAGGGCCCGGCCGACCATCTGAGAAATACGGTCATTGGCCTGATGTGGAATCAAATAATCTATATCTGATATGGATAAGCCGAGCTGATGGAGGCCATGGAGGACCGCCTGCGGCATTCTTTCACAGGCATTCTTAAAAACTGTCCGGCCGTTCATCCGTGGATAAAACTTTCCCTGCTGAAAAAATTCAACCTGAAAGGTTGGATTATCGCAGGAAGAGGGTTTATCCATCCAGAGTTCGCTAACAAAGCGGCCATCAGAAAAAAGATAGGAGCCCAGAACTCCTCGTCCGTCGCCCGAATCATTGGCTTCCAGTATCAAAGCAGCTCCACCATCCCCGAACAGGACCGACATATCTCTGCCTTCATCAGAAAAATCGAGGTTAGCTGATTGAAGCTCAGCCGCTACCAGCAAGATTTTTTTGTAGGTCCCGGTTCGAATATATTGATCAGCAACTGATAAAGCATAGAGAAAGCCTGAACACTGGTCACGGACGTCCAGCGCCCCGATTTCCTTTAGCCCCAGTTTGGCCTGGACCATCAAGCCAATGCCAGGAAAGTAATGGTCAGGCGAGAGAGTAGCAGCAACGATGAAATCAATCTCATTTTTGTCAATACCGGCGTTTTCTATAGCTTTTACTGCAGCCTCATAACCGAGATCAGAAGTGCCTATTCCAGGCTCTGCCCAGTGACGTTCTATAATGCCGGTTCGCTCCCTGATCCAGTCATCTGAAGTATTCATCATTTTTTCCAGATCAAAATTGGTTACGACCCTGGGCGGAACATAAAATCCCAGGCCGGATACAACAGTTCTTCTGTCCATTATGTTCTTTCCTTTGATTTGATTTTGTTATCGAACATTCATTGTCAATACAATATGATAAGTTAAGACAAGCTGAAAGGTTTTTAAGTGAACTTGCCTACAGCCAGCCATTAGCCTTATACCAGTTGATTGTGACTTCCAGTGCCTGGCTAAACGGCCAGGCTGTTTCAAAGCCTAATTCATTTTTGATTTTAGCAGGATCTGCTACCCAGGACAGCTTTTCCATATCACGATACTTGCTCAAATTCAATGGACTTGGTTTACCAGACAGCTTCGAGCCCATTTCTGATAGGCCAGCTGCTGTTCTGGTCAGCCATAGCGGTACTTTTACCTTTTTTACTTTTTTGTTAAGGATTCTGGCCGCTTCCTCGCCAATCTCTTCCCAGGTTCTTGGCACAGGATCAGCTACGTTATATATCTCTCCCTGTCCGGCGCTCTTTTCAGCACATAGTTCCAGAGCCCTGACCAGATCATCCACGTAGCACAGGCTCATGGTTATTACCTGGCTGAAAGTGAACATCCAACCACGATTTATTAATTCGAAAAATTGCAGAAAATCTTTGTCTCTTGGTCCATAGATGGCAGCTGCTCTGATAATGGTAGCCGGTAAAATCTGTCTGTGTTTTAGAACTTCCTGTTCGGCCAGAAGTTTACTCTCTCCATAAGGAGAAGCAGGTTCGGGCGGTTCATCCTCTTTGACCGGCTGGCCGTCTGTGGCCGGCCGCCCGGCAGCCAGACTGCTCAGATAGATAAATTTCGGGCTTAAACCGTGTTGAAGTAGATGATCAACCAGCCTTGCTGTTCCTTGCTGGTTTACAGTATAATAGTCGGAGCGGTTGGCAGCTTTAGTCAAACCGGCCAGATGAAATACTACCTCCAGATTCTTCGGGAGGTCTGGTAGGGTAAGGAGATCGCCACGGAGCAGATGAAGAGCCGGATTATCTGGAAGCCACGAGAGCTTGGCCGGGTTCCTTACCAGGGCATAAATTTGGCTATCACCTCTGCCCAGCAGATGTTCAACCAGACGGCTGCCGATAAAGCCAGTAGCCCCGGTGATGAAGACAATCATGGCTTGATTTTAAACTAAACAGTCTGGAGCGGTCAATTTTTATTGAATTTTTATTGAAAAAAATTGACTGAAAAGGTAAAAAATAAAGCTGTCAGACAGACAGACAAAAAGAAGGTATAATAAGCAGGTTTACTAAAGAGGAATTAGAGGAGGAAAATAAATGGACATTTTTGAAAAATGTTATGAGTTCAGCCGGGCAGAAGAAGTCATGGCGGCCGGGAATTATCCTTATTTTACACCTATTTCTGAAGCCAGAGGGAATAGAGTTAAAGTTCATGGTCGCGAGATGATCTTAATTGGCTCGAATAATTATCTGGGACTGATCGATCATCCCAAAGTTAAAGAAGCAGCCAAAGAGGCCATTGACCGTTATGGTGTGGCAACCTGCGGTTCGAGATTTTTGACCGGGACAATCGATCTGCATGAAAAGCTGGAAGAGCGGCTGGCCAGATTTATGAATAAAGAAACAGCGGTTAGCTTTTCTACCGGCTACCAGACAAATCTTGGGATTATTTCTTCAGTCGCCGGTAAAAATGATTATGTCATCACCGATAGAATGGACCATGCCAGCATTATTGATGCTTGCCGCTTGTCCTTTGCTGAAGTTAAGAAATTCAAGCATAACGATATGAAGGACCTGGAGAAAGTCCTGTCTGAAATTCCACCCGATAAAGGCAAGATGATTGTCGTTGATGGTGTGTTCAGTATGGAGGGTGATATTGCCGATCTGCCGGGCATAGTCAAGCTGGCTAAGAAGTACGGAGCCCGGGTGATGGTAGATGAAGCTCATGGGATTGGAGTCCTGGGCGAACATGGACGGGGGACAGTTGAGCACTTTGGTCTGGAGGCGGACGTTGATCTGATAATGGGCACCTTTAGCAAGTCTCTTGTTTCTATAGGTGGCTTTGTGGTTGGCGAAAAGAAGGTGGTGAATTATATCAAGCATTTTGCCCGTTCCTTAATCTTTAGTGCGGCAGCTACACCCGCTTCGGTGGCGGCAGTTCTGGCTGCTCTCGACATTATCGAATCAGAGCCGGAGAGAAGGGAAAGACTCTGGCAGATCACCCATTATATGAGGGAGAGTTTCCAGAAGATGGGTTATAATACCGGCTCGAGCCAGACCCCGATCATTCCAATTCACATTGGCGATGATGACCTGTGCTTTGCCTTATGGAAAACCATAAGAGAGGAAGGAATTTTTACCACACCGGTCATTTATCCTGCTGTTCCTAAAGGCCAGGCTCTGGTTAGAACCAGTTATTCGGCTAATCATACCGATGAGGAACTCAATCTGGTTCTGGCTGCTTTTGAAAAAGCTGGTCGGGCTCTGGGTCTTATTCCTTAAAATCAGTTATTAATATTTCGATAAATAAGAAAAGGTACCATCAAGATGTTTTGCCCAAGACAATTGAGTCCCAGAAAGCATCATGTTTCCTTTCTTTTGGTGCTTTTATTAAGTTTGTGGCTGGTTGAGCCGCTTCTGGCCGGGCCGGCTATTATGCCTCTTTCTCAGGTCAAACCAGGTATGAAAGGTATCGGTAAGAGTGTTTTTGCCGGTCAGAAAATCCAGGAATTCAATGTCGAGATAATCGGTATTTTAGAAAATGTTCAGCCGAAGCAAAACTGGATTCTGGCCAGGCTGAGCGGTCAGGGACTGGAAAATACCGGAGTAGTAGCAGGCATGAGCGGTAGCCCGGTCTATATTGACGGTAAAATTGTTGGTTCTGTCTCTTTCAGTTATGCTTTTTCTAAGGAAGCTATTGCTGGTATTACCCCGATTGAAGAAATGCTTGCCATTGGTGGGCAGAAAATTCCTCCCCGAACCGGGGTTAGTCAGCCCATAAACTGGCTAAATATGTCTTCTAAGCTGGAAGAACTGGGAGGTGCTTATCTAAACTGGAGCCGGCAGGTGACAGAAACTGCGTCTTATGACCGGTCACTTGTTCCCATTAAAGTTCCACTGGTTTTCTCCGGATTTTCTACCAGGGCTTTTAATAGTTTTAAGTCTATATTTACTGGTGACAATTTTCAGCCGGTACTGGGATCGAGGATGGCTGCCGGCCAGACTTTAAATCTAAGCATCCCTCCGCCTCCCGCTCTGAGTGAGGGTCAGGCAGTTGGTGTTCAACTGATGGGTGGAGATCTGGACCTGACGGCGGTTGGAACTGTAACTTATGTCGATGGAGAGAAAATTCTGGCTTTCGGCCATTCTTTTTATAACCTGGGTGCAGTTGATTATGGCCTGACCAGAGCTGAGATCCTGACGGTCGTGCCCAGCCTGGAAAGCTCTTTTAAACTGGCTACTACCGGGGAACTCATCGGGCGGATTTCTCAGGACAGGACGACCGGCGTTCTGGGAGAGATCGGCAGGTACCCACGCTATGTCTCGGTTAATATCGAAATTCAGGATAATCTCATCAAGAAAAAGCAATTCAAATTAAAAGTGGTGAATGATCCCATCCTCACTCCGGCTCTGCTCAACGCCGGCTTATCAACTCTGATTGGGGCTGAAGAGAGATCTTATGGTGACCTGTCACTTGATTTCGAAGCCAGTTTTGTCCTGGAGCGCGGACAGATTGTCCATTTAGAAGATCTGTTCAGTGGAAATTTTGATAATCCAACTACCAGCCTGTCGAGTTTGGTTGCTGCTGTTTCCTACCTTTTAAATAATAATGAATTCCAGCCCGTCAAAATTTCTCAGATTGATCTTAAAATCAGATCGGTGGAGGAAATCCGGCAAGCCAGTCTGGAAAAGGTCTTGCTTGATAAATATGCTGTTGCTCCCGGTGAGCTGATTACAGCCAGGGTCTATTTCCGGACTTTTAACAACGAAGTCAAAACAGAGGAAGTGGAATTCACCGTGCCGCCACTACCTGCCTGCTCAGAAGTAGAACTGGTGGTAGCTGAGGCAGCCTACATGCAACAGCTGGAAAGAAGCCTTTACCGTGTCCAGGATTTCACCCCCAGGAATATTGATCAGTTACTCCGTTTGCTCAGCAATCTCAGAAAGAATAACAGGATTTATTTTAAGTTGCTGGCTTCGAGACCCGGTCTATTTCTTAAAGGCGAAGAGTGGCCTGATGTTCCCCCTGGTTACAAAGCTATGTTGACTTCGCCCCGGGCGGCCACGGCTAACTTAACTGAAATCGACCACTCGACTTTGAGCGAATATCAATTGCCTGTTCCGTATGTTTTCAAGGGAGCCATCACTGTTCCCATTAAAATAAAAAAATAAAAGAGGAAGATCTGATATGAAAAAAACAATAAATCCTGTCATCACTTTAATGGCTGTTCTGATCCTCATCAGCCAGCTGCAGGCTGTAGCCCCAAAAAAATGGGAGATCAGGTCAAAAGAAGACTTCCTTAAAGGCAAATTTTCGGGAGTGACTTTATCGTCAGAAGGAATATTGTCAATAGGCCCTAAGATTGACCGGATTGATCTGCCCGCCGAGGAATTTTATCTCTCTCTGGCCTTTGGCCCGGGAGGGGTGATCTACGTAGGAACAGGTCATAATGGGCGAATTTACCGCCTAGGTGAAGACCGAAAGGCCGAACTCTATTATCAGGTGGCTGAAGTGGACGTTACCTGTTTGGCCGTCGATCAAAAAGGTAATCTGCTGGCTGGAACATCGCCTAACGGGAAAGTGTATAAAATAAGTGCTAAGGGTAAGGGTGATGAGTTCTTCAACCCACAGGAAAAATATATCTGGGATTTAAAGTTTAACAGTCAGGGAAATCTGCTGGTGGCGGTAGGAGAAAATGCCGGTATCTATGAGGTCACCCCGACCGGCGAAGGAAGGCAGATCTTTAAGACTAAAGATAATCATGTCCTTTGCTTAAAGCTGACCTCGAAGGGTGATATTTTGGCTGGCAGCGGAGGCCGTGGGCTTCTTTATAAAATCACTGGCAGTAAAAGCAGTGTCCTCTTTGAATCTCCTTATGATGAGATCAGGTCAATCGAGGTTGATGCCGAAGGCAATATTTATCTAACAACCTCCGGTCAGCCATCGAAGTCAGGGCCGGCGGCAGCTGGTTCGACTCCCGTTTCCAGAACAAAGCCTGATAGTGAGGTGTCAATTGTGGTTACAGCCGGTCAGGTAGCGGTCAGTGGCAGCGAGCCCGGTTCGAGCCGGACAACCGAGAGCAGATCAGAACGTGTCTCCGGGGCGGTTTTCCAGGTGTCGCCAGAAGGGTTAAGCCGAAAACTCTGGAGCTCCAGCGAGGAAATGCCCTTCAGTTTGATCTTTGATAAAAGTCGGGAGCGGGTAATTTTCGCTACCGGGAATCAAGGCAGGCTTTATGCGGTCAATAAGAATGGCGATTACGAACTTTTAACTCAGGAAACGTCTGAACAACTTTATGCTCTATATGAACTAAATGGCAGGTACTATGTTATTGGCAACAATCCGGCCTTACTGGGTATACTTCTCCCCGAAGGTAATTTTTCCGGTAGTTATCTCAGTTCTGTGCTGGAGGCGGGGGGAACTTCTATCTGGGGAAGGATAAGCTGGGAGGCTGACCTGCCGGTCGGTGCGACTATTCAGGTTCAATCCAGGAGCGGTAACAGTGGCGAACCGGATGATACCTGGAGCGACTGGTCGCCACCTTATGCCCGTCCTGACGAAAAAATACTCAGTCCGGCTGGCCGGTATCTTCAGCTTAGAGTTAACTTAAAAGCCCAGGCCGGTCAGAAATTTCCGACTGTTCAGAAACTGGTAGTTTTTTATCAGCAACTGAATCTGGTCCCGGTCATTGAAAAAGTAGAGGTTTTACCGGCTAATCAGGTTTATCTGAAGCCGCCCGAGCAAGAAGAAATAATACTTGGGCTGGAAAAAGTATCGGCTGAAAGTGCGGGCAAAAAGGAAGAGGGTGGTTTCTTCTTGAACCCCAAAAAATCAGAGAGGCAGGGTTTTAGAACCATTACCTGGGAAGCCAGTGATGAAAATGATGATAAACTTAGTTTTAACGTTTATATCCGTCCGGAAAAAGATAAAAGCTGGCACCTGATGGCTGACGGATTAACTGATAAAGTTTTTTCTTTTGATACCAGACATTACCCGGATGGAACCTATTTTATTAAAATTGAGGCTTCTGATCTGCCGGCCAATCCGCCGGGAACTGACAAGAAGGTAGAAAAAATATCAAGGCCGCTGGTCATTGATAATTCTTTGCCCGAGGTCAAAAATTTCGTGGCAGCTAAAACCAGCCGCGGCCTGGAGGTTTCATTCTCGGCTGAGGATAAATATTCCTATATCGAAGAGGTTAAAGTCCTGGTTAAGCCTGATGACTGGCAAGTGGTTTTTCCGGTTGACGGACTATGTGATTCAACGGTGGAGAGCTTCAAATTCAGTCTCAATTTAAAGGCCGGTTCGGATAATTTGATGATCATCAGGGTAAAAGACAGTTTTGGCAATATCGGAGTTTATCAATATAACTTTTAAACCCAGCGGTGAGACTGGCTGGATGAACTTTTTCCCGGCCAGGGCAGTTACTTGGTTTTAACTCTTTCCAGGTACTTATCTTCTCTGGTGTCAACTTTGATCACGTCACCTTCTTTTACGAACTGCGGTACCTGGATGATCAGGCCGGTTTCCAGCTTGGCTGGTTTAGAGCTGGCACTCTGAGTTGCCCCCTTTAGCATTGGCTCTGTTTCAACCACAGTCAGATTGACCGTTGTCGGCAGCTTTATGCCGACCGGCTGCCCTTCATAGGTCTCAATGGTTATGACCAGGTCAGGAATGAGATAATTAGCACTGTCGCCTACAGCTTCAGTATCAAGTTTAATCTGCTCATAAGTTTGAAGATTCATAAAGTAAAATTCGTCTCCGCTGCGGTAAAGAAAAACCATTTCCACTTCTTCCAGATAAGCCTGCTCTACCCGGTCTTCAGAGCGGAAGCGGTACTCAAGCTGAGAACCATCCTTGATATTCCTCAACTTTGTCTGCATCATGGCCTTCCAGCGACCTGGAGTAATTAGCTGGCAGTCCAGCACCCGGTACAGCCCGCCATCGAGCTTGATAATCATTCCCCTTCTTATCTTAGTGGCATCAATCATCCTTCCTCCTCAGGGCTAAAGACAACCTTATTGCTATAAGAATTCAGATTTTGTTAAAACTACGAGTCTGAAAACAACAGTTTATTTTACAATAAAAAAATCTTTTGTCTATTTCTTAGTAGAATTCTTTCTCCGAAGTTAATCCTGAGTCGACGGTAATAATATAAGGCTTTCCGCCTGATTCTTGGATAGCTCTGGCTACCTTCTCCGGCTCATCTGGAGCATAGACAAACAGACACCCCCCACCACCCGAACCATTAATCTTACCACCGAGTGCCCCCTGCTCAAGAGCGGTTTTCAGCAGGTGATCAATCCTGGGAGTGGAAATTCCGAGCAGATCCCGCAAAATGTCCTGCTCGGCCAGAAGCAACCGCCCGAACTCCTTCTCATCAAAAGAACTGGCTGTTAAAACTTTCAGCCCTTCTCCAGTCAGGTCACGGTTTAAAACCGCACCCAGCAAAGGTTGGCCCAGCTCGGGTGGCAATTTTTTCATCAACTGTCTGATTTCATTTTCAGTTATGTTTTTCAAATCAAAAAGGGGATTTTCTTTTTTGATTATTTCCAGGCCCTGCCTTACCCTTTGGCGAACAGAACCCAGCGTGCCGGTTGTGTCTTTTTTTGTTAGCGAATCAGCAAGAACAAAAGTGCCGAGAGGAGATGGCAGGCTGGTCAGTTTGAGCTCTGGTTCAAATCTGATCCAGAGTAGTCCACCTCTGGCCGAAGTAAAATGGTCCATCTGTCCGCCAGGTTCGTTAAATTCCAGCACTTCTGCGCGGTGAGCCAGTTCAGCTACTTTTTCGGGGGTAGGAGCCAGATGAGGAGAGTCACTGGCCTCTAATAAAAATTTCATCCAGGCGACGACCATCGCCGATGAACTGGAAGTTCCGGCGTTTATTGGTATCTGACCTGTGAGACGAATATCCCAGCCGGTCTTGAAGCGGCAGCCGAGCCGAAGAAGGATATTGACCGAGCTCCTTAAATAATCTCTTGGCTTAAGATAGGGTAGCTGATTTTCAGGCAGAAAGCAGTCCTTTTCCAGAGTATCAGGTAGATCAAGGTAAAAATAACGATCGCCTCTTGGCCACCCCTCAACAAAAATTCTGAGGTTGATAGCTGCCGCTATAACATCAAGTCCCAGATAGTCCTGATGTTCGCCAAAAAGACAAATTCTACCGGGTGAGGAGACTCTTATGCGGGCTAGCTTCATATCTACCTATTAATTTTTAAAATCAAAGACGGCCAACAGCTAAAAAGTTAGCTTAGATAAACAGGCTTGTCAATTGAAGATAGAGAAAAAGGTTCATCTGGTCTAGACCGGAATTGATTTTTATAGCCAAATCATATATAAAAAATCTTTATGGTTTTTTGCTGGCCATCAATTAGAAATCCTCAGGCAGAACAAGCCAGAAAGGAATTCAAGATTGACAGGAATATCATCAAGATTCGGAACGAAGGCTGCAGGACAACCTGAACTTACTGTCCTGAAGCTATCTGCCCTGGTCATAATAGCTTGTTTATTAACTATTGGCTGTCAGTCGAAAGGAGGAACCATGGCTGACCTGGTCCTGCTTAATGGTCAGGTCTGGACAATTAATTCAGATAGGCCAGAAGTTTCAGCCCTGGCTATAAGTCACAATAGAATTATGGCCACTGGCCATGATTCAGAAATAAAAAAATTTATTGGACCCCAAACGAAAATTATCGATCTAAAAGGAGCTTTTGTCCTCCCGGGCTTCATAGATGCTCATACCCATTTTTTAACCGGTGGCTTTGCTCTGCAGTCTATCAAACTGCGGGATTGTCGCAGCCGGGAAGAATTTGTCAGCCGGATAGCAGCCAGAGCGGCGGAACTTCCAACAGGTAGCTGGATACTCAATGGGGACTGGGATCATGAACAATTTGAGCCACCAGAGCTTCCGCGAAAGGAATGGATAGATCCGGTCAGCCCGGACAACCCGGTTTGTGTTAACCGCTTTGATGGACATATGGTTCTGGTTAACAGTCTGGCCTTGAAGCTGGCCAGAATCGGAAAAGAAACTGTTTCTCCGCCCGGGGGTGAGATTGTCAAAGATCCGGTAAGCGGTGAGCCAACCGGCATTTTGAAAGACGCTGCTTGCCAATTGGTCTATGCCATTATTCCAGAACCTAGGCTGGAAGAAAAACTGGCTGCAGTTCGAGCTGCTTTGAACGAGGCCGCTTCCCATGGAGTCACTTCTATTCATGATATGTCAGATCTGGACAGTTATGAAGTTTATGAGGTCCTGCGCCAGCGGGGAGAACTGACTGCCCGACTTTATGTCTATGATCAAATATCGGATATAGATAATTTTCTTAAAATGAAGGAAAAAATTGGCAGCGGGCACCCGTTTTTAAGGCTGGCTGGTTTGAAAGGTTTCGTTGATGGCTCACTTGGTTCAAGCACAGCTTATTTTTTTGAACCGTACGTTGATCAACCAGAGACCTGCGGCCTGCTGGCCAGCCATATGTATCCAGAAGGAATAATGGAGAAAAGGTTATTTCAGGCCGATCGGGCTGGTTGCCAGGTGGCCGTCCATGCCATCGGTGACAGGGCCAATGCTATGATCCTTGACCTTTATCAGAAGGTTTTTGAGCAGGGCGGGCCAAGGGACAGGCGCTGGCGAGTAGAGCATGCCCAGCATTTGCGAAAAGAGGATATTAGCCGCTTTGGCCAGCTGGGTGTTATCGCTTCCGTTCAACCTTACCATGCGATCGATGACGGCTGCTGGGCTGAGAAAAAAATCGGGCCGGAAAGAATCAAAACGACCTATGCTTTTAACTCTCTTTTAAAATCTGGGGCAACGGTGGTTTTTGGTTCTGACTGGACAGTTGCTCCGCTCAATCCTCTGAGCGGGATTTATGCGGCCGTTACCCGCAGGACTCTGGATGGTCAACATCCGGACGGCTGGGTACCTGAAGAAAAGATATCGGTGGAAGAAGCCATCAAAGGCTACACTATAAATGCAGCTTATACTGAGTTTACTGAAAAAGAGAAGGGTTCAATCGAGCCAGGAAAGCTGGCTGATCTGGTGGTTATCGACAGGAATATCCTGAAAATAAAACCGGAAGAGATAATCTCGTCCAGCGTGTTAATGACCGTAGTGGATGGCAGGGTAATTTTTGACCGGCTGAACAAAGAAGGTCAAAATAAATGAAAAATTATAAAGATGGTGACCGGCAGGTGCTAAAAGTCGCTGAAAGCCTGCAGAAAAGTATTCCTCCTTATCGAAAAAATTTGATTTTCTTCCTTCACGAGGTTCAGAGAGAACTGGGTTATTTTCCAGAAGAGGTCGTTTTGGAGGCTGCTCGCTATTTTTCCGTTTCCCCGGCTGAAATATTTGGCATATTGACCTTTTATTCGGCTTTTAAGCTAAACCAAAGCTGTCTTCACCATATTAGGGTCTGTCAGGGGACTGCCTGTCACGTCCGTGGTTCAGAAGCGATAATGAAGGAATTTTCGAGGCTTCTTGGTCTCAAACCAGGGGAGCTTGATAGCCAGAAAGGTGTTTGCCTGGAAGCTGTCAACTGCCTCGGTTGTTGCGCTATTGGCCCGGTAGTCGTGGTTGACGGAAAATATTATGCGCGGGTCAATCTCAAGGAAGTAGAAAAAATTGTAGCCGGCTTATCTGCCAGGGAAAATGCTCATGGAAGCGCTGAAGTTTAATTCGCTGCAGGATCTGAAAACTGCTGATAGGGGAAACCAGAACAGATCCGGCCCGCGCCCCAGGGTAATCAGTCTATCAGCGGCCAGCTGTGGCCAGGCCTCAGGTGCACTGGCAGTGGCTTCTGCTTTTGAATCGGCCAGAAAAGAACTGGGACTCGAGGATAAGGTCGAATTTAAATTAACGGGCTGCCATGGATTTTGCCAGCTGGAACCGGATATTATCGTTTTCCCGGAAAAATATTTTTATCCCCGGGTCAAAGTCGAAGATGCCCAACAAATCTTACTGGAAACCGGTCTTAACGGCCGGTTTATTCCAGAGCTGGGTTTTAATGACGAGAACCTACCCAACGGTGTATCCAGATTGGAAGAATTGCCTTTTTACCAGAATCAACTGCGCTGGCTTATCGACCAGCAGCTCGATTTAGATCCGCTTAGCCTTGAAGATTATTTGAAACATGGTGGCTTTCAGGCTCTGGGGGCAGTCCTGAGCGAACTAACCCCGGCCGAAGTCATTGGAGAAATAATGGCTTCTGGCTTGAGAGGAAGAGGAGGAGCTGGCTTTTCAACGGGACTAAAGTGGAAGCTGGCCAGAGAGGTAGCTGCTCAACCAAAATATTTAGTCTGTAATGGTGATGAAGGTGATCCCGGGGCTTATATGGACCGCGGAATTTTAGAGAGTAACCCTTATAGTATCCTGGAAGGAATGCTGATTGGCGGCTGGGCAGTAGGGGCAGCTCAGGGCTTTATTTATGTCCGCCAGGAATATCCACTGGCTATAGAGAGGCTGGATAAAGCCATATCTTCACTTTATCAGGCTGGCTTGCTGGGAGAAAAGATTCTGGGCACTGATTTTTCTTTTGAACTGGAACTGGTCAGAGGGGCCGGGGCGTTTGTTTCCGGTGAGGAGACCGCTCTCATTGCTTCTATCGAGGGACGGCGAGCCAATCCGCGTCAGAGACCACCTTTTCCGGTGGTGAGTGGCTTGTGGGGAAAACCGACGGTCATTAATAATGTTGAGACCTGGGCTAATATCCCTTTGATTGTTAAAAATGGAGCCGCCTGGTTCTCAAAAACTGGTACAGATAAGAGTAAAGGAACAAAAATTTTTTCGCTGGTTGGCCAGGTGAAATACAGTGGACTGATTGAAGTTCCACTGGGAATTAGCCTGGATGAGATTATTAATAAAATAGGTGGCGGAGCCAGGTCAGGTAAAAAAATAAAAGCCGTTCAGATTGGCGGCCCGTCTGGAGGCTGCTTACCGGCTGAGCTATTTAATCTCAGAGTCGATTATGAGTCTTTGCCGGCGGCCGGGGCAATTATGGGTTCGGGCGGCCTGATAGCTCTCGATGAAGACACCTGTCTGGTGAACCTCGCTCTTTATTTTTTGAAATTTGCCTGCGACGAATCCTGCGGTCAGTGTGTTCCTTGCCGGATTGGAACTCAGCAGATGGTTAGTGTCCTGGAAAAGATTACTAAGGGCCAGGGGGAACTGGCTGACCTTGATCTTCTGGAAAAAATCAGCTCAACAATGCAGCAGGCTTCTCTTTGCGGCCTGGGTCGCACTGCTCCCAATCCCGTGCTGACGGCTCTCCGCTATTTTCGCCACGAATTTGAGGAGCATATTGTCGAAAAAAAATGCCGGGCTCTGGTTTGTCCAGATCTTATTTCCTATGTCATTGATGAAGATAAATGCTCCGGTTGTCTGCTTTGCCTGAATTCCTGTCCATATGGAGCAATAGAAATCGCCTCTTCCGGTCTGCCTCAAATTAAATTGTCCAGCTGTGAAGCCTGTGGCCTCTGTTCTTCGGTTTGCCCGGAAGAATTTCAGGCGGTAAAAAAAATCAGCGGAAAGGACAGACAGCTTGCTCAGCCTGGACCCGACAGGGTAAGTTAAATGGAAGATAAAACTATCAAGCTGAAAATAAATGACCAGCTGGTTGAGGCCCGAAGCGGGGTGTCTGTCTTGCAGGCAGCCCGGGAAGCAGGGATTTATATTCCTTCTCTGTGTGAGCTGGAAGAATTGCCAGCTACCGCCAGCTGCCGCCTTTGCCTTATTGAAATTAAAGGTCATCTGTCACTTGTCCCGGCCTGTTCTACCAGGGTTGAAAATGGGATGGAAGTTGTGACCTCGTCTGACAGACTGGAAAGTCTGAGGTTGGCCACCTTCGAACTGATTTTAAGTGAGCATCCTTATTTTTGTCTGATATGTGGAGAGAAAGCTACCTGCGATGACCTGAAAGTTACTATGGCCCGAGCTTTTGAGCCAGGAGGCTGTGTCTTCTGTCCGAAAGATGGCCAGTGTGATTTGCAGCGAGTTGCCTCTTACCTCAATATCAAAAAAGTCAGCTTTAAGTTCAGGGAGCGAAGTCGTTTTCAGTGGTTAAAGGATCCATTTATCAGCCATAATCCCAACCTGTGCATTTTATGTAGTCGCTGTGTCAATGTTTGCGGTGAGATAAGAGGAGAAAATGTCCTAACGGTCGTTAATCGAGGGAAAACAACGGCTATTGGTACATTTTATAACCGTCCTCTTAAAGAAAGTAATTGTAGCTTTTGTGGTGCTTGCCTGGATGTCTGTCCGACTGGGGCCATGTCCGAAAAGGGTTTGTTTGCTGACAGAGGTGAGAAATTAAGTTCTCAGAAGCTGCTTTGTCCTCTCTGTGGCTGTGGTTGTGAGCTGGAAATAGAATCGAGAGAAGATGGATCCTGCCGCCGAATTTTGCCTTCAAGCCAGAATCAGCCTGCTTTTATGTCCGGCTGTCTACGTGGCCGTTTTGGTTTAAAAGAGCTTCTGGCTGGCAATAAACCCGGAGAGTCCACTTGTCTCCGGGCAGAAGATGGGCTGGAAAAGGTTTCCCTGGAAGAGGCCTTATCTACTGTGGCGGCCAGGTTGAAAGAAGCCAGGGCAGGAGAAACTGCTTTTGTTTTTAGCGAGTCAGCTCCGGTCGAAGATTTGCTGGCTTTTATCTCTCTGGGGCAGGGGTTTGGTCGGCAAGATATTTTCTGGTATTATCCTGAAAATTTTCTAAGCAGACTCAAGGGGTTTGAGGAGCAAAACGGGCTGGAATTCGACTATTGTTCTATATCTTCAGGTCAATGGCCAGACCAACCGTGCTTTTTTGTCCTTGATTCTGACCTTAAATCTGAGGCTGTCACTCTGTGGCTAAAAATCAAAAAGCAGCTAAGGGCGGGAGCCAGACTGATCACCCTGGATACCAGCTTTAATTCGGTCGAGAGCCAGGCTGATCTCAAAATTAAACCATTTCCGGGAAAAGAATATCTGGCTCTGGTGGCTATTTTTAAGCTCTGGCTGGATAAACAGCCGGGTGGCCTTAAATTTTATCCTGGCCTGGAAGAGCTGAGCGGAAAACTCAGCCATTATCAGGTGGAAGAACTGGCTGCGGCCAGCGGCCTGGATTTAACATCAGTTGAGGC
>Ga0209201_1001278_pt1 | contig 29967 bp, 25 predicted proteins | sample AD_UKC055_MetaG_FD_184411 | JGI IMG/M metagenome (GOLD analysis project Ga0209201, IMG submission 184411) | Active sludge microbial communities of municipal wastewater-treating anaerobic digesters from USA - AD_UKC055_MetaG (SPAdes) (version 2) | ecosystem: Engineered > Bioreactor > Anaerobic >...
TAAGTCCTTGCTTATCAAGGTATTTTCTAAATATATCAGCATATTCTTCCATTATTTTGTCTCCTACTATATTGAGAATCATTTACAATATGATTCAGATGCCCTTATTTGTCAAGTGCGATTTTTCCCCCTCCGCTAAGTTGTTTATTTTATATCTGTTCTCTTTATACATCGAGAGCTTTTTTAATGAATATCAAAATTATCGATACATCGTGATTATGGATGAAGCTATCTGTTTTTGACTTTAAACCGAACTTCAGCTTTGTAAGTTGAAGGCAAAGAACGAATTTTCCTGTTGCCTCTGCTTCTCGTTGCAAACATTTCAGATGGGTTGGGTTGGAATTGTTCGTTATTTGTGGCTTCGAAGTGATTTTCTGTTTTAACTCTAAACCGAGCTTCAGCTTTGAAAGTATCAGGTAATGAAATACTTTTCCTGTTACCTCAAATTATAGTTGCAATCACAAAAAGGATCGGTTTAGAGTCAAAACTGCCACCGATGCTTGTTTTGACTTACAATTTTGCCACTACCCTCTCTGTAATAACATACCTAAAATTATAAACATTTTCATCCGAGCTATAACTGGTCTCCCAACTTCAAAATTGTGAGTTAAAACAAGAAAAGAGCACACTGGCAGATGAGTTACAGCCAATCTCACTATTTTTTTTAACTCTAAACCGAGCTTCAGCTTTGAAAGTTGAAGGCAAAGAACAAATTTTCCTGTTGCCTCTGCTTCTCGTTGCAAATTCAAGAAGGATCGGTTTAGAGTCAAAGACACACCACTATTTTTTTTAACTCTAAACCGAGCTTCAGCTTTGTAAGTTGAGGGCAAAGAACGAATTTTCCTGTTGCCTCTGCTTCTCGTTGCAAATTCAAGAAGGATCGGTTTAGAGTCAAAGACACAATTCTTTACTGAAATGTATGTATTACTATATCAAGCATTCTTATAGCCTAAAACATCGATTTCTTCATCTCTTTCTATTAATGAACTTATATCTGTATTTTTTAGAAAGAAACGCCCATACTTAAACTCAAGACCCTATTTTTTGCTACTACATAATCTGAACTTCCAGTAAAAATCTTTGAAAGACCTAGATCATACTTGAGTTGCAAAAAAATCTTTTCGGAGAAATACAGGTCAGTTCCAAAATTCAGTCCGAAATCAATATCTTCCATCTGATTTTTAATGTCCCTAGTACCCGATGCTTCACCTTCATAACCATCTTCATATAGATATACATCGTAAGAAGATTTTCCACTCATTACAATACTAAGTGATGGTCCAATAAAAGGAGTGATATACATATTTCCTGTTTGGATGGCATATTTGAACAATACAGGAACTTCCAAATAGGCAAATTTCAATTCCTCGGTTTCTTTATATTCGTAATCATAATCATCATCATAATCATAAAATTCTGATTTTGCCCCTTTTCCAGTATAGATTAATTCAGGTTGAATGATTATATTTGGACTAGTCTGGAAGGTAGCAAAACCTCCAAAAGAAAATCCCCATACTGAGGATATATCATCACCCTCGGAATTATCAACTTTGACGGTTGCTGAATTCACACCCACAAGTAAACCGTATTTTTTGTGAAAGGGTAGATCTGAGTCATTTTCATTAACAGTTTTACTTATCGCATTTCTTTTTGTGACTTTTGTAGATGTCGTATCAATTTCTTCTTTTGCAAGTTTTATGATTTGATCGTACATAACAGTTACTACAACACCATTGATATCAACTTTGATCTTGTCATTGGGAATGTTCTCAATAATGATACCTTTTAACACATCTCCATTTTTAGTGTAGACCACATCGATGTAATCCACTGCTGAGAGGCAAATGCAAAACAGTACAAACGCTATTGTTAGGATAGCTTTCACTTATAACTCCTTTATAGTATAAATATTAATTTGTCCTTGTTTTCTCTTCTATGAATTCGGTCAAGTTTTTTCTAACTAGGGATCCCTCTGCAAAATTAATTTAGTTGATTCCCAAGTATCAGTGTAAATTCCAACTCGTTATTTTTCAAGTTGTTTTAAGAACATTCTCATTATCCTCAGTTCTTAAGTTCTACATTGTGTCTTACGACAATTGCATTATTTTCATTTTGCCAATTCCTATCAATATTATTTTCATAATCATAGTTTTTGCTTTTAAAAATCATATCCGCCTCCATAACAGGGTAGCTTTTTACCCTCTTATTCAAGATTCTATTTTTCATCTCTTTTTTTGTAAATCAATGAACTAATATACCTATTAGGTTATGTCACGGTCTTGTTTGTATTTTTCAATTTCGGCATGTTCTTTCTCGTAGCCCTTTTTGTTCATCAAGGCGTAGGTAGCAATTTTTCCAGATTCCACACCGGGTTGATCTAATGGATTAATACGAAGAAGTTTACCTGTTAATATCGTCTGAATTTCATAAAGCATAATGAATTCTCCTAAATGGTATTCATCAATTTGGGGGAAAACAATATTAGCATTGGGACGCATAGCTTTACTGAGGGCAATTTCTGTAGCAAGTCGTTCTGCATTAAGCAAATCGGAGAGTTTTCTATTGCCCAGATAATTTACTTCTTCGTGGTCTGGATGCAAATTTGGAATTATATAATCATGTTTAAAGTTTTCTACGGTTATGAAAGTTATTACCTTGTCATTAGGTCCCTCTGTATAAAGTTGCACTTGCGAATGTTGATCGGTTGTTCCTAATGCTTTCACAGGTGTTTGCCCCACATATACTTCTCTACCTTTTATGTCTTTGCGTTTACCCAAACTTTCTGCCCAAAGTTGACGATACCAATCAGCAAGATCATACAAAGAATTACTATAAGGCATCATTACACTGATGTTTTTTCCCAAGCGATAATATAAGAAATGAATCAAACCATTCAAGTAAGCTGGATTCTCCATAATATCTGGTTCCGAACAGCGTTCCCTCATAGCTTTTGCTCCACTTAGCAATTCCTGAATATTAATGCCAGTAAAAGCAGATGAAACTAAACCCACATCGGAAAGGACACTAAATCTGCCTCCCACATTATCTGGAACGGTAAAGCTTTTATAGCCTTCTTTTTTAATAACCTGGCGCAAAAAGCCTCTTTCTTTATCTGTAGTAACGATAATTCTCTTTTGATAGTCTTTGGGGAACTTGCGTTTTAATATATCAGCCACAATCATATAGCCAGCCATTGTTTCAGCAGTTGTTCCGCTTTTGGTGATCACATTTACCAAAGTTGTTTCCAGGTTTATTTGCGACAAGATTTCATATAAGAAAACAGGATCCACATTATCATAAACAACAAGCTTACGAGGTAATTCTGCCTCCGTTTTCAAAGCTGAATATAGTGCTTTATTACCTAAAGCGGAACCGCCAATGCCTAAAACTAACATAGTATCAAAAACCGGATCCAAATTAGCTATAAAGTCATCAATATGTCTGGTAGAATTTTCCGGTAAATCATAAAAACCAAGTAACTTAGCCCGGCGTTCAGCCATAATTTCTTCATGGATATTTTTAACCTGATGTTCGCTATCGAAAATTTTATCTTTGGGCAAAATACTCAGCATCTGTTTGGAAGCTAATAGATTGTGATATTCATATTTCAGCACTTATTCCTCCTTGTCCTGATAATATGGAGCTAAAATATTATTTATTAAGTTCTCTACTTCGGAAAGCGGAGTGGAACAATTAATTTCTTCAGTCGCTTTAAAAAGTTTTGCATCGCATTTCTGTACAATGGCTTTTGCGGAAAAGAAGCTACCAGGATTAACGCTTAATTCTCTAATTCCCAAACCAATTAAAAGGGGAATATACTTATAGTTGGAAGCCATTTCTCCGCAAACAGAAAGCGGAATATGATATTTTTCTGCACTAATTATAGTTTTCTTTATCAGGCAAAGCACAGCAGGATGGTGTTGAATATAATATTTGGCCACCATTTCATTATTACGATCTGCAGCCAAAGTATATTGTACAAGGTCGTTTGTTCCGATACTGAAAAAATCGCACTCTTTGGCTAATTCTTCAGAACATAATGCTGCGGAGGGTATTTCTATCATAGCCCCCAAGGCAATTTCTGGATCAAAGGATATACTATGTTGGCTAAGTTCCCGCTGGCAATTTTGCACGAATTTCTTTGCTTCGATAAAATCTTGGGTATCAATGATCATTGGAAACATAATTTGCACTTTTCCAAAAGCGGAAGCTCTTAAGATAGCACGCACTTGAGTATAGAAAATATCTGGTTGGGAAAGTGAAAATCGGATTCCGCGATTACCCAGATAGGGATTTTCTTCCGGAGTTTCATAACCCAAGGGGGAGAGTTTATCTCCTCCCAAATCAAAGGTTCGGATGGTAACAGGCAAAGGTTTCATTTTTTCAGCAAGTTCTTTATATACAGCAAATTGCTCTTCTTCATCCGGAAGATTTTGCCTTCCCAGATAGAGAAATTCAGTTCTAAACAAACCAATACCAGCACAGGAAAGGTTTTTTATCACTTCCAATTCTTCTGGTACGCCTATATTAGTAAACAGCTCAATATTAATCCCATTAGCGGTTATGGAATCAGTTATCTTCAGCTGTTTCAGTTTTTCCTGTCTATGCCGTTCTGCTTCAGCTTTTTTTCTGTAATATTCTAAGGTTTGGTCATCGGGATTAACGATCAGCAATCCAGTATAGCCATCAACAATCAGCAAGTCGTTATTTTTCACTGCCACATTTAAATCCGGAATATTAGCAATAGCCACCAATCCCAGAGCCCGGCATAAAATAGAAGAATGTGAATTGTAGCTTCCTTTGGCCACCAAATATGCCTTAATTCCTTCTTGGGCAAGTTTACTAACTAAAGAAGGGACAATTTCAATAAAAACAGGGATCTGATTTGGTTCAATTTTGATTTTTAGAGTATTTCGAACTCCTGATAGGGCATTTAATAGGCGCATAGCCACATCCCGATAATCAGCAGCGCGAACAGCAAAGGTTTCTATTTTCATAGTTTCAAAGTGTTTAATAATATTGGCAAAGCACTCAGAAACCGCTTGGGTAGCATATTGTAATTTATTGCGAATGGCTGTTTCGATTTGATTATAGATTTCCGGATCGCGTAAAATCTCTCTTTGAGCAGAGATGATTTCAGCATCCTGAGCTTGCAGGTTGCTTGTTTTTAATTCCAGATTGATATCTTCTTCCACAATAGAAAGAGATGATTGCAACCGGGATATTTCTTTTGGGATTTCTTCCTGCCTGATATTTCCTGTTTCAATAGCCGGTTCGGGCAAAGCAATATGCAATGCGTTGCCAATAAAAATACCGGTATTCAAGGATGTTCCATATATTTTTTGCATTTATTCTCCAAATCCGCTTTCGATCATTGTTTTGATTTCTTCCAGCAGATAATCCTCATCAACTCCATCAGCGATAAGTTTTATTTTAGAACCGCATTCAGCAGCCAGCATCATAACTCCCATAATGCTTTTACCATTTATTCTCATTCCTTCTTTTTCAATAAAAAAATCGCTGCGATATTTTGTAGCAGCTTTAACTAAGAGAGCTGAGGGTCTGGCATGCAAACCCAATTTATTGGTTACGGTCACCTCTATCTGTTTCATCACTTTTGCCTTCAATGTTTTTCAGCATTGTTTTCTTACGGATTTCTTCGTTTACCTTGCGGTTAAAGTCCTCTGCTGCATCATAGCCAACACCTTTCAGAATTATATTCATTGCAGCTACTTCCACAATAACGGAAACACTTTTTCCGGGAGAAACAGGTAAGTAAATGATTGGTATTTTCACCCCCAGATGTTCAGCATAATTACTAACCAAACCAATTCGTTCATAATCCATATTTTCCTGCCAGGGCATCAGTTCTATCTGGAGGTCTATGGTTTTTTGTTTACGAGTGCGTTCAATTCCAAAAACGCGTTCTGCATTTATGAATCCCACACCTCTAATCTCCATAAAATAGCCAAATTCGCGTCCTGGTTTTCCAATCAGCTTATCCTCTATATAGCGCAGGGTTATTAAATCATCACCAACTAAGCTGTGTCCACGATGTACAAGATCCAAAGCACATTCACTTTTTCCGATGCCACTTTTACCTGTTAGCAAAATTCCTAAGCCAAATACATCTACGAGAGTTGCATGAATTGTTTTTTCCAGGGCAAAAATATCTCTTAGGTAGCGAGATAGATTTTCGATTAGATTAATTGTAGAGAGTCGACTGGAAAACAGAGCAATATTTAGTTCATTAGCTATATATTCAATAACTGGTGGCAGAGTAAGACCCTTGGAGATTACAATACAGGGGATATCCATTTTAAACATATTTCGGATGCGGGTGATTAGATCTTCTTCCGTTAAGCTTTGTAAATAGCGAACTTCGGTTTCCCCTAAAACTTGAATTCTATCGGCTGCAAACAATTCCAGATAACCAGCCAGAGCTAAACCGGGACGATTAAGATAAGGGGAACCGATTTTCTTGTTCAAAGTTTCCGGTTCGGTAATTAATGATAAAGCCAGGTCTTTTTTCTTAGTATCAAAAAGATCATAAACGGTAATTTCCTTCATTGATGTACCTCGGTTTTGCCTAAATTTAAAAGCCAGCAAATAATGTGTGGCATATTACATTTTATCTATTTTCTTAAAGGAAAAGAGGAAAAGCATAATTATGTATTTATAGCGTTAAACCCGAAGTATAATTATACAGCCGAGTTTATTAGTCCTTGATTTTGCTCTTCCTCTTTCCTGATTATCCGATTCAGCAATTAATAACTATGGTTCCAGCAACTTATAAACATTATGGTCTTTTGTTACCAGAACATTTATTCTATCAGATTCGATGTTTTTAAAAATCAAGAAATCCTCTTTACTTGCCTCCAGCTTTTCTACGGCTTCAGACAAACTGAGGGATTCAGTTACTACGCGTTTAGTTTTTATAGTTTTACGCATATGACTCTTTGGTTCCAACTCAAAATCGGTGGCATGAGAGTATGTTTCGAACTGTTGTTTTAAAGCACGTTTCTGGTGATCCGTAATGCGATCCTTTAGTTTCTTTATCTGTGCTTCCATTTTTTCTACGGCGTTATCGATGGCAAGATACATATCCATTTCTTCCGCCTGACTTTGAAGTTTAAATTTGGATGCGTGCAAAGAAAGTTCACAGATGTTTCTACTGTTTTCCAAAGCAAGAACTACATGCATTGCAATAATTTGATCGAAGTACTTATTCAATTTTGAACAAGCCGATTCCACATAATCCCTGATAGCTTTGGTGAGCTCAAAATGACGGGCTGTAATTGTGATCTGCATTTGGGATTCCTCCTTCTTATTAGATTTTGTGAATTGATAGATTTTGCAGGTCTTCTATCGCTTCCATTATTGCTTCCGAAAGAGTTGGATGTGCAAAAATAATGGATTCGACATCTGCCGTTTTATTTTGATTGGCTATCATTATGGCTCCCTGTGCAATTAATTCTGTTGCATTAGGACCCATAATGTGCATTCCGATAATTTCGGATGTATCTTTTCGGGCAATGATTTTAACAAATCCATTGGGATTGCCCATTGCCACAGCTTTACCATTTGCTGAAAAAGGAAATTTACCTGTTAAAACTTCTTTGAAAATTTCTTCAGCTTCCTTTTGAGTATAGCCAACGGAAGCAATTTCCGGATGCGTAAAAGTGCACCGAGGGATATTTATATAGTTAATTGGTTTAGCAGGAACTTTATATTTTTCAGGATATATCCTTGAAGCAATATGTTCAACTGCAAATAAACCCTGTTTACTGGCTGTATGTGCAAGCTGTAACTTTCCTGTAAGATCACCAATAGCATAGATTTTATCCAAACTCGTCTGCATAAAATCATCAACTATCACTGCCCCTTTTTCTGTTTTCAGTTCTTCTATCTGTTTCCATTCCAGATTATTTACCGGTTTTCGACCAACGCTCAGCAGTACTTTTTCCGTTTCCAAAATAGTATCATCACTTAGTTTCAGTTCCAGGCGGCTTCCTTTTTTGTTTATGTTTTGCACTCCCTTATTGGTTAAAACCTTCACTCCACTTTTTTTAAATTGCATAGCCAGGCGTTTGGAAATTTCTTCTTCCTCCTGATATATTAACCGAGGGAGAAATTCTATAATAGTAACTTTCACCCCAAAAGTGGAAAAAACGGAGGCAAATTCACAACCAATTACTCCCCCACCAATTACTACAAGTTCTTCAGGTAATTCCTGCATTTTTAAGATCCCGGTTGAAGACAGGATATCCTTTTCGTCAATTTCGATTCCAGGCAATCCTTTAACTTCACTACCGTTGGCCAAAATTAAATATTCGCAGCTGTAACTTTCTCCTTCTAAGGTTGTTACAATATAATTTTCTTTCTGCTTAGCTACGGAAATAGCAGTTGCTTTCACAACAGGGATATTACGCTTTTTGAACAAAAATTCTATGCCACTGGCTAATTGTTCCACAACAGCGTTTTTGCGGCTCCAAACATTTTGGTATTCAATTTCCTGATTCTGTTTAGGCAAGCCAAAATTATCTGCAGAAAGCATTTCAGAATATAATTCTGCACTTTTCACCAATGCCTTAGTAGGAATACAGCCCCAATTTAAGCAGGTTCCTCCTAAGCGTTCTTTTTCGATAACCAAACAGGGAATTTCGTATTGGGAAAGACGGATGGCAGCTTCATAACCACCGGGGCCTCCCCCAATGATAATCACTTGACTGTATAGCATTTATTTTCTCCTAAGATGACTGTTCAAAATGCCCAATTCATCCCGGTATTTTGTTATAATTCTTCTGGAGATATTAAGTCCTTCTTCTTTAAGGAGATCCACCAGTTCTTGGTCACTATAGGGTTTTTTCTTATTTTCTGTTTCAATTAAACGAATTAAATGGGTTTTCACTTTTTGCCTGGAAATACTTTGATAATCATCATCATAACCTGCAGTAGAAGTAAAGAAATCTTTAAAAGCATAAATTCCGTAAGGCGTTTCTGCATATTTATATTTTACTACTCTGCTAATAGTAGATTCATTTACTCCCAGGTCTCTAGCAATAACAGCATAGGTTAAAGGATGCATTTGTCCTGTGCCTAAATAGAAGAAATCATGTTGATGTTTTATTATAGAACGGGAAACTCTTTCCAAAGTTCGCATTCGCATATAGATGGATTTAATTAAGAACTTAGCGGAATTTATGCGTTCTCTAACATATTGCATTGATTCTTTATCGAAATAACCGCGGCTAATCATTCTTCGATATTGGGGGCTGATAATTATATTTGGCGTAATATTATCGTTGATGATAATTTCATATTCACCATCAATCAGTTTCATAGTTACATCAGGATAAACATAAGCCGCATTGGTAGTTGTAATCCGTAAACCGGGTTTAGGATCAAGCTTGGAAATTTGTTCCTTAGCCGCAAATATTGTATCTTCAGAAACCCCGAAGTAAGAAGCAATTTTTTGATATCGACGATGAATCAGATTTTCAAACTGATCAGATATCAAACCCATAATAATTCTGTTTTCTTTTTGTTCATCAGTAAGCTGAGCTAGTAAACATTCAGTTATATTGCGAGCTGATATACCTTTGGGACTAAAAGAAAGAACAAGATTATGTAGTTCTTCGGCGCGTTCTGCATTTATATGATATTTTTTAGCTAGATTAATTAGGTTATACCCTTTGGGTAAGAAACCGTAACTATCACAGGAATCTACTATCTCAGTAATAAAATCTACTTCATCCTCAGGTAGATCATAGGGATATAACTGTTCCAGAAATTTTACTTTCCCGTTTTCTTCATAGCGAATAAGAGATTCTGTGTGATTATGTTCAATATCGGCAGACCAGTTTTCGCTTCCGGAATGATATTCATTCCAGTTATCCAAAATTTCTGTAAGTTCTCTTGCTTCCGCTAAAGTATCAATATGTTCTTCGCTTATTTCACTATCTTCAATAGGAGTAGGGCTTTCTGGAATCGACTGTTCAAATTTACTTTCATCAAGGTCTTCTTCCTCTTTTTCTTCGCGTAGTTCCAATAAAGGATTATTGATCAATTCTTGTTTTATATAGCTTTCCAGTTCCAGAATTGGCAAAGCAAGCATTTTTAATGATTGCAGCATTTTTGGCTTTAAGGCCAATTCTTGTTTTTGCTTTAGAGACAAGTATTGATCAATAGCAGTCATAGTCGTTGCTCAAAAGGGCTTTGCAGAAATCGGTCGCCCAGATATAACTCCTTTGCTTTTTCGTCGTTTATCAGTTCCAAGGATGTCCCTGAAACAATAATCTTACCTTCATAGATAATATAAGCGCGATTTACAATTTTCAAAGTTTCAAGTACATTATGGTCGGTAATCATTATTCCAATATCTTTGTTCCTGAGTTTTTCAATTATATCTTGAATATCAGCTACGGCGATAGGATCAATTCCTGCAAAAGGTTCATCCATAAAAAGAAAAGTAGGATTGGTTACTAAAGCACGAGTAATTTCCAGTTTTCTTCGCTCCCCTCCGGAAAGAGTATATGCTTTTTGTTTTGCCACTAAAGTCAAATTTAATTCAGCTAAAGCTTCTTCCAAACGATTTTTCTGTTCTTTACGGCTTAGCTTAAGGGTCTGTAAAATCGCCAAAACATTTTCTTCAACCGTCAATTTAGCAAAAATAGAAGGTGCCTGAGCCAGATATCCCAAGCCCAAACGCGCTCTTTTATACATTGGCTTATGAGAGATATCCTTATCATCATAATAAACTTTACCATTATTGGGCTTTGCTAAACCGATGATCATATAAAAAGTAGTGGTTTTACCAGCCCCATTAGGGCCTAAAATACCTACAACCTCACCCTGACTCATCTCCAAAGATAGGTCGTTTACTACGGCTCTTTTACCGTATATTTTAACGAGGTTTTGAGCTCGAATTTTGTGCTTATCCATATTTTTATACTTAAACGAAAGCCATTTTTTTGTCAAGAAATACTTGCATATGGATTGATTTTTGCTAAGCTCATTTCTAACTGTAATCAGTAGCGAATTTACTTAATGCCAAAAACTTACCCTTTATATCTTGCCACCTGTTTATTTTATAGTATCGTCGGATAAGGAAGAATAAGTGGATTAATATACCTATCTGTTTTTGCTGGGCACAATTTTGCCACAGCTAACCTGGAGAATCTATATAATTTTATCCCATTCTTGCTTAATGATCTACCATGCAGATGCCACCGTACCTCTGTGGGTTTTTGCCGAAGAACACCACGGCAGCTCTACCACAAATAACTAAGGAAGGTTTAAAATGAGGCAGTTTAAACCGGGATTCTTTAGCAGAACAATTTCTGAAGTAAATATGCAAAATGTCAGTATCCGAAAAGTAGTAAAATCTTGCTTCACCTATGGTAAATAATCCAATACTCTGCCAATAGGGATATACTTAAAACCTTTCAGAAAATACAAACTAAAAATTCTGGTTGACAAAAAAAGGGCTCTCCAAGAAAAGGTATAATGAATTGTGTTCCGGAATAGCTCAGCGGTAGAGCGGGTGGCTGTTAACCACTAGGTCGGGGGTTCGAACCCCTCTTCCGGAGCCACTTTTTTTATATATGATTTTTGGATTTTTTAGATTATGTGCCTAAAACTATATTCAACAAGGAGACATATATGTTCACTATTAATGAGTATTTTGATGGCAAAGTAAAGTCCATTGCGTTTCAAAATAAGCAGGGTAACTTCACTGTAGGAGTGATGGATATTGGTGAATATGAATTCGGTACTAATACTATTGAAAGGATGACAGTTATTTCCGGAGAACTTATTGTACGCTTACCTGAAAAGGAAAATTGGCAGAAGTTCTGCAAAGGAGAAACTTTCACGGTAGCAGCTCATCAAAAATTCCATTTAAAAGTGGAAGAACCAAGTGCCTATCTTTGCCAATATGAATAAGGGAGTAAAACCACAATGAAAAAAATTATCTATATTGCTTTCGGCTTGATGTTGTTAAATCTATGTTTTGCACAGGAATCTCCAGTAACCAAATATCTGCAAAATCAAAATTTGGATACTTATAAACAAGCAGTAGATTATCTGGTAAAGATGGACACAGATGGTGAAACCGGAATGCAGGCAAAATTGAATCTTGCCTATATTAGCAATTTAGAATCCTTGCGTTTACTGGATTTGGCCAAAGAAAACCTGGATAATTTGAAACCAGGTGAACGCTTTGCTTTGGCTAATCTATTTCTGGAAATGGATAAATATCCTGAAGCGATCGAAATTTATGACCTTCTGAATGAAGCAACCCCTTTGTGGAGCTGCCCCTGGCGTCATAAAGGTGAAGCACTGTATAAAAGTGGGAATTTTGAATCAGCCAAAATTGCTCTGGGAAAAGCTATTGAAACCAATGAAGAGCATTATGATGCCTATATCTGGTATGCCAAAACTCTCTATGAATTAAAAGAATATAAACAAGCATTAACTGCTTTGGAAACTGCTTTTAATTTAACTGAAGAAAATGAAGAAAGCGAATTTGATATGGTGCTTTCAGAAGAAGAATTAAATCAGCTTTATCAGGAATTGCAAAAATTAGCTAAATAAGCTGGATAACTATCCTGAAGCTGTTTAGCTGCATTGCAATTTTACTCATCAGCGAACATTTTTTTTAGGAAATATGGAGTATGCCCTATATTCTATATTTCCTTTTTTTATATAGCCCCCTATTGCCTTCTTTTCCTTTCTGCAAAGAGCAAAAAATTATGAATAATAGGAAAAAGGGGAAAAATACCAAAATCTATGAGCTTAAAAGAAAAAGCAGCAAATACCTTTTTAGACCTATAATTATGCTGAATTTGATGAACTTTACAGGAATCTCTGGTTTTTTACTTGGATATATCCATAATCCAAGAAAGCAGTTGACAAATTTGCCATATCGAAGAATCTGACAAAACATATAATATATCATAAGACGATAATAATAGGGAGGATAAATGAATACACCTAAGCGTGTTTATCTCTTCGGAAATGGAAAAGCCGAAGGCCGTGCTGATATGAAAAATCTTTTAGGCGGAAAGGGTGCAAACCTTGCTGAAATGAATTTAATTGGGGTTCCGGTTCCTCCGGGATTTACTATTACTACAGAAGCCTGTATAGAATACAACAAATTGGGTGCGGCCAAACTTAGAGAGATCTTAGATAACGATGTCCATTTAGCCATAAAGCATATTGAAGATATTATGCATATGCAATTTGGCTCTGTTGAAAATCCACTTTTGGTTTCAGTGCGTTCTGGAGCACGTGCTTCAATGCCTGGAATGATGGATACGATATTGAATCTGGGATTGAATGATACTACAATTCAGGGCTTAATTAAAAAAACCAATAATGAGAGATTTGCCTGGGATAGCTATCGCCGTTTTGTGCAAATGTATTCTGATGTGGTTTTAGGTATGAAGCCTGCCAATAAAGAAGAACATGATCCCTTCGAAGTTATTATTAATCAGGTGAAAAAAGAAAAAGGAATAAGCAGCGATCTGGAACTAACTACCGAAGATCTTAAACAATTAGTAACACTTTTTAAACAAGAAGTGCAGGAAAAAATACATAAAAAGTTTCCTGATGACCCTTGGGAACAGCTTTGGGGTGCAATTTTTGCCGTTTTTGATAGTTGGAATAATGACCGTGCCATTTTTTATCGTAAACTGAATAATATTCCTGATGAATGGGGAACTGCTGTAACAGTTCAAGCAATGGTTTTTGGCAATATGGGTTATACAAGTGCAACAGGGGTAGCCTTTACACGCGATGCTGCTACCGGTGAAAATTTATTTAATGGTGAATATTTAATTAATGCTCAAGGCGAAGATGTAGTTGCTGGAATAAGAACTCCTCAACAGATTGCCAAAATTGGTTCTCAACGCTGGGCAAAACTTGCCGGTATCTCAGAAGAAGAAAGAAAGGAAAAATATCCATCTTTAGAAGAAACAATGCCCGAAACCTATAAAGAGTTGTACGAAATTCAGAAAAAGCTGGAAAATCATTATCGCGAAATGCAAGATCTCGAATTTACTATCCAAGAAGGTAAGCTCTGGCTCTTACAAACCAGAACGGGAAAAAGAACAGGTGCAGCAATGGTGAAAATCGCTATGGATATGTTACGCGAAGGAATTATTGATGAAAAAACTGCTCTAAACCGTATTGAACCTGCAAAACTTGATGAACTTTTACACCCAGTTTTTACTAAAGAAGGTCTGGCTAAGGCAAAAGTTATTACTTTAGGTTTACCTGCTTCACCTGGTGCAGCTACTGGACAGATTGTCTTTTTTGCAGATGATGCTGAAGCCTGGGCTGAAAATAATAAAAAAGTTATCTTAGTTCGAGAAGAAACTTCACCTGAAGATTTAAGGGGAATGTCTGTCGCTCAAGGTATTCTTACTGCCAGAGGTGGTATGACTTCTCACGCAGCTGTTGTTGCCCGCGGAATGGGTAAATGTTGTGTTGCTGGTGCTGGAAAATTACATATTGATTATAAAAACAGAACTATGACTGTAAATGGAAAAACATATAAAGAAGGTGACTGGATTTCATTAAACGGCTCAACTGGTCAGGTTTTAGAAGGTAAAATAGATACACAAGATCCTGAACTGAGTGGTGATTTTGGAGCTATTATGCAACTGGCAGATAAATATACCAGAATGAAAGTTCGCACAAATGCTGATACTCCAAAAGATGCATCTGTAGCCAGACATTTTGGTGCTCAAGGAATAGGACTGTGCAGAACTGAACATATGTTTTTTGAAGGCGAACGAATTAACTCGATGCGGGAGATGATTTTAGCTGAAGATGAACAAGGACGCCGAGAGGCACTGAAAAAATTATTACCTATGCAGAGGAGTGACTTTGAAGGTATCTTCACTGCTATGAATGGTTTTCCTGTAACTATCCGTCTTTTGGATCCCCCCCTACATGAATTTGTTCCTCAAGAAGAAGAAGCTCAACAGGAAATTGCTAAAGAATTAGGAATTCCGCTGGAAATAGTTAAAGCCAGAGTTGCTTCTTTACATGAAGTTAATCCTATGCTTGGGCATAGAGGTTGTCGATTGGGAAATACCTATCCTGAAATTACCGAAATGCAATCCAGGGCAATAATGGAAGCTGCTTTAGCTGTTAAAGCCCGCGGAATTAATGTTTTACCAGAAATTATGGTCCCCTTAACAAGTATCCCTGCAGAATTTGAAATGCAAGAAACTATCATCCGTGAAACAGCCGAAAAAGTTTTTACTGATATGAATGATAGAGTGGATTATCTGGTGGGAACAATGATCGAGATTCCCCGCGCTACTTTACTTGCTGATAAAATTGCTGAACATGCAGAATTTTTCAGCTTTGGAACTAATGATTTAACTCAAATGACCTTTGGTTTTTCTCGCGATGATGCAGGTGTGTTTTTACCGATATATATAGAGAAAAATCTGCTGAAACAAGATCCTTTCCAAGTTCTCGATAGAGAAGGTGTTGGCCAATTAGTAAAAATCGGGGTTGAACGCGGCAGAAAAACCCGTCCCGAATTGAAAATTGGAATTTGTGGAGAACATGGTGGCGAACCTAGTAGTGTAGAATTTTGCCATATGGTGGGAATGAACTATGTGAGCTGTTCACCCTATAGAGTTCCTATTGCTCGTGTTGCTGCAGCCAAAGCTGCTATTAGTGAATAAATTGAATGAACTACATCTTTGTGGTTCAATTATAATTAGGATATATGGTTACTATTAGTAGATAAGGTAACTTAGAAATTATAGACGGGGATATCAACCAACCTGGAAAATGATATCCCCCTTTTTTATAATAAGCGCAAACTGTTGGATCCAAAATAATTTGCTTGACCTGAAACTTATCATTATTATATAAGTAAAAGGAGGTTTATTATGAAAGAAGATGATGTAATCATCGGTAAGGAAATTCCTGTTGAAGAGCAGGAAAAGATTAAAGATAAAATCATCGATGATGATGTAGATTCCACGAAATTACAGTTTTACGAAGACCTGCGTAAGAAAGTAAGGAGTTGGACTAATACCCAATTAGGTCCCTTAGGTGGAAAACTGGGTGAATATGTATTTTTATTACCAGATTTTTTCATTTTGGTTTGCCGCATAGCTGTTGATAAACGGGTTAGCGTAAAACAAAAATTACTGATGGGAGGCGTTATTGCTTATGTGATGATGCCGATAGACCTTATACCAGATTTTATACCGGTTTTGGGTTTTGTGGATGATCTGGTTTTAATTGTTCTTGGTTTGAATATGATTTTAAATGAACTTAATCCTCAAATTGTGTTAGATAATTGGAGTGGCGAAGGTGAAGTTCTGGAGCACTTAAAAAAGATTACAGCTTTAGCAGAGCAATTTTTGGATAAGCATTTATTGAATAAGATCAAGAATGTGTTAAAAAAGATATGATTAGTGATATCCTAGTTGCTACTCACAATCCTGATAAACTAAAAGAGCTGCAGGAACTACTAAATAACCTGAAGGTACAATTGCATTTTTTGGATGAATTACCTCAATTTCTTCCCAGCGAGGAAAATGGTAAAACGATTTACGAAAATGCGATGCAAAAAGCTTTGGAAGCGGCAAAATATAGCGGTTTACTTACTTTAGCAGATGATACCGGATTATTTATTGAAGAATTAAATGGTGCTCCAGGTATTTTATCTGCTCGCTTTGCCGGTAATTCTTGCAGCTATTCTGATAATCGTAAAAAAGTACTAAACCTGTTACAGGGCGTAGAAAATCGTAAAGCATATTTTGAAACAGTTGTAGCTTTAGCTCTTCCTGATGGTATTGTTGCTGTTCTGGGAGGAAAACTGGAAGGTGAAATAACCACTGAAGAACTTGGCGATAACGGTTTTGGTTACGACAGTATATTTGCTGTGGGAGATAAAACCTACGCAGAAATGGATTCAGAACAGAAAAATAAAATTTCCCATCGCGCCTTGGCGATGAAAGCTATTATACCCATTTTGGAGAAAGTAATTATTGACTGATTAAAGGAGTTTATCAATGATCAAAGCAGAAGTATTCCGTCAGTATGACATTCGTGGAATTGTAAATGAAGAACTGGATGAGAATTCATTTTATTTAATCGGTAAGGGTTTTGGAACCTATATACGGAATAAAAACCTAAAAACTATTGTTTTGGGTGGTGATGCCAGACATTCAACCCCCTCTTTTATGCAGGCATTTAGTAAAGGTGCTTTAGAAACAGGTTGTGATATTATTGATCTTGGAATTGTTCCTACTCCTGTTTTATATTTTTCCATCTGGAAGCTAAAAACGGATGGCGGAGCAATGGTTACAGCTAGTCATAATCCTCCTCGTTATAATGGATGTAAATTAAATCTTGGTTTAAGCAGTGTTTATGCTGATGAATTGCAAAAAGTGTTACAAATTATTCAAAAGGGAGATTTTGTTTCTGGCCAGGGTAATTATGTTAAAAACAATGATATGGGTGATATTTACATTGATTATGTAGTGAATGGAATAAAATTACAGCGTCCGGTTAAAGTGATTGTAGATGGAGGAAATGGAGTTGGCGGACCTTATTTAACAGCTATTTTACGCCGTTTGGGTTGTGAAGTGATAGATATGTTTTGTGAGCCCGATGGGGATTTTCCTAATCATCATCCTGATCCTACTATTGCCAAAAATATGGAAGCGCTATCTAAAGCCGTTATAGAAAATAAATATGAACTTGGCATTGGTTTAGATGGAGATGCAGACCGCATTGGAGTTGTGGATGAACAGGGTAAATTATTGTTAGGAGATCAGATATTGAATATACTAGCCAGGGATTATCTGAAACATAACCCCGGTAAGAAGATTATTGCCGATGTGAAATGCAGTATGAATCTATTTAACGACATTATAAAGTATGGCGGTGAACCGATTATGTATAAAACCGGCCATGCCAATATAAAGATGTATATGCAGGAAAAGAAAGTGGAATTTGCAGGTGAAATGAGTGGGCATATCTTTTTGGCAGATAGATATTTGGGATTTGATGATGCCATCTATGTAAGCTGCCGTTTTTGTGAAATTGTAGCGCAAACTCTAAATCCGGTTAGTTCTTTTTTGGCTGATCAACCTAAACTTTTTAATACTCCAGAACTACATACAAGCTGTCCCGATGCAAAAAAATTCGAAGTAGTAGCCAAGGTTTGTGAAGAATTTAAGAAAGAAGGCTATGAAGTAAATGATATCGACGGTGCCAGGATAACTTTTTCGGATGGATGGGGTTTGATTCGCGCTTCCAATACAACCCCAGTAATCGTTACGCGTTATGAAGCAATTACAGAAGAAAGGATGAATGAAATTAAAGGATTAATAGAAGGTAAAATCCAGAAATATTTATAATTGCCACCCTTAGGAACATCTGATACCAAAAATTACTTGCTTGCTTAGTAAGCAGAGAAGACTAATGTTTTATCCGACGGTAAAGACGGTAATTGTGTATAACTACAATCAGAAAAAGGAGATCCGCAACAGTCATCGCTATATTTATAGTTAACGAATCCCAAGCCGTATAATAGGAAATAGCCAAAATCAAAATAGCCATTAGCACAGTTTTAAAGATGATTATTCCATTGGGAATACTCAGCTTTTTAAATACCCATCTGGCAACAGGGTTTTTTTCGCGATGATAATAGTTTGGTTTTAGAACCAGATAAGTTGAATGTCCATCCAGGATATTAAGCAATAAAAATATAGTGCTAATCACAAGAGTGTATACAGGAGAATTAAACACAGATATTATTATCTTCCAAAACATATCAAGGTAGCAGAAAATCTTTTTATCAGGTTATATTTATTTAGAGTGCGGCTCATTTTACGGTTTACATATAAATAAGGTGTAAATCCAGGTGTGTTTTTTAGCAAGGACATAGCTTATTTAATTATGGCAAGTTTGCCGCGTTTTAATTTTCCACCCATCTCTACAACATAAAAATAGACACCACTGGAAACAGGTCGCTGATCATTATTCTTTAGATTCCAAGTATATGTAATATTATTACTACCTTCAAAAAAAGGACCGATATCATCTTTAAAAACTAGCTGTCCCCCACTGTTGTAAATAGCAATTTTCCCTTTTTTGTTTAAAGGAAAATTAATAAAAGTAGCTTCCTGAGGATGTTTGGAAGTTACAGGATTGGGGAAAACATTTAAGTGATCGAGATTATTGAGGTTTTGAATTCCGAAGCGGGCTAAATTGCCCTGCGGGGAAATTAAGTTACCCGCTAAATCGGTTATATTATTAATTTCCAGGTAGTAAGCATAATTAGTGAATTTCAGCTTTTCGGCAAAAGTGATTGTAACCGTATCTACAGAATGAGCTATGGAAACAATTGTATTATCGGGATCATTTTGTGGACAGTGTAATATATAATTGGCAAGATGCAAAGCTGGATTGGGCAATATTTCTTCGCTGAATGTTATTATTATTCCGCGTTGGGAAGGCAGAACATTCACTTGGGATATTTCTGGAGGAATTACATCTTCCTGATAAGAAAAAGTATAAAAGTTTTGTACAGGATCAACACCACTGATTCCAGTTAAATTTCTTAGCTCAATTACAAACAGAGAATCAATAGGTGGAAAATTATTCCGAAATCTTAGCTGGACTCCATAATTTCCGGAAATACTATTAGCAGAAATTGGGTTCCCCAGCCCGTTACTGATAAAATAATGGCCTGGATTAATAATATCATTGGGCATTGCCTGATTAAATAACAAACGCAGCTCTTTTTGTCCTGCAAGACTTATTTCTATAACATCCGGTTTGGGTAAAGGAATACCTTCTATCCAAGGGCCTTTATTACTTTCACTGGGAGTGTAAGATGGATCTATAGCTGCAATTGCATATTGATATGCTTTCCCCTGTTGTAAACCAGTATCGGTATAATTGGTTGCTGCACTTAAATTATACGAAACTGTGTTTCCGGTTTCATCTTTACGATATAAAACATATTCCGGTGCACCTGTAGATATCCAAGAAATATTTATAGAATTTTCATTTAAAGGTTTCACTGTTAAATTAGCTGGAGTTGCGGGTCCTGTAAATGATGCTGAAGGTATCCACTGTGCAGAAACAGCATTATCTCCATCGCTATGTATATTGGCCATAATCCGCACAGCACCATTTTCATCTTCCAAAGTGACAACTTGGTAATTTCTATAGCTTTCATCATAATATACAGGGGTAAAATTACCGTTGCTATATTTAAGAATATATAAATTGGGAGTAATCGCTAAAATAATCTCGTTACAACCGTCTTTATCCAGGTCTGCATTAGTAATAGAATTTAAAGTCGAGACCTCATTGAACATAATATTGCCCATAGAGCTATATGTGTTATTTCCTGTATTACGAAAACCTTCGCCATACCAGAAACTAAGATTTGGATTAGTTATGTCTGTATTATATCCTGCCACAAAGAAATCCTTGTTGCCATCACCATCAAAATCCCCTGATGTAAGAATATAAGTATTGCCTACGGGCAACCGAGTTGTCCATCGTAAATGGTGTTCTGTAGGATTAATAATTTCATAAATCATTATGTCGCCATCTGTATCGGCACATAAGATATCGGGATAGTTATCGCCATCCAGATTCTCTACAATGATGGTAGGCACAAAATTATTCCGACTATAAGTCGTAGTAGGATTGCTGAGGGTGTTTCTTTGAACCAGGGCACCTGTGGACATTCTTTTGTATGCTTGAATAACGCGTTCGGCAGGTAGATTTTTAACCAACAAAATCTCGGTTTTCCCATCATTATCATAGTCGGCCATTACTCCTCCGGAAATTCCAGTGTCCAACGCAATTACTAAGCTATCGTTACTATTCGAAGGATAATTTCCTCCTAAAGGAGTAAGCCACAATTCAGCATTTTCTACTCTTAACAATAACAATTCACTCTTGGAACCTGTTGTATAGGTGGAACCAATATCCAAAGGCCAAAAAGCATCCCCAAAATCATTAGTTTCGATGTGCTCTCCAGAACACAATTCAAATGCTTTTACGGGACCATATCCACTCGCTGGAATTTCCATAGAAACATATTCAGAAACGCCATTGCCATTATAATCTCTTTTACGGAGTAAAGGTTTTTGGGGAGGACCTATTACTTCTTTAGTATAACCATAATGTGGAATTAAACAATAGTGAATGTTCAACAAATCATTGAAAGTATCAGAGACAGAAGTTAAACCCGTTATATTAGTAGCAACAAACTGAACGCTGATCATCCCTTCAGGAATATAGGAAGGTAACTTAAAAATATGAATGCTATCTGCAAGAGTAGAATAAACATTGTATATCTGGCCATCGGAAGCAGTTATTTTCAGACTGGCATTTACCTTCTCATTGAAATTTGCTGAAACATAATATTGTAGATTTTGGCGGTTCCAACGAGTAAATCCAGAAACCGTTTCCGACCTTATAACTGGTGCACTACGATCTACATAAACAGTCCTGTAATAGTTATAGCGATTCATATTATTTATTTTTTTTTCATATTGCAACCGGAGCAGATATTTCCCTTCCGGGAAATAATCCGGAATATAAAAAGTAGCTAATTCAGAATTATGAACTTGTTCCAAGTGAGTAATTGGATCCATTTGGTGAGTAGTAACATCCTTCCAGTAAGGATCATTGGCATCATCATCCAATTTATAGCATACTGTATAATCGGCAAAATCTGGTCCATAAACAGAACCGATAATTGGTACTGAACCACTTATCCCTAATTGATCTTGAGGACTAGTAATTTCCAGATAGGGCGGAGCAAGATTATCCAGTATTTTTTTAACATTTAGCAAACCATGCCCAGTTTGAATATCAAAACCAACAGAATATAAATCGTCCGTAGAAGTTAATAACGAAGCTCTTACTTCTGCAGGACTCAAATCTGGATGCAAAGATAAAAGTAAGGCCGCTGCTCCCGAGACAAAAGCTGCACTCATAGAAGTGCCATTCAACCGAAAATATTGTTCTCCTGGATCAAGTTTATAAGTAGAAAGAACATTTTCGCCTACAGCAACAAGATCTAAATCCACTCCGTAACTGGAAAAGGTGGAACGCTGTTTAGCATTATTCACAGAACCAACCGAAATAACTGTAGAAAGTTTCGCAGGATAACTTAAACCTGAAACTCCATCATTTCCCGCAGAGGCAATTAAAACAACACCCTTGCTATATGCATATTCACAAGCATCAGCAATTATTGCTGAATAATCAGGATCGCCCCAACTCATATTAATAACATTACAACCATTATCGGTAGCGTAAATTATCGCTGCAGAAACATCATCATCCTGTAAATAACCTTGATTATCTAAAGTTCTGAAACCTGCCCTGATTGGTAAAATACCTACATTCCAACAAACTCCACTAATCCCTATTCCATTATTTCCAACTGCTCCAGCAATACCCGATACATGCGTCCCATGGTAATTTTCATCTTCAACATCATTATCCTGTCCGATATAATCTCCAATAGCATTTTCAGCCATCTCAGGGGCATCAGTAAAATCCCATCCACACCAGTCATCGATATAGCCATTATTATCATCATCGATTCCATTATCAGGTATTTCGTTTGGATTTATAGCTATATTTTGCCATAAATCTGGGTGGTGAATTAATACTCCAGAATCCACAACACCGATTTTGATATATTTGCTGCCGGTTGTATAATTCCAGGCATCTGGAATGCTGCATATATAATGAAATTGTTGATTGTATAAAGGATCATTGGGAATAGTATGTAATTTACTTATGTGATTTGGCTGAACATATTGAATGCCATAAAAGCTAAGCTGTTGCAAAGTTTGAATGCTTGGCATTTCAGAAACATTAGCCAGATAGTAATTGGGTTGGTGCATACCCTTAATTGGCTTTATTTGCTTAACTCCTTGCTGAGTAAGGAAACTATCAAAGGCATTTAAGCCTGTTTTTGTTCCTTTAATCTGTACTGGAACAGTTGTTTTAAATATAATCTGATTAGGAGTAATTTCTGCTTGGAGAAAGAGCCCCAAACATATTAACAAAAATACTAATCCGACTCTGCGGTTCTGCATAAAACCAAGATTATTATTCACCTTATACCTCTGTTAAAATCGGTAAGTTACTCCAAAGGAATGAACATCGTTCAATTCACTGTTAAAAGCTCCATATCCATAATCTACAGAAATGTTTTTATATTTCACTCCAAAACCAGCGCTAAAATCCTGAGCATCATAACCCAACAGATAGCCTCCCCTTATAGAAAATATTTGAAAGAGATTACCTTCCAGATTGATACTACCTTTGAGGTCTTCATCCAAGGTCTGAATAGCTGAGCCCCCCAAAAAAATTTGCTGATCGGCTAAGAGAAAACCCTTGTTGATATCCATCTCAAAACTAGTAGGTAGTTTTACTCTTTCATCATCAGTTTTATTTGCCACCCCTAAATCCCGAACTGCTAAAGATATTTTGGTGTTTTTAACAGGAGGAAGATAGCAAAAACCAAGGTCTGAATGTAAAGCTAGGCTGGAAGCTGTATTCAATTTTTGATACAAAACTCCTAAATTTACACCCGTATAAAAGTTAGGACTTAGCCGTCTGGCATAATTTGCCGTAGCATCAATATCTATTGGATGATAGCTACCAATCATAATACCCATATCATCTCTGTTTTCTATATCACCGTAATCCAAATTGCGGATAGCAATGCCAAAATGATCTATTTTTCGGGAATAAGAATAGGATATCATATTTGCCTGGGTATCTGCCAACCACATATTATGAGTTATTCCCAAAAGGCGTTGATCATTAACACAGGAAGAAGCAGGTTGTAAAATAAAAGCTGATGAATTATTAGAACTATACACTCCTCTTCCTGCCAGAGATAAAGCCACCGGTCCATAAGGAACATTTAAAAATTTATAGCCGTAAGTTCCGGCATCTTTATTAATTCCAGCAAAACACATTGCTGAAATCAGGATTAGGCATAAGGTAGTAAATATCTGTTTCATTAGATTACGCTCCCGTTATTTTTCTATAGCAAACTTGAGGCGTTTGCTGCCCTCTGAGGATCTTAATATTGCTATATAAACCCCACTGCATAGTTTGGCAGAAGGAATATCAAAAATATCAAGATTTTTAAGATATGCTTTGGCAAAACCTTTCTGACGGTATACCAAAGTACCGCTGATATCAAATATACTTAGTTCCAGTTCGACATCGCGATTGGTCATTACATTCAATAATATTTTTTGCCGATATATGGACTTTAAGGGATTGGGATAAATATAGACCTCACCAGGCACAAACAGTTCATTGGTCTGATATTGATTAGGTAAATCAGTAGCTTCAATTGAAGCCGTTCTTCTTAGATTCCCATATTCACTAATCCAATTATAAGCTGCACTGAATTTAGGTTCTCCTTCCAATTGATTTCTAAACAGAGAACCATTATCCGTGGCACAATAAACATACCAATTGTTATCTGATGCCTTAGCAACAAAAGGTAAGGTTCTACTGCGCTCTGCAAAAGAAACAGGATAACCTCTTTTATCGCGAAAATCATTTTCCCATATCTTAAGGCGGTTATTTTTAAAATTGCCTATCAACTCGGCTTTATTATCGTTGTCTATATCCATTGCCAATATTCCAGCAGAAATAAAATCTGAATGAGGCTGAGGACTTGGATTTTCTGGATTCATTAATCTGCCAGCATAATCAATAACAGCATAATCACTTTCCCCTCCAATCAAAATATCCAAAGCACCATTTCCATCAACATCGGCTATGCTTAAAGGAGCAATAAAACTACTGTCTGAATTGGCAGATAGATTATGTACAAAGGGAAAGCCATCAACTATATTTGCTCCCTTTAAACAATAAACACTGTTTTGGCACTGTACAATTAAGTTTTCATCATCTTTAACTGGCGCTTTAAAGATCGCTATGATTGTTGAATCGGCAGAAATAGGAAGCTTAGAATCAGTTATTGTATTATCCGCTAAGTCAATATCACTTAGCCAATATTCTCCCGATGTGTTTTCATAAACAACGGAAAGTTTGTTATGAAAATATACCAGGTTGGCTTTAAAGTTACCAGACAAATCCACAATTGTATTTACGCTATTATCCTCTTTACTGTAAAGCTGAAGAGAAAAGGTATTCTCTTCATTATTGGATTTTAAAGGCATAGCGATAGAATTTCCTAAATCTACAGGATGCCCAACCCAACTGTAATTAGGAGAGTTATAAACATATTTGCTTTCATTTTTATTGTGTTTATATAAACGGCAAAGCCGATCCCGTTGCATAGGAATAAAAAGATTTTCTCCATCCCAAGTATAAGTATAGGGAATAGGCATTCCATATAAAGGATAGCCATCCATCAGCTCTTCATTTTTCCAAATATAAATCCTACCATCAGGCATAGGATAGAAAAGTTCATCAGTTCCATCATTATCAAAATCTATCGCAGCTGCATTAATAGGATTAGTTCCTTCATAGGAAGTATTTAAACGCCAGCTGTATATAACGGAAAAAGTCATCTGTAATCCACTGGCCGAAATATTGCATATTTCTAAAGGAATACCCCCATAATAGCTTTCTGAAGTTGGCAATGAAAGCACTCCATTATGATATTGGTGACCAAAATAATTGTTGTTATCATCTCGAAAGCTATCGTAAGGACTTCCCCATTTGTAAATACTATTCAAACCGGTATCCATATTTTGAATTCCATCCGCTTCTTCCAAATCTACTCCTTTATGAGCAGAAATGGCATTAACCCGGTTTTTATCAAAATTCGCAGTAAAATTTGCATTGATAACATTCTCGTCTATGTGCCAGATAAGAATTCCGGAGCCATCTACAAGATATGTACTATTATTGGGAATCGGACCTCCCAAACCAGGTAGGAAAAAATCCCATTCACTGCCTAAATAGCTGTTTTCCATAAAATTAAAATATGGTAGCAGAGATTCATCCTGTGGTGTAGAAGGATCATCAGGATAGTAATCCTGCTCACCCTCCGGAAGAAGCTTAAAACTATAACTGGGGCTATTAGTTATAGGGTCTAAACTTCCATCGGGATTTTGTTGTCTGTTTTCAACCAAAAAATATTCCGTTGCCGATATTGGCACTTTATAAAGATGTATAGCTGTAGGCGAATGATTTAGAAAATGATCAACTGCATTATTTAAACTATTTTGAGATATGATAACTGGATTGTCCCAACCTAAATAATAACGAGACCAAGCACAAAGCTGAGCTGGAACATAGCCATTACCATTCCATAAACCCGTGCCCATTAAACCCCAATTACCAATTCCCTGGCTGATTCCATTACTGCTGTCATTATCATATAAAGTAGGCAAACCTAAAATATGCCCAAATTGGTGAGCTAATACTCCATACATACTAAAAAGATAGGACGAAGCATCATCTACACCTTCAGTTGGGAAATAATCCTGATATTCATCTTCGGGGACAATAATTACATTTGTTAAAATAGCTCCATCATTGGTAATAAAACCAGGATATAAGTCATTCTCCGGCTCAAAATATTTCTGCAGCATTTTACGGGTTAAGAAAGTGCTCCATATCTCGTTAGGACGAATGGACTCTATATCCGATTCCTGACCCGTTCCAGAATGAAAAATAATAATTCCGCCATATTGAGTAAAATCTACTTCTTCATCTATTAAATCCATAATATCAGGTAAAATCTGAGGAAGGTTTACATCTATATCTTCTGTGCTGTCGGCACCGTAAGTAGATAAAGGATGCGGCATTGTAAGCACTTGCGGATAAAGAAAGTAATCAAGTTCATACTGTAAATGACTCGCTTCCAGAAAAAAATCCTTCAAATGGAGCATCCAGCGATCAAAAAAGATATCATCGTGGGCTATATTATCAGGATATACTGCTTCAGAACGAAAGGCTACATCATTGAATTGGACTCTTATAGCCAAAATATTATTAGGTAAATTTGGCTTCCTGCCTTTAAAATTATCCATTGTATAAAAATTACCTTCCAAAGAAGTAGCTTCCCAAGTTTCAGGTAGATTCTTATATTTAGGAACAGGAGGAACCAGAGCTGATAAAGAACCAGCTATTACAATTGTTAGCAGTAGAACTATCCGCTTCCACATAAGGCAAGGCATTTCAATCCTCCAGGAAAATAAATTTATGAAGACAAAAAATCCGCTACCAAACTACTGAAAGCAGATAGCTATAATTGAAAACCTTTTTATAAAGCTTATACAAACCGTCAATGAAAAAACGCCTGAAGAGACGCATTTCTCCTCAGGCGTAATTAATTCGCCTTTACTAATGCAGATTGGTTGTCCTTACAGATTTTTACCCGCAAGGATATCCGCTTCGTTGCATTTGCAAATCTTAACATATTCCTTCTGAGGTGCCCAGGTTCCATCTGTCTTCTTATTCGTGATAAGTTTAATCTTCTTCACTTCTGTATTGCATACCGGGCAAATCACTTTCCCTGAAGTGGAAAGGTCATGTGCAACTTTTGCGGCAAAACTTTTTACTTTTCCCATTTTATCCTCTTTTTAATTAGCTCTCTCTATATATTCACCGGTTCTGGTGTCTATTTTTACTTTATCCCCTATTTCTACAAAGAAGGGAACCATCAGTCTTAAACCTGTTTCTGTAAATGCTACTTTGCCACTTCCAGAAGCAGTGTTACCTTTTATATTAGGTTCGCATTCAGCAATAGTTTGAACAACTGTTGTTGGCAATTCTATTCCTACTATTTCTCCTTCCGGAGTAGCAGAAACGATTAATTCCATATTATCGGTAAGTAACTTTTCTTTTTCGCCTAAAAGAGATTTATCAATATGCATCTGTTCGTAGTTTTCACTATCCATCAACACAAAAAAATCTCCCTCCCGATAAAGATATTCTTTCTTTGTGCGTTCAATACGAACTTCATTAAAAGTATCACTTTCTCGAAAAGTATTTTCCAGAACTCTTCCCGTGCGTATGTTTTTCAGCTTGGAACGCAAGAAAGCAGGTCCCTTACCTGGTTTTACATGAAGAAATTCCACAACTTCATAAAGATCATCTTTGAATTCAATGATCATCCCATTTCTGATATCAGCCATTGTAGCCATATTTGTTTCCTTATATTTAGACTAAGTAAGTCATAATTTTAGATAAAGGGTTTTTGGCAAGGGAATTTTTAAAATAAGTGCAGATCCCCTTCTATTTTATAAACACTGAGCATTCTGATGAGGTAATCTTCTATCAAGTTCTCAAATAGGGGGCTGATTTTAGAATTTGAATTCTAGCAAAAAAGATTTTAGGATTTCAGGATTAAGAGGATTTTATAAAACTATATTTCTCCTTATTAACCCAACGGGAAATTCAATGATAGCGATGGTGGCGTAAGCCCCTCGACAAAAAGATAATAGGTATAAGATGAACAGGATTGTAGATATTATTGGAGGGATTGTTGGAAAACATAAATTTTCTTGACAGTATAAAGGAATTACAAGATAAGGAAAAGATATGAAAATAATTAGGCACTTTTTCTGTGAAATAAAACGCAATCGCGAACCGGCACCTCAATTGTGTGCAGTGTGTCCTCGTATTATAAAGTGCAAGAGTTTTCGTTCCTGGAATAAATTATATCATCAAGAATATCTTAATTTCGTAGTGGATATCACCAAGAAATTTCCTGATAAATATGCAATGGAGGTTTACTTTATGGCCGAAAAACAGACCTTCGTCCAAATCGTAGATATAGCTACCGGTAAAATAGAAAAGGTAGTTAGCTTAACCGAAATTGAGTCTTTATCTGCAGAAGATAAACTTACTTTATCTCGCAATAAGACCCTGTTTATTGTAACTCACCGAATTGAGCCGATTGTAAAAATCGAGCTTAAGAAATCAGTGATTAATGCTCCTATTCAGTTTATGGATAATATTCCTAAGGAGGAAGAACCAATTGAGGAAGTAACGCCTTTGCCAATTAAGCCAGATAAACCAAAGGCAAAACGACCTACCAAAAGCTAAAAAAGCAGAATAGTAATTTTAGGAACAAAAATTTCCTTTTACAGAATTGTGCGCTTAAAATAAATGGCTCACAATGCTGAAATTTATTGAGGTGTTTTTATACCTCTATGTTCCAAGTAAGGAGAAATTATGTTTATACTCGAAGAAAAACACTTAGAAGCGGCAAAAGAAATTGCCCAAAGAAATCGTCACAAGAAAAGTTGTGACCATTGCTACGATCGTGGTTGGATTGGAGTTAGCGAACAAAATTTACTAGTCCTCTGTCCCAAATGTGTAGATATAGATAAAGCTATGGAAGAATGGAAGAATTATGTTTCCGAAAATGAAGACTTGAAAGAGCATTTCAGTGAACTCTTTGAAGAAAAACCGATAGAAACAGAACAAGATAATCTTCAGTTGCAAAAGGAACGTGAACATCTTAAAAGTCAACCTTCTAATCCTCCTAAATTTGTTCCCGGACAAAGAAGGACAGGTCATCAGAAGAAAATCGGATAAGGTATATGTATAAAACTATCGATCTAAAAGAAAGCCCTAAGCATTTAGAGAACCGTATTCGCGAATACTGGAAAAACCATAATTTAGTACAAAAAAGCATAGATATCCGCGAAGGCAGCCCTCGTTTTATCTTTTACGAGGGACCCCCTACCGCAAATGGTAAACCTGGAATTCATCATGTAATGGCCAGAACTTTGAAAGATGTTATCTGCCGCTATAAAACAATGAACGGCTTTCAAGTTAAAAGAAAAGCAGGATGGGATACCCATGGTCTGCCTGTTGAAATTGAAGTTGAAAAAACCCTTGGTCTTCAAGATAAAAGGGGCATCGAAGAATATGGAATTGAGAATTTCTGTAAAAAATGCCGCGAATCAGTTTTCA
>Ga0209201_1001288_pt1 | contig 29798 bp, 28 predicted proteins | sample AD_UKC055_MetaG_FD_184411 | JGI IMG/M metagenome (GOLD analysis project Ga0209201, IMG submission 184411) | Active sludge microbial communities of municipal wastewater-treating anaerobic digesters from USA - AD_UKC055_MetaG (SPAdes) (version 2) | ecosystem: Engineered > Bioreactor > Anaerobic >...
GTTCTTGCAGGTCTCGTCAATGCAAGTGCCGTTGTACCAAATCCATAGGATCTCAATCGCTTTTGGAATGGTGTAGACATTTCTCAAGATTGCAGTATGATAATAGTACTTCACTGACTCCAGAGCCATACATAGTTACGTGCCATGAAGACCGTTTACCTGGATGCCTGTTGCTTGAACCGGCCTTTTGATGATCAGACGCAGGAGCATATTCGCCTGGAAGCGGAAGCCGTCTTGCTGATTCTGGCTCGCTGCGAAGCGCGACAATGGGAATGGTTGGGCAGCGCCGTCCTTGACTATGAGATCGCCCAAACGCCAGACCCAAAACGGCGTCAGCGGGTTCATTTGCTGGCCCACCATGCCCATCGCTACGTCGGCATAGAGGCCACCGTCACGAGCCGCGCGGTGGAGCTGGAACGGCTGGGTCTGGACGCCTTTGATGCGCTGCATATCGCCGCCGCGGAGGCCGGTCGCGCGGACGTTTTCCTCACGACAGACTACGCGCTCTTGCGCCGTGCGGCACGCCTGGCGCCGGCTTTAGCCGTGCCCGTGGCGAATCCACTGACCTGGTTGAGGGAGCTGTGGGACGAATGGCAACCCGAACAATGACCTTGATGGAAGTGCACTATGCCGGGCTAGCAGCTCTATCCGAGCGGTTGGGCGCTGTGGGAATGGTGCGGTTCTTGCAGCAATTCGAGGCCGGCTATGGCGATTATTCGGTAGAGCGACACGCCTGGCTTAAACCCGTGGATGTAAAAACGCTGGCCGAGCAGATTCAGGCTTATCAGCAAGAAGAAGCTCCACCGGCGGAGTAACCCACCTATCCCGCCTGCACCTGTGACGTCGCGGTCACTCGCTGAGGAAAAGGGCTTTGGCTCTCAAGCCGCAGGCGGAGATTGCTATCCATTCGGGCTCCGTCAGCCTGGCCATAAATGCCAGTGGCGCGGGAGTGTCCTTCAAGCACGACACTCCGTATAGTGGACTACGCCTCGGGGAACTTCTCCACCGACCGGCGCTTCACCGGCCAGCGGGAGGAGGCGTCCCTGGGCTTCTACGACTACGGCGCGCGGCCGTACGATCACATGCCTTCACCTGCGCTCCATGAGAAATTCCCGTGTGGATTTTCCTCACCGCCGCGCCATTACCGTGAAGCCGTTTGATCTTTTTCAGGGCGCTGGTATACTTAAAACTACAGGGCCTTCCCGCAAGGGGAAGTAGGACCGCTTCAACCTTTAACATGGCTACGCCAGCTCAATTTTAGTTCTCCGACCCAACTGCCTGCAGGGCCGGCCGGCGTCTTTCCCACTCTCTTGTCCCTTGGGGGACAGGGGCCTGGATGAGGGGGCTCGAGCCTATGGAAGTTGGGCGATAGGGTGTGATGGGAAACGATCACGCCTCCCGGATTTGGAAAGGAGACCAGAGGACTTCGTGTGCCTCGACACCGGCGCCCGCCTTTCCAGACGGACGCCGGTTTTTTTTTGCGGATGCTGGCCCCCCGTTCGTTGGGCCAGGATTGGCGCATTCACCTCAACACTTTCACCCCAGAGCCCAGGAGGTCAGGCGATGTCAGGAACGATCCGAACCTTCATCATGCTACTTATCACTCTGGCGCTGATGGCCGGCTGCACTCAGGCCACACCCACGCCGGAGCCGCTCGCGCCCTCTGAGAGCACTGCCGCGCCGGCCGGCGAAATCGTCCTCACCTTTACCGGCAAGGTGCAGCGCGAGCTGACCCTCTCGATGGCTGACCTGGAGGGGTTGGGAACGGTCAAGAAAACCATCGAGCACCCCAAGGACGGCAAGCAGAGCTACACCGGCGTCCTGCTGAGCACACTCCTGGAGCAGGCCCAGCCCGACCCCGGCACGACCCTCGCCATCACTGCCTCTGACGGCTACAGCGTCGTGGTCGCCCTAGAGGACGCCAAAGCCTGCGCCGATTGCCTGATCGCTTTCACCGAGGGTAGCCTGCGGCTGTTGATGCCCGGTTTTGGAAGCAGCTTTTGGGTCAAAGACGTGGCCTCTATCGAAGCGAAGTGAGAGGAACCTGATGAGCCTCTCTGCGCGTGTTGCGCTCTCGGCGGTTAGAGCTTGGCGCATTGCATGAGCCTTGTGAGTAGTTTTATCCCACATCCCATGTAAGGAGCTGACTATGAGCAAACGTTTCCTTTCCATTGTTGCCTCTATCCTGACGCTCGCGCTGCTTGTCGGCTGCGGCGGCGGATCGGCCAAGGCGCCGGCCCCCGACGTCACGCTGACGGTTACCTCCGGCGAGAAAAGCGTCACGCTGACCTGGGAGGAGCTGCAGGCCTTGCCCGCCTACGAGGGGCCCGGCGGCCGTATCAGCAGCGTGGGCAAGGTCACCCCGCCGACGACCTTCAAAGGCGTCACCGTCGAAGACCTGTGCGCCCTCGTGGGCGGCTTCTCCCAGGAGAACAGCATCCAGATCACGGCGAAGGACGGCTACCAGATGACCTTCTCCTACGATCAGATCGTCACCGGCAATTATGACACCTACGATCCCAGCGACGGCACGAACAAGCCCTACGACGGCAAACTCTGGACCGTCATCGCCTATGAGGAAGAGGGCCAGCCCATTCCGGCGGATCGCGACGGTCCCCTGCGCATGGCGATCCTGGGCACCGACAAGGTCGTCACCGACGGCCACTGGTGGATCAAGTGGGTCGAGTCCATTGAGGTCAAAGCGGCTCAGGATGAGTGGACGCTTCACCTGAAGGGCGCGCTGAGCGAGGAGATGGACCGCGGCACCTTCGAGACCGGGTCTTCCCCGAGCTGCCACGGCACTTCCTGGACCGACGCCGAAGGGCAGACCTGGGAGGGCATCCCCCTCTGGTTGCTGGCCGGACGGGTGGACGATGAGAACAAGCACGAAAGTGGGGCCTTCAATGATGACCTGGCTGCGGCCGGCTACGAGATTCATCTGATCGCCAGCGACGGCTACAGCATCACGCTGGAGAGCGCCCCGATCGCGCGCAATAACAAAATCTTCCTCGCCTATCGGCTGAACGGCGCGCCGTTGCCGGAGAAATACTGGCCGCTGCGCCTGATCGGCCCTGATCTGGAAAAAGCGAACTGGATCGGTGGCGTCGAGACCATCGAAATTGACCTGCCGTGAACAGGGGATGGGACGGCGAGGGCGTTCGAGGCGCCGGACGCCCCGGCCGGCCGAAATAACGATGAAGAAACTATCACTTCTGCTGCTCGCGTTGATGCTGCTCGCGCTCAGCGCCTGCGTTGAGCCCCCCCGGCAGCGGGAGCGGACCCAGGTGCGGGTGTTGCTGGCCGGAAGCCTCGTCGTCCCCTTCGACGAGCTGGAGCGCGCCTTTGAGGTTCAGCATCCCGACGTGGACGTGTTGATGGAAGGCCACGGCTCCATCCAGTGTGTCCGACACGTGTCGGAACTGGGGGAACTGGCCGATGTGGTTGCCGTGGCCGACTATTCCCTGATCCCGCTGCTGATGTACACGACGAAGGTGCCGGAGACGGGCCGACCCTACGCCGAGTGGACGATGCAGTTCGCCACCAACCAGCTGGGCCTGGCCTACACCTCGCAGAGCGCTTACGCCGATGAGATCACCGCCGATAACTGGTACGAGATCCTCTCGCGGCCTGACGTGCTGTTCGGCCTCGCCGACCCGCGCTTCGATGCCTGCGGGTATCGCAGCATGATGACGGCCCAGCTGGCGACCCACTTCTACAACGAGCCTGACCTCTTCTACAACCTTTTCGGTGACCGCTTCACAAAGCCCGTGCGGGTGCAGGAAACCGACGCTCTCGACATCATCCTTGTCCCTGAAGTGCTGGAACCGGAGGAGGGGCGCGGTCTGGAGCTGCGTGGCGCCAGCGTCCAATTGCTGGGCTTGCTGGAATCCGGCGATCTGGATTACGCTTTCGAGTACCAGAGTGTCTCCCGCCAACGCAACCTGCGCTTTCTATCCCTGCCGCCGGCGATCAACCTGAGCGATCCGGCCTATGCGGAGGCTTATTACCGGCGGGTCCGCGTCAAACTGGACTTCCAACGTTTCGCTACCGTCAACCCGGAGTTCGAGGGCGAGACCATCCTCTACGGCCTGACCATCCCCTCCAACGCGCCCCATCCCGACCTGGCCGCCGAACTGGTTCGCTTTCTGATCGGCCCGGAGGGACAGCAGATCATGGCGGAAAACTGGCAGCCCCTGCTCCTCCCCCCCGTAGTTGATAACGCGGCGGCGTTGCCGGAGGCGCTGCGAGAGTAGAACAAGGGATGCTTTTTGCATTTTCTTGATGAGATGAACCTGCCTGCCAACCGGATGCAGATTGTCTTCGCCGTCCTCGGCGCGTTGCTGATCCTCTTCGTCGCCTGGCCGCTGCTCCGCACGGTCACCGGCTCCTCGCCGGCCGTCGTCTGGGAGACGCTGCTGGAGGCGGAGGTGCGCCGGGCGATCCTGCTCACCTTCTACTGTTCCGCTCTGGCGACGGCCATCGCCTTCGTCACCGGCGTGCCGCTGGCTTACCTGCTGGCCCGTAGCGACTTCCGGGGCAAGCGGCTGATCGAGGGCCTCATGGATATCCCCATCGTGGTGCCGCACTCGGCGGCGGGCATTGCCCTGCTGCTGGTCCTGGGGAGGAACACCTTCCTGGGCCGGGCCTTCAGTCTCCTGGGGATCAGGTTTGTCTCCGCGATGCCGGGCATCGTGGCCGCGATGCTCTTCGTCAGCCTCTCGTTTCTGGTTGATACGGCCCGCGAGGGCTTCAAGGCCGTTGATCCGCGTCTGGAGCGGGTGGCCCGCACGCTGGGCGCCTCGCCGTGGCAGGCCTTTTGGCGGATCTCCTTTCCTCTCGCCTGGCGCAGTATCCTTTCCGGGATGATCCTCATGTGGGCGCGGGGCCTGAGTGAGTTCGGCGCGGTGATTATCCTGGCTTACTACCCGATGATCGCCCCGGTGCTGCTCTACGAGCGCTTCCAATCTTTCGGGCTGACCTATGCCCAACCCGTCGCCGCGCTGATCATCCTGATCTGCCTGCTGATCTTCGTGGTGTTGCGGCTGGTCGCGCGGAAGGGCAGGGAGTAGAGGATGGAACGCCGCGCCAGGGTGCAGGTTCACGACCTCTGGGTTGATCTGCGGGAGTTTCATCTGCGCGAGATCAATCTGGAGATCGCCGCTGGCGAGTACTTCGTGGTGTTGGGGCCGACGGGTGCGGGCAAGACGGTGCTGTTGGAGACCCTCGCGGGACTGCATTCTCCCCATCGTGGGCGCATTTTGCTGAACGGGGAAGACCTCACCCCGCTGCCGCCGGAGCGACGCGGAATCGGTTTCGTGTACCAGGATTACGCGCTCTTTCCCCACTTGAGCGTGGCCGAGAACATCGCCTTTGGGCTGAAGCTGCAGCGGGAGGGGCGCGCGCAAGACCCAGGCCCCTCCCGCCGCCTCGTCATCGAACGCCGCGTGGAGGAGATCAGCCGGCTGCTCGCCATCGAACCGCTGCTCGCGCGCCGTCCCCAAACCCTCAGCGGGGGCGAACAGCAACGGGTGGCCCTGGCGCGGGCGCTGGTGATCGAGCCGCGGCTGTTGCTGTTGGATGAGCCGCTCAGCGCCCTCGATCCGCAGACCCGCGAGGGGTTGCAGCGGGAACTGGCCCGCCTCCACCGCGAGCTGGGCACCACCACCCTCCACGTCACCCATGATTTTGAGGAGGCGGCGGCGTTGGGCGATCGCATTGCCGTGGTGAATGCGGGGCGGGTCGTGCAGGTAGGATCCCCGGAGGAGATCTTCAGGAAGCCGGCTTCCGAGTTCGTGGCCCGGTTTGTCGGGGCGAGGAATATTTTCCAGGGGGAGCTGCGCCCCGGCGAGGGCGGCTATAGCCGGCTGTCCTTTGCCGGCATGCAGCTGGCCGTCGTGACCGATCTTGTGGGGCAGGTCCAGGTTGTTATCAGGCCGGAGGACCTCATCCTTTCCCGCGAGTCCCGCCGTTCCGACGTCTGCACCTCCTGCCGGGGCCGGGTGGTGGAGCTCGTGGATAAAGGGACGCTGGTCTATGTCACCGTGAGTCTCCCCTTCGACGGCGCGCCGGCCTCGTCGTGCGATTTCGTTGGCGTGATCACCCATCGCTCCCTGGAGGAGCTGGAACTGCAGGAAGGCACAGAAGTCTACCTCGCCTTCAAAGCCTCTGCCGTGCACCTCATCCCAAAATAGAGAGCCGTGAGCTGAGAGCTGCCGTAGTCACGGCCTGCGACTCACATTTCTCCCTTGACGCATCCCTCCGCCGGTAACCTGCCTTTTTACCCTGAAAATGATGGAGTTCCGTCTTGACAACGTCTCTTTTTGAGACTATACTTTTAGAAACTTTCGGAAGTTTTTATACCCGAGCGAGCGGGGATCTGGTCGAGGCAGGAGCAAAGCCCGCAATCGGGGATACCATTCCTGGCCGGACGCGGGCCTGACGTAGCAGTCCCGGAATTCATGCCGGAGCGGAGCTGATTCGTTCTTTGTTATTCGTCCTTTTTGTTAGTTATGGAAAGTATCAGGGCATTGCGTTCGATAATGGATTTCCAGAGCAAAGCTAAAGGAGGCGATCATGAAACCGGAACAACTGTTTCATATGCTGGCAGTCAGCGGGCAGACGGAGAGAGTCAGCGCCTGGCTCAGCAAAGCGCTGCAGCACCCATCGTTCCGCCATCGGCTGCTCCATTACCTGGATAAACGTCTCAGCCAGCCCCCGGCAAGTGGGGATGGGGACGGGAAAGTTCTCCCGCCGGGCGTCTACCGCGACCGGGCGGACATCAGCCGGGCGCTGTTCTACTCCATCAATCGCGTCATCGAGCGCGGTTTGATCTCTGAGCAAGTGCTGAGCAACATGCTGCGCAGTCTGATGAATGCCTTTATGCGGGTGGAGCACGAGGCGGTCCACAACCGGTTCGTTGCCGAACATGAGGGGCGCACTCCCCCCGCTTTCCTGCTCATCTCGCCGGGCAAGCTGTGCAATCTGCACTGCACCGGGTGTTACGCCAGTTCTGGTCGCAACGCCGAGAAGCTCGAGTGGGAGGTCTTCGACCGGTTGATCGCGGAGTCGCAGGAACTCTGGGGCGCGGGCTTTGTCGTCATCTCCGGCGGAGAGCCGTTGGCCTATCATTCGGAGGGCAAGGGCATCCTGGACATCGCCGCCAGGCATCGAGACGCTCTGTTCCTGATGTACACGAACGGCACGCTGATTGACAAAAACGTCGCGGCCCGCCTGGCCGAGACCGCCAACCTCACCCCGGCCATCTCGGTGGAAGGTTTCGAGGAGAAGACCGACGCCCGACGCGGCAAGGGGACTTTCCAGCGGGTCCTGACCGCGATGGCCCATCTGCGGGAGGCCGGCGTCCCCTTCGGCATCTCCCTCACCGCCACCCGCGAGAACTGCGAAGAGATCCTCTCCGACGAGTTCCTGGACTTTTTCTTCCAGGAGCAGGGGGCGCTCTACGGGTGGATCTTCCAGTACATGCCCATTGGGCGAGGCTTTACGTTGAATTTGCTCCCGACTCCCGAACAGCGGAGATGGATGTGGCAGCGCACCTGGCAGGTGATCCGCGAGAAGGGGTACTTCCTGCCTGATTTCTGGAACCTGGGCACCTGCTCCAACGGCTGCATTGCGGCCGGGCGGGGAGGTGGCTTCCTGTACATTGACTGGAACGGCAAGGTGATGCCTTGTGTCTTCAATCCCTATTCGCCGGTCAATATTCACGACGTCTATCGCGAGGGTCAGACGTTGGCCAACGTGTTGGAAGAGCCATTTTTCCAGCACATTCGTGAGTGGCAGGACGCCTACGGCTATGCGGCCATGCGGCCGGAGGACCACCACAACTGGCTCATGCCCTGCCCCATCCGCGATCACCACGCCGACTTCCGCCACATCCTGCAGCTGACCGAGCCGGATCCCGAAGACGAGGCCGCCTTGCAGGCGATGCTCGATCCGGACTACCGCGATGGCCTCATCGCCTACGATCAGGCGGTCGCAGAGCTGCTGGATCCCATCTGGGAACGCTTTTATGTGCGCGGCGACGGCCACGCGGAGCAGGAGCAACAGCGGGTTGATCTTGCCGCGCAGTGAGGAGCAGGGCTATGACGTTATCCTACAGGCAACGCGAATTTCTCGGCCGGCTGCTCGACCTCTATCACGAGTCGAAGCATGCAGTGCATTACACGGACCTGGCTCAATCGCTGGGTGTCAAACCGGTCACGGCCTACGAAATGTTACGCCTGTTGGAAGAGAAAGGGCTGGCGCAATCTGAGTTGGCGCGTCCCTCAGGGCAACGCAGTCGTTCCATCGTGCTTTTCTCCCCCACGCAGAAGGCGATGGCGCTGCTGGCCCGCTGGGGCGGCGATAGGCTTGACGAACACGAGTGGGATCGGGCGAAAGCCGACATCCTGGAGGCCCTGGAGCAGGGAAAATCCACCGATTACCAGGACCTGTTGAACGAGCTGCTGCAGCGCCTGCCGGAGCGTAAATCCCCGCAGCTCTTCGCCGCCGACATGGTCACGGCCATTATTCTGCTCCTCCACGAACTGCGGCAGACGGTGCCTCTTCTGGACATCGTCGTGGATCTGCATCAGTTCAACTCGCCGACCTGGGAATGGCTCTACTCGCTGGCCGGTCTTGGATTGGCTCTTTCGCTGGTCGGGAAAGTTGCCTCCTGGAACGCCGCTGCGCTCTCTACCTATTCCCAGCGGCTTTACCAGCACCTGGAAGACTTGAGGAGCGGGGATAAACGGCGCCTCTCTGATTTTGCCCATGAGGTGCTGGAGGTTGTCGGTTCCTGAGGGGTGGGGGCGTTTATCCTCACGTGGCTGGACCCCCATAGTTCTTTTCCTGGATATAGCAAGAAGATATAGAAAGAAATGGAAGCGGATACAACGTTACAAACAACTGCATCCTCAACCGGTAAAATCGGCGTCGCTCTCAGTGGCGGCGGCGCGCGCGGCCTGGCCCACATCGGCGTGCTGAAAGTGCTGGAGCAGGCCGGCGTGCCGATAGATTGCCTGGCCGGTACCAGCATGGGCGGCTTCATCGCCGCGGCCTACGCGGCCGGCATGAGTCCTGAGGCCATGGAACAGGAGGCCCTCCGCATCACCAGGCCGCGCAATCTCATGGCGCTGGCCGACCCGATCCTGCCCCGCGGCGGGCTGCTCGAGGGCGAAAAGGTGCGCGAATACCTGAGCGAGCTGCTGGGCGACCGTACTTTCGACCAGTTGCGCCTTCCGCTGACGCTGGTCGCTGTAGATTTGAACAGCGGCGAGCCGGTGCACCTGAACGAGGGTCGGGTGGCAGACGCGGTGCGGGCCACCATTGCCCTGCCTGGCCTTTTCATGCCGGTGGAACGGGGCGAGTACCTGCTTGTGGATGGCGGCCTCCTGGACAACCTGCCCGCCGATGTCGTGCGCCGTATGGGCGCCGACCGGGTCATCGCCGTGGACGTCGCCTTTGGCAAAGAGGCGGTCCATTCGCTGTCCGAATCGCTGCAAGAGCGCCGTTACATTCCCAATGGCCTGGCGGAGACGATTGAAGTCCTGTACCGCTCGTTGATGGTGATGATGATGGACAGCAACCGTCGGCGGGTGGAGGAGGCCGGCCCGGAGCTGATCATTCGTCCCGTCATTCCGCTGGAAGTGACAACACTCGCTGGCTTTGGCCGGGCCGCTGAGATCATCGCCGCTGGCGAGGAAGCCGCTCACCAGGCGCTCCCCCAAATCCTGGACGCCTTTAGCAGGCAGAATCGGTAGGCCAGATCAAGACGACTTCCTGCATCTGTTGTGGCTGATCTTTGCAAGACCAAGGGAGACCTGAAGGTGATGGATGGTTTCGACTCAACGCCAGCGAATAACGTGGCGGCTTCCGCGGCGCCTTCCTTCGCGGCGAACGTGCACCTGCGCCGCCTTGTCACGTCGTTTCTCCTGACGCCAGCCGCGGCTTATGCCATCTACTTCGCTTCCATGTCCGTGGTGGAGCAGAAGACGCAATCGAGCGAGCTCATGGGGTTCATGATTCTCTCCTCCACGCTGCCCGGCTTCCTGTTTGCCATGCTGGCCGGCGTGGTCGTGGACCGCCATAATCGGGTGCGGATTCTGGTGTTCAGCAACCTGCTGCGGCTGTTGGTGGCCATCGGTTTCGCGGCAGCGACGCGCTGGGCCAGCAGTCTGCCGCTGCTCCTCGGCGCCATTTACGTGAGTAACTTCTGCCTCTCGGCTCTGCTACAATTCAGCGCGGCGGCGGAAGACGCTTTGATTCCCAACGTCGTGGCCTCACAGCACATCCTGGGAGCTAACTCGATCACCCAGATTGTAAGGCTGGTGGGACAGGGGTTGGGAGCCGCCCTGCTGGCCCCGGTGTTGCTGCGGCTGAGCGGCGCGTCGCTCGTGGGCGTCGTAGCCGTGCCCCTCCTGGCGCTTTCTACGTGGGTCTGTTCGCGGCTTCCCTGGCAGCTGGGCGATAACGGCGCACCGTCGGCGGCGACATGGGCCTCGGTGTGGAATGACTTGCGGGTCGGATGGCAGTTCATTGCCCATCACCCCGTCGTGCGACGGGCGATCATCTACCTGGCCCTGGTCACCGTCTTCGAGCTGGTGATTTTGACGCTCGCCCCGGGCATGGCTGCCCGCGTCTGGGAGATTTCCACGGCGTACATCTCCTACCTGGCGGTGCCCGGCGGCGTGGGCTTTGGAGTGGCTAGCTGGCTGCTTGGCCGGCACGGGCATAAAATGGAGGAAGAGACCTGGATCGTCTGCGGGTTTCTGGCTCTTGGCGGAGGGGTGGCCCTGTTGCCGGCGCTGCGCGAACTGCGCGGCCTGTACCTCCTGCTGTTCGTGGCGCTTTCGGTCATGATTGGGGCCGGCCTGGCTCTCATTTTCGTGCCGGCTCGCGCCGTGTTACAAAAGCAATCGCCGGGCGACGTGCGCGGGCGTGTGATTGCGACACAGCTGTTCATGAACAACGTGGTGTCCACTTTGCCCCTGCCGGTGATCGGGGGCCTGGCGGACAGGGTGGGCTTCGGGCCGGTGATGATCTGCCTGGCCCTGCTCTCTTTGGGGGTAGGGGCGACAGGCTTATGGCACGCTCGCAAGGAGTGCCGGGCCTGACGCCATTCCAGAATGAAAATATGAACGTAGAAACGTCACTATCCTTGCACTTTCCCAGGTTCAATAGTCAATTGGGAGCAGATCTGGTCAACAGAGTGCCCCTCTTGAAGTGCCTCCGCCAGCCACTGCAGTAGGTTGCGCTGATGTTCTTGCTGGAGACGTCGCCGAACGTCTCCACAGGTCAGCGTAGTCTCCTGTGCCGCGGCGCGTTGTGCCTCAAGAAAACAGAACAGACACGCTATGAGGGCCCAGAAGCGGAGGATGGCCTGGCGCGTCATCACCTGGTAATGATCACTACCCAAGAGATCCTTCCCGTACTCGAAGTAGGTCTCCACTTCCCAGCGCACTGCCAGAATGTTGACCAACGCTTGCGCCGTCAACTCCATCACCGTGGAGCCCCAGTAGCGCACGGACTTGAGAGGTTCCTTTGGGTCATGACAGGTGATGAGTACCAGGGTAGGCCCCAACTTGCGCACCCAGGTCGGGACGAGATGCGCATACAGCTTCTGCCCGCCCTTGGCAGAGGGCCAGCTGACTTCCACCCAGTCGTCAGGCGTGAGGGTCGCCGCATAGGCCGAGAGCTTAAGCCACTGGCGGCTGCCGTCCTCCTGGATCAGGCGCAGCACGCGATTGCTCTTGAGCGCGCCACTGACATCCCAACCGCGCTCGGTGGCCGCTCGGCGGACCCGGCGACAGTGGTACCAGCTATCGATCAAGATATGGGTGTGCGTCCCTGGAACAGGCTCAAAGCCCGTAATCTCTTCCACCGCCATGTCGATCTTGCTCTGGAAGGGCACCCCCTCTGCCTCACACACGCGCTTCTGGCAGTACATGCGGGGCTCCAGCGGGCAGCGCTGCTCCAACAGCACATACAAGCCGCTGAACAAGCAGTGTCCGCTGACGACCTTTTTCTCGGTGGCGGAGTAGTGCCGTCCGAGTCCTCCCATCACCCGCCCTTTTGGCTTGGTGTGTACCGAATCGTCGAAGATCAAGAAACCTGTCACGACGGTTTCCTTGGGTCGTCCGACGCGGTGGGGCTGCGCAGCCTTCAGACGAGTATGTTCGGCTCGGACTGGCTCGTTCATCCGCTCACAGAAGTAGCTCCACCAGAGGTGGGCGAGGGCGGTCGTGGACCAACACCACTGGTTTAGAAACCGGGACAACCCCGAAAGGCTCACCGATTCGCCGATCACGCGCAGTAAGCCAGTGAGGGTTTTGCGTTCCTCGCATTCGACGAGACCCAGGAGTACGATCACGAAGTACCGCCATTGGCGTCGGCTGAAGCAGGGACGAAAATACTCTGCAAACTGGCGTAATTGCTCAGACAGGCATACAAGCGGCTTGGGCATGGCCTCACCTCCGACATGGGTTGTCTAGCAACTCCTATTATCGCCGGTTTGGCTGTGCCCGCTACTTATCCGCTGTGAAAGTGCAAAGATAGTGAAACGTGTAGCCGAGGCTGCGACGGCTCTCTTCTCACGGCTTACTGCTCTCTATTTTTCGAGGAGGCATGACCGCATGTTTTGGCCGGGGCTGCTCTTACTGATCGGTGCTTACCTTCTGGGCTCCATCCCCACGGCTTATCTCGCGGGCCGCTGGCTGCGGAATATTGACATTCGCTACCACGGCACCGGTAACGTGGGCGGCTCGAACGTTTGGCACAGCGTGGCCCGTTGGGCCATCGTCCCCGTGGGGCTGTTTGACGTCGGCAAAGCGGCTCTGCCGGCCTGGTTGGCGTTAGGTCCGCTGAATCTGGGGTATCCGTGGGCCGTCGCTGCTGGTCTGTGCGCCGGGTTGGGTCATGCCTGGTCGCTCTACCTGGGGTTCACTGGCGGACGGGCGTTGGGATGTATTCTGGGGCTGCTGGTAGTGGTCTTCCCCCAGGGGGCGCTCATCCAACTGCTGCTGATGGGGCTGGGTGTGTTGCTGCATGTGGAACAACCGATCGCCATCGTGGGCTTGCTGGCGATGCCGGCCCTGAGCCTTGCCTTCGACCGTCCCCCGGCGGTGATGTGGGGTTGCGTGGCCGCGATCGTGCTGACGGTGCTTAAGCGGCTGGAAGCCAACCGCACGCCGTTGCCGTCGTCAGGGCCGGAGCGATGCCAGGTCATCTGGCGCCGGCTGTGGCTGGACCGCGACATCCCCTCTCACGCAGCGTGGGTCGCGCGCGGGCCGGCGGAGATCCAGCCCGACACAGAACAGGAGCCGGATACAACGCCGTCGGCGAAGTCGTGACCGTTGGCGCGCGGGGGCTTTTTAACATTCAGAATTCTGACCTGCGCAGGGATAGAAATCCATGGTATAATACAAGCGGGGATGATAGGTTTCGACGGGGAAGGTTTGTCGCAGGCTGCGAGTCGGGGAGGCTCCGTCTCCGCAAACCCAGGAGCAAAAAACAATTGCCACTCCTATGGCAAACCGCTGGGCGCCGGTCGCCGTCGCTGCGTAAGCAGCCGGTGATTGACCCCACGACCCGATCGGGAAATCCGGTCGCGCCCCTCCGGCGTTTCGCTGGCGCTCCGGAGTCAGGTGAAAACGAGTCAGCGTGCAGTTCGCCCCATGCCGATAAGGTGAGTCAAGAGCCTCGGCTGGTTCGGATGTGGCGTGGTCGGCCACGACCCCCCGAACGAGAACGAAAACGCCGACTATGCTTGTAGACGCCTGCTACAGAATTCTTCGGACGCGGGTTCGATTCCCGCCATCTCCACTCAGGGCCGGGAGTTTTTCCGGCCCTGGTTTTTTAGACCGGGTCACTCTGGCGGCCGGGGGGCGCCTCAGCCGCCATGCCAGAGGCTTGGAAAGCAATGGTTGAGCCAGAGGAATCAACGCCGCGCGTTTTTTTGCTCAGCGGTCCGCGCCAGGCAGGCAAGAGCGTCCTGTGCCAGAAGCTGGCCGCCAGGCTGCAGCAAGACGCCGTGTCGGTCGTCGGTTTGCTGACCTCGCACACTGGCCCGCATGATCTGGAGGTCACGGAGATCCATACCGGCGAGCGTTACGCGCTGACGCTGCCCTTTGGCGACGGCGTCGGCGCGGAGCTGGGGCGCTTTCGCATGGATGCGGCGGCCCTCGAACGGGGCGTGGCCTCGCTGACGCGCGCTTTGCCCGCCGGGGCGCTGATTGTGGATGAACTCGGCCCGCTGGAGTTGAGGCTGGGCCGCGGATGGCAGCCGGTGTTCGCGATGCTGCGGCCAGAGTGTTGTCGGAGCGCGTTGCTGGTCGTGCGCCCCGAGCTGCTGGCGGAAGCGCTCGCGCAAGCACCGGAGCCGTTCACCACCGTGGTTTACGTCACCCCGGCCAACCGCGACCGCCTGCTGGAACCGTTGGCGCGACTGATGACAGCGGAAACGTGGTCACGTACGGACGTGTGAACGTGGAAACGTGAAGGAGAGCTTGTGAACGATTGGGGTATCATCGGCTATGGGTGGGCGGTCCGGCAGTTGCAGCAGGCGATAGCCGCGGGGAAACTTTCCCACGCGCTGCTCATCACCGGGCCGGAGAATGTCGGGAAGCACACCCTCGCGCTGGCCCTGACCCGCGCCCTGCTGTGCGAGGCGGAGGCGGCGGAGCGTCCCTGTGAAAGCTGTTCTGCCTGTCGCCGGGTCGCTTCAGGCAATCACCCCGACGTGTGGCTAGCCGAGCCGGAGGGTGAAGGGCGCGGTGTGAAGATCGAGCAAATCCGCGAGCTGGAGCGCTTTCTGGCCCTGACTCCTGCCGAGGGCGCGCACAAAATCGCCATCCTCTCGGCGGTGGAGCTGCTGAATCCCAACGCCGGCAATGCGCTGTTGAAGACGCTGGAAGAGCCGCCGGCCTATGCGCATCTCATGCTGCTGGCCACGGACGCCGACACCCTCTTGCCGACGATCGTCTCACGCAGCCAGCACCTGCCGTTGCGGCCCCTGGAGAGCGCCGTCATCGCTCGGGGGCTGATCGAACGTTGGGGTGTCGCGGAATCCCAGGCGCGACGCCTGGCCGGACTTTCCGGCGGGCGGATGGGGTGGGCGGTGCGAGCGCTCACCGATCCGACGCACTTGCAGGAAATGGAAGCGGCGCTGGCGCAACTCCTGACGGTGCTGCGGGCGGATTTGCCCGCCCGTTTTGAAATCGCCCAGGCCCTGGCGCAGAATTTAGAGGCGCTGGCGCAGACGCTTGAATACTGGCGCCTTGGCTGGCGCGACGTGTTGCTGCTCCAGCAGGGCATTCCTCAGGACGTGATGTTTCTTGAGCAGCGCGACGCTTTGGAAGCCGTGGCGCAAAAAGTGGCGCCGGCGACGACGGTGTACATGTTGCAGGCGCTCACGGCGGCGCAGGCGAATCTGCTGCGCAACCTCAACCCCCGCTTGCTGCTCGAAGCGCTGTTTTTGGAATGGCCAGAGGTATAGCCGCGTTGAAATCTGATGACGGCTTGCGACTGCGCCCGCCGACGGTATAATTTCTGAAGGCTGACCCTGACGACTTCAGAGAGAGGATTGACGCTGATGAAACTTTCCGTGATCATGCCGGTGTACAACGAGATCAACACGATTGCGACGATCATCGCCGAAGTGCGCGCCGTGCCGTTGGACCTCGCCATTTGGGGCGGCACGGACCGCGAGACCGTGGTCCATCTCGACCGCGAGATCGTCATCGTGGATGATGGATCCACTGACGGCACACGTGAGTATCTCGACACGTTGCGGGACACCCCGGCTATCACCATCGTGTTCCACGAAGTCAATCAGGGCAAGGGCGCGGGCGTGCAGACCGCTCTGCGTCACGCGACCGGTGATGTGTTGGTCATTCAAGACGCCGATCTGGAATACGACCCGCGCGATTACCCCGCCTTGCTGCTGCCCATCCTGGAAAAGCGGGCGCAGGTCGTGTATGGCTCCCGTTTTCGCGGCGGGCCGACCAAGGCCATGTTCTTCTGGCACATGCTGGGCAATCGTTTCCTCACCTTTATGACCAACCTGCTTTACAACACCATCCTCACGGACATGGAGACGGGCTACAAGGTCTTCACCCGCGAGGTCGCCGACAAACTGTCCCTGCGGGCCAAAGGGTGGGGCTTCGATCCTGAAATCACGGCGCAAATTCTGCTGCACAAATATCGCATCTACGAGGTGCCGATCTCGTATACCGGCCGGGAATTTGAAGAGGGTAAGAAAATCTCGTGGAGGGATGGCCTGACCGTGCTGTGGACGCTTGTCCACTATCGGGTGCTTGGCCGTTAGACAGGTTCCGGTGTATAATGAGGACAGACGGGTCTGAGGCTTGTGGCATTTCATGGGATGAGCCGGGGCGCACGGAGGGGTCTCTCTGGCGTCCTCTGCTCACGAGTCTTTATCAAAAAGGAGGTTGACGAGATGAAAGAACATCTGGAGCGCCCCCTGCTGTTGGGGATTGGTCTGTTGGCGTTGACCCATGAGAAAGCGCGAACGATAGCCGAAGAGCTGGCCAAAGAGGGTCATGCTGCCCGCGACGAGGTGTCGCATCTCACCGATGAACTGGTCAAGCGCGGGGAAGAAGAGCGCAGCGCGCTCCGCAAGCTCGTCCGCGAGGAACTCGATGCCGCGCTTACCGACATGCATGTAGCGACCGTCAGTAACGTCGAGGCCCTCAAAGCCGAGATCGAGGCGCTGAAAGCGCAGTTGACGCCTGCCGCACCCCCTGAAAACGACACGACGGCTTGAGCGTGAGCGACCTGAAGTTGCGGCTTGCTACCCAGTATTTGCAAAACGCCGATCCACAAGGATTGTTGCAGCTCACCGAGGCATTGTTGCCCACGCTGATCACGGCGCTTTCTCCCCAGGAGCGCACGCAGCTCCTCAAGGCCCTCATCCAGAACCACTTGGGGCTGTTGTTGCAGGGCGTTGATTCGAGTGAGCGTGCGGCGCTCCTGGCCGAGTTGCTCCCGACGCTGAATGCTGCGTTTGACCTGGAGGTCGCGCCCTGGAGCGCGGGGCAACCCTTATCGCCGTAAACCGGACAGCGAAATTCCCAAACTCTTTTTCATCTACGTACACGATTGCCATGACAACATCAGCTGAAACAAATCAACCATCGTCCAATTCAGTCCTGCTCGCAAGAGATCTCTTTTGGCGCAGTGCGTTGTTTTGGGGTCTGCTGCTCTTGCTGCTCTACGCGGGCTTCGCCTGGCCGTGTTAGCGCTGGCGGGCGAAATCCCGCAGCCCGCGAAGCTCCTGCTCCGCGATAGGAAGGCGCTGTGATCGGTCTGCCTTTGACCCGCCGCATCGGACAGCTGCGCCGCTACCGGCACATCTTGAGCGTCTTCGTGCGGCATGGGTTCGGCTCCATGGTCAGTATGTTGCCCATGGAGCGCACCTGGCGGCAGCGCTGGCGTCGCTATCCCCCTTCTGAGACGCAGTCCCTGCCGGGGCATTTCCGGGAGGCGCTGGAGGAGCTCGGCCCCACTTTCATCAAGCTCGGACAGGTGCTGAGCACGCGCCCCGATGTGTTGCCCCCGGAGTATGTTGCGGAGCTGGCCCGCCTGCAGGATCAGGTCCCGCCGCTGCCCTGGGACATCATGCGGGAGGTGATCGCGGAAGAACTCGGCGCGGCGCCGGAGGCGGTGTTCAAACGGATAGAGCAGCAACCCATGGCCGCTGCCTCTCTGGCGCAGGTGCACGGCGCGCTCCTCGCGGATGGGCAGCAGGTCGTGATCAAAGTGCAGCGCCCCAACATCGTCCCTACCATCGAGGTGGATTTGACCATCCTCAAGGACCTGGCCCACTATGTTCAGCATCACACGCCCGTGGGGGAGTATTACGACCTCGAGGCCATCGCGGATGACTTTGCCGAAACGCTGCATCAGGAGCTCGATTACCTGCGCGAGGGGCACAATGCCGACCGTTTCCGCCAGACTTTTGCCCATGAACCGGGCATTTACATCCCCAAAGTATATTGGGAATACACGACCCGGCGCGTCCTGACGTTGGAACGCATCAGCGGCATCAAGATTGACAATATTGCCGCCCTCAAAGCCGCCGGTTTTGACATGCATCAGCTGGCCACTCAGGCGGCGCGCATGTCGGTCAAGGAGATTCTGGAAGATGGTTTTTTCCATGCCGACCCGCACCCGGGCAACCTGGTGGTGATGGAAAGTGGCGCTATCGGCGCCATGGATTTCGGCATGGTGGGCACCCTCAGCGATGGGGATCGCGTCAATCTCATTCGGCTCTACGCGATGGCCGCGCAGCTGGATGCGGAGGGAGTGGTGGATCAGCTGATCCATATCGGCGCGGCGCCGGCCGATGTGGACCGCCGTCAGCTGGGGCGCGAGATTCAGACGCTATTACGTCGTTACACCGGCATCCCCCTCAACGACATTAAAGCGGCGGAGGTCATCAACGAGATCCGTCCCATTGTCTTCCAATATCGGCTGCGACTGCCCTCAAGCTACTGGTTGTTGGCGAAGGTCATTTCGATCATGGAAAGCATCGGGCGGCGGCTTGATCCTGATTTTGACATTTTTGGATTTGCGCGTTCCTCGGCCCGCAGTCTGCTGCTGAAGGACATTTTGCCCAACCGCCGGCACGCCGAACAGCTCCTGCGCCAGGGCCTGGTCTGGGAGGATTTGCTGGACGAACTTCCGCGCGCTGCCTCACGCTGGCTCGCCCGCATAGATGCCCGCGAGCCGATTCCGTTGGGGCTGGACAAGGGAAGTGTTGATCGGCTGGATCGTATGGTAACCCGCCTGGCGCTCAGTCTCATCATCGCCGGGATGACGATCGGCATTGCCATCATCATGCCTTCTGCCTCGCAGGGGGGCGCCACCCTTCAGGCCGTCCTGTGGTTTGGATTCGCTATCGCCATGGGATTGGGATTTTGGGTGATGATTTCGATCTTTCGCAAGCGCTGAGGTGCACGTGTGCACACGTGCACACGTGCACGTGTGCTTACGTTTCCACGAGGTTGCGGCTCGCTAACGAGGGATGAACCTGGCGACCTCCACGCGGCCTGAAGTTTGCGTGTGACTGTTCAGCCTGGCGCCAGGTAACTGGATGGCGATGGATGAACCTTTATGACCTGCAGCCTTTGCCTCTCCCCCTGCCCTCTCCCCAACGGCGTCTGCGCCGTTGGGGAGAGGGAGAAAAAATAAGGGGGTTTTGCAGGCGGGCGTAGCCTGCCTGCAAAACCCCACAAAAAAAGTTCCCCTTCCCCCAGCGCAAGGCACGGGGGGCCAAGGGATAGAGGCAAGAGTTGATTCTCAATCTTCAGCAATCGCCAGGGAATCTTGTGTTTTTTAGTCAGTGGCTGAACAGTTGCCATGTGAGTTGTGAGTCGCAACTCGCGAGCAGAGGCTGTGACTACTCTCTTCTCACTGCTCTCTATTATCGAAGGAGATCGTCTTATGAAAACTGACCTGGATGCTTTGATGCGGGAACGCAATCTGGACGCGATCGTCGTGACCGGCCTCGTGCGTGGAAATCCTCCCCTCATTTACCTTTTGAATGGGGCGCTGATCTCGCACGCGATCTGGATCAAAAAGCGGGACGCTGAGCCGACCTTGATCGTGGGCTCCATGGAGCGCGAGGAAGCGCAGACCGCCGGAGTCCCCCTGATCCTGGAGACGCGGTACAATTACTCGCAGCTGCTGCGCGAGCACGCCGGCGACGCGCTGGCAGCTCGCGTCGCGTTCTTCGGGTGCATTTTCGAGGACCTGGGGGTGCGTGGCAATGTCGGGTTCTACGGCATGGAGGATCAGGGCGCCGCTTATCGCCTGCTGCGCGCGCTGGATGCGGCCTTGCCTGAGGTGACCGTCGTGGGGGAGTTCGGTCGCACGGTGTTGGATGAGGCGCGCGCCACCAAATCCGCCGCCGAAGTCGCCCGTATCCGTGAGGCGGGACGTCGTACCGCCGGGGTGGTGGACGCTACCCTCGCCTTCTTGAAGCAACACGCCGTCGCCGCGGATGAAACCCTCCGCCGCGCCGATGGGGCGCCGCTGACTGTCGGCGAGGTGCACGCCTTCATCCGCCGGCAGATTGCCTTACAAGACCTGGAAGATCCTGAAGGTTTCATCTTCTCCACCGGCCGCGACGCCGGCATCCCGCACAGCAAGGGCACGCTGACGGCGCCGATGCGGTTGGGGGAGAGCATCGTCTTCGACATTTTTCCGCGTGAGGCGGGCGGCGGCTATTTCTTCGACATGACCCGCACGTTTTGCCTGGGCTATGCGCCGCCGGCTGTGCAGCGGCTCTACGACGACACGCGCGCGTGCCTGGAGAGCGTCATCTCCCAGGTTGAGGCGGGCACAGAAGCCCGGCGCTATCAGGCGCTGACCTGCGCCTGCTACCGCGAGCGCGGGCATCTCACCATCGAGGAGGATCCGGCGACTCTGTCCGGCTATGTGCACACGGTGGGGCATGGGGTGGGGCTGGATGTCCATGAGGAGCCGTTCTTCCGCGAGAAGACGCTGCTCCGGCCGGGGCACGTCTTCACCGCTGAGCCGGGGCTGTATTACCCGGACGAGGGCATGGGCTGTCGGCTGGAGGATGTGCTGTGGATTGACGAGGCCGGCGCGGTGCACAACCTCACCGATTTCCCTTACGATCTGGTCATTCCGATGGGGTGAAAGCGTTTGAACTATGGCGTCGCGAATTTTGGGGATTGAAACCTCGTGCGATGAGACCGCTGCGGCGGTAGTGGAGGAAGGGCGGCTGATCCTTTCGAATGTCATTGCCTCGCAGATCGAATTGCACGCCCCCTACGGCGGCGTCTTCCCGGAACTGGCCGCCCGCGCGCACATCGAGACCATCGTGCCGGTGGTCGAGACCGCGCTGCAGGAGGCGCATCTCGGCTGGCAAGACCTCGACGCGGTCGCCGTGACGTACGGCCCCGGCCTGCCCGGCTCCCTGCTGGTGGGATTGAATTTTGCCAAGGGCGTGGCTTTGGGACGCAATCTCCCCCTCGTGCCCGTGAACCACCTGGAGGGGCATCTCTACGCCCATTGGCTCAACGCCGAAGGGACTGCCGGCGGTCCTCCCTTCCCCCTGCTGGCGCTCATCGTCTCGGGGGGACACACCGAGCTGGTGTTGATGCGGGATCATGGGCAATACCAGCCTGTCGGCAGCACACTCGATGACGCGGCGGGAGAGGCCTTCGACAAGGTGGCGCGGATGTTGGACCTGGGCTATCCCGGCGGGCCGGCCATCGAGAAGGCCGCGCAGCACGGCAATCCGCGCGCCTTCGACTTCCCCCGCGCCTGGCTGCCGGGGACTTTTGACTTCAGCTTCAGCGGGCTGAAGACCGAAGTGCTGCGCACCCTTAACCGCTACAACGGCCCTCGTCCGTTGCGCCTGCTTGCGGACATGGCGGCGTCGTTCCAGGCGGCCGTGGTCGAAGTATTGGTCGTGAAGACGGCGCAGGCCGCGCGGGAGTTCGGGGCGGCCTGTGTGGCGCTATCCGGCGGCGTCTCTGCCAATACCGCCCTGCGCTCGGCGATGCGCAGCCGCGCCGGTGTGCCGGTTTTCATGTTGCCGCCCATTCTCTGCACCGACAACGCGGCGATGATCGCCGCTGCCGGCAGCCGCCGCTTTCAGGCAGGCGTTCGCGGCAGCCTCGACCTGGATATCGCCCCTAACGCGCGCTTGATGTAACCTGCGGCACCCCTTGTCAAAGCCCTAAAATCGGGTAAAATAGCTCTGGAGCCGGGCTTCCGGCTCCATTCTTTATGTGTGGATGAAGACCATGAACTACCATGAAGCACTGAGATACCTTTATAGCCTGGTAGATTATGAAAAGCGCCGCATCGAGCGGTACTCTCCGGAGGAGTTTCGCCTCGAGCGGGTGGTGGATTTCCTGGCGCAGCTGGGAAATCCGCACCTGGCGTATCCCAAACTGCACATTGCCGGCACCAAGGGCAAGGGCTCTGTTTCGGCGATGCTGGCGTCCGTTGGGGTCGCGGCTGGACTGAAGACCGGGCTTTACACCTCCCCGCACCTGCACACCTACCGCGAGCGGATGCAGATCAACGGCGAGCCGATCTCGCGCGCCGAGATGGCCGCCATGCTCACCGAACTGCGGCCCCGCATCGGCGATAACCCCGACCTGACGATCTTTGAGGTGACGACGGCGCTGGCTTTTCTCTACTTTGCCCGCCAGCAGGTGGACCTTGCCGTGATCGAAGTGGGCCTCGGCGGACGGCTGGACGCCACGAATGTCATCACGCCGCTTGTTAGCGTTATCACCTCGATCAGTCTGGATCACACTTATCTGCTGGGGAACACCCTCGCGGCGATCGCGGGCGAGAAAGCCGGCATCATCAAGCCGGGGGTGCCGGTAGTGGTGGCGCCGCAACGCCCCGAAGCGCGCACCGTTTTCGAGACCGTCGCGGCCGCCCGAGAGGCCCCGCTCACCCTCGTCGAGCGCACCTGGACCTGGGAAGTGCTCGAGCGCCGGTATCACCGTCAACGTTTTGTCCTGCGGCACAGCGGCGCCCCCGATGCCTTCGAGGGCGAGTACGAGCTGTCCCTCATCGGCAGCTTCCAGCGCGAAAATGCCGCAACGGCGGTGACCGCGGCGGCCGTGGCGCGAGAGCACGGTCTGCCCCAATTCACGCCGCAAACTGTGCGGGAGGGGCTCGCGCACACCGTCTGGCCTGGCCGCATGGAAGTGTTGTACCATGATCCGCTGCTGGTCGTGGACTGCGCTCACAACGCCTATTCCGCGCAACGGCTGGCGGACTCGCTCGCGGAATGGTTCCCCGGCAAGCGGTGGATCCTCGTCTTTGGCGCGTCCACCGATAAGGACATTGCCGGCATCTTGCGGGCGCTGTTGCCCATCAGCGAGCACATCATTGTGACCCGCTCTTACCATCCCCGCGCGGCCGTCCCCTATCAGCTGGCGGACTTGTGCGCTGACCTGGGGCACGGCGCGGAAATCGCCGTCAGTCCGCAGCGGGCCCTGGAGCAGGCCTGTCAGCGGGCGGACAGCGAGTTTGGCATCCTGGTGACCGGCTCGGTATTTTTGGTCGCCGACATTCGCGCCGTGTATGCTCAGACGGCGCCCCTCAACCTGCCACAGAGCGATTGGGACGATGAACCCTGGCAGGCGGAGGCGATGACTTCGCCATAAGGTGTTGAGATAATTATGATGGATTGGGATAACCTGCCTGTTTTGCCTGATGAATTTTTCGGCTCGGACGAGGAGCCCGAAGCGGAAGAAGGCCCCTTTGAGGCGATCATCTTGCCGCTGCGGGAACTCGTCGTCTACCCGCGGATGGTGACGCCCCTTTACGTGGGACGGACGCCTTCGCTCATCGCGCTTGAAGCGGCGCTCAAGGAAGATTGGCCATTGGTGACGGTAGCGCAATTGCCGGAGACTCCTGAATCCGAGGAGGAATATCCGACGCCTGAGCAGATCTATCGGGTGGGCACGGAGATTTCCATCGCCCGTTCCATTCGCCTGCCGGATGGCACGACGAGCGCCATCGCTCAGGGCTACGCGCGTGTGCGCATCCTCGAATTTGTCCAGCTAGAGCCCTATCTGGTCGCGCGGGTCGAAACCGTCCAGGAGACGACGGCGGACACGCCGCTGGTCGAAGCGTTGATGCGCGCTGTGCTGGCGATGTTCGAGAAGGTCGTGCATCTCGACCACAGCCTGCCGGAGGAAGCTTACATCTACGCGATGAATGTCGAGGAGCCGGGGCCGCTGGCGGATCTCGTCGCGCAGATGGTGGATCTGAACATCGAGGAGCGCCAGGAGATTCTGGAGACCTTCGACGCGGTTGAGCGGTTGCAGAAGATCAGCGCGCAGCTGGCGCGCGAGCTGGACGTCCTGGAGCTGGAGGATCAAATCCAATCGCGGGTGCAGCAGGAAGTGGATCGCTCGCAGCGGGAGTACTTCCTCCGTGAGCAGATGCGCGCGATTCAACGCGAGCTGGGCGAATCCGACGTCTTCATGCAAGAGGTCGCCCAGCTGCGCGAGCAGCTGGAGCAGACCGAACTGCCCGAGCACGTGCGGCAGCGGGCGGAGGAGGAGCTGGGGCGGCTGGCGATGCTGCCCCCGATGGCGCCCGAAATCGGCATCATCCGCACCTATCTCGATTGGCTGCTCGCGCTGCCATGGCTCAAGACCACGGTGGACAATCTCGACCTGAAAAATGCGGCGCAGGTGCTCGAGTCCCGGCATTACGGTCTACCCAAAGCCAAAGAGCGGATTCTGGAGTACATCGCCGTACGCAAACTGGCGCCGGAGAAGATTCGCAGCACGATTCTCTGTTTCGTGGGGCCGCCGGGCACGGGGAAGACCTCGCTGGGACGCTCGATTGCGGAAGCGCTAGGCCGTGAGTTTGTGCGCGTCTCGCTCGGCGGCGTGCGCGACGAGGCGGAGATCCGCGGCCATCGTCGCACCTACATCGGCGCGTTGCCGGGACGGATCATTCAAACGATGCGCCGCGCCGGCACGGTGAACCCCGTGTTCATGCTGGATGAGATTGATAAGCTGGGGCAGGACTTTCGCGGCGACCCTTCGTCGGCGTTGCTCGAAGTGCTCGACCCGGAGCAGAATCACGCTTTCTCGGATCACTATCTGGAGATTGCGTATGACCTCTCGCAGGTGCTTTTCATCACCACGGCGAATATCCTGGACACGGTTCCGCCCGCTCTGGAAGACCGCATGGAGGTCATTGAATTCCCTGGCTACACCGAGGAAGAGAAAATCGAAATCGCGCGGCGCTTTTTGATCCCCCGGCAGCTGGAGTTGAACGGTCTGGAGGCGCAGCCGCCGCGTTTCACCAATAGCGCGCTGCATCTGCTGATTCGCGGCTACACCTACGAGGCCGGCGTCCGCAACCTGGAGCGTGAGATCGGCAGCCTGTGTCGCAAAGCGGCCCGCCGTCTGGCGGAGGAGAAGCGTCCGCTCACGCGGGTTACTCCGCGCACCGCCGAACGTTACCTCGGCCCGCCGCATTACCTCCACGAGCGCCTCGAACAGCGGGATGAAGTGGGGGTAGCGATGGGCCTGGCGTGGACGCCGAATGGCGGCGATCTTCTGCCGGTCGAAGTGGCGCTCATCCCCGGCAAGGGCGGGCTCACGCTCACCGGGCAGATGGGCGAGGTCATGCAGGAATCGGCGCAGGCGGCCAGCACGTATTTGCGTTCCCATGCCGATACCTGGGACATAGACGCTGAAGAGTTCGACAAAACCGACGTTCACGTGCACCTGCCGGAAGGCGCCATTCCCAAAGATGGCCCGTCGGGGGGCATCACCATGGCGACGGCGATGATCTCTGCCTTCACCGGTTGCCCGGTACGTCATGATGTGGCGATGACGGGTGAGATCACGCTTCGGGGACGGGTTCTGCCGGTCGGTGGGCTGAAGGAGAAACTGCTGGCGGCGCACCGCGCCGGCGTCAAGACGGTGATCCTCCCTAAGGCCAACGAACCCGATTTGCAGGAGGTCCCCAAGAACATCCTGCGTGCTCTTGAGATGGTGCTGGTGGAGACGATGGATCAGGTGCTCGAGGTGGCCCTGCTGCCAGCGCCAGAAGAACCGGCCGCGCCGGCGGCCCCGGCGGCAACGGAGGAGTCTGTTTCCGAGGCCTGAACGGCGTCTGACACAAGGATCGCGCGGTGCACACAGAGGTGCACCGCGCGATTTTTTACCAGTTTGCAGGGCAGGTTAGTAGATGGGTTTGATCAAGCCGTAATCCCCGTCCTCTCGCTTGTAGACCACGCTCAGGCGACCATCGGCCGCATCCGTGAAGAGGTAGAAGAAATGCCCCAACAGCTCCATCTGCTCTGCGGCCTCTTCGGGCGGGATGGTGCTCACCTCAAAACGCTTGACCCGCACGATCTTCCCGCCTTGAGCCTCGACTTCCTCGGCGGCAGTTTCCATGGCGGCGGCCTGTTCCACATCATCCGGCATCACGGCTTCGCCCCGATGATCGGCCTTGCGCTCTTTATAACGCCGAATCTGCCGTTCCATTTTGTCCATGACGGCGTCGAACGCCGAAAACACATCTCCGGCGCGTTCTTCTGCTCGCAGCACGGAACGGGGGACGCGGAGGGTGATTTGGGCCACCATGCGGCGCGACGCATCCCGCGCGTTGGTGGCGCTGAGATCCACACGCACGTCCTCAATATCTGCGAGGTAACGGCCGAGTCTCTCCACCTTACTTTCCACATATTCGCTCAGACGTTCGGTCAATTCCAGATTCCGATTGTAGATCTGCACGTTCATTGTATGCCCTCCTGAAAAATTGGTATGGTCCAGCTATGGGGCGCGCGCCAGAGTGAAGGCGTTAACCGCCGCCGCTCCGGCTTCCAACAAGACGGTGGCACAGGCATTCAACGTGGCGCCGGTCGTTGCCACGTCATCCACTAACGTGACGGTCACTCCTGTCAGCTCCAATCCGGGGAAAACGGCGAAGGCATCTGCGACGTTGCGATGGCGGGCTTCACGGTTTAGCCGCGTTTGTGAGGTGGTATCACGGACGCGCTGCAGCGCCCGTGAGGCGGTAGGCAATCCGAGCTGCGTTCCCAGCGCGTGGGCCAGCACCTGCGCCTGATTGTAGCCCCGGCGAGCTTCCCGTCGGGCGTGCAGCGGCACCGGCACCAGCAAATCACTGTGCAGGTCCCACGTGCGCCAGGCCAGCGCCAGCGGCTCCGCTAACACTTCGACGATCTGCACGCCACCGCGGTACTTCAAAGCATGGATGGCGCTGCGGATGGGTTCTTCAAAGAGAAAGGCCGAACGCACAGGATTCACCTGCAAGGGATGTTCCTGACAGACTGTACAGGGGCTGTTCTGGGTCCACGGGCGTCCACAGCGGGGACATTGGGCGTCCACATACAGGGGAATTTTAGCCGCGCAGGTTGAGCACAGCCATACCCCCACCGCCCGACATCCCACACACAACGGCGGAGTGATGAGATCCAGCAGCCGCCGATACGACTGTCCCAGGCTTTGAAAGAACGCATTCAGCCATCGTTCCTTGCCGCTAGTCCTGCTGGCGGCAAGGCGCAGGACGGAGCTTTGGGAAACATCGGAGTTTTTACCCGCCAAAGAGACCGGTTTCCTTGATCTTTAATATTGCTGGCCCCAATAGCACGATCAAAATGGTGGGGAAGATGAAAAACACCAGCGGAATCATGATTTTTACCGGCGCCTGCCGGGCTTTTTCCTCCGCCCGTTGCCGACGTTTCATGCGCATCTGTTCCGATTGGATGCGCATGACCTTGGCCATGCTGACGCCCAATTGATCGGCCTGGACAATCGCTGCCACGAACGAGGTCACATCGCCGACATCCAGGCTGTTGGCCATGTCGCGCAATGCTTCCCGTCGCAGCTTGCCCAACTGCATTTCCTGGACAGTGTGCATGAATGCCAGGCTGAGTTCGTTTTCCCATTTTTCCGCGACTTTGGACATCGCGGCATCGAAACCCAGGCCCGCCTCGACGCAGATGGTCAGCAGATCCAGGGCATCCGGCAGCGCCTTGAGCACGTTTTCCTGGCGCCTGCGGATTTGTGAGGTGAGCAGGTATTGCGGCATGATATAGCCGAAGACGATGCCGCCGCCGATGATTAACAGCTTTTGCCCGAGCCCGGAATCCGCTGCTAGCCCCCCTACCAAGAGGCCCAGAATGCCGCCGCCGACGGTGGTGAAGAGTCGGAGGGCGACAAACTGCGCCGGTTTGATTTTGGATAACATGCCGGCCAGTTCGAGTTGGTGTTGGGCCTGTTCAAGTAGCTTTTGGGGCGTCGCGCGCTGGATGCGCCTCGAGAGGCCCTGGACCAAGGGCTTGATCACGCGCTCGGTAAAGGGCTCGGAGAGCTCGAGCTTTTCCAGCGAGATGGGTTGTCCCAGGGCCGCCATCTCTTCGATCCGTTCGTCCAGGCTTTGCGTACTGCCCCGGCTGCGCAACACCAGGAGCAGTACGGCGACGCCGAACACTACGAGCAGGGCAATGATGCCTCCCATGTTCTATGCTCCCTCGCTCTATACTTCGATCGAGATGATCTTGTTGATCACGAAATACCCCACGGCAATCAGCACGACTGAGATGCCGAGCATGAGCCAGCCGCAAGGATCGGTGAACATGGGCCCCATGAAGTCCGGATTGTACATGTAGAGAAACGCCGCCAGACCGAATGGCAGAAAGGTGAGCAGATAGCCGGTGAGACGTCCTTGTGCGACAAGCACCTTGATTTCGCCCTTGATACGCACCCGTTCGCGGATGGTATAGCTGATGGCATCCAATACTTCGGCCAGGTTCCCACCGACTTCACGCTGCACGCTCATCGCGGTAATCATCAGATCGAGATCGGGACTGGGCATGCGCCGCACCAGGTGCTGCATGGCCGTATCGAAATCCACTCCCAGCTGTAACTCCATCACCACGCGCCCGAATTCCTTGGAAATGGGCTCGGGCATCTCCTTTGAGATCACATCCATGGCTTGCAACGTGCTGTAGCCAGCCCGCAGCGAGTTTACCATCAGGTTGATGGCGTCCCCCAGCTGGCTGTCGAAAGCTTTAAGGCGGTTGCTTTGGCGCTGGGAGACATAGATCCGCGGGCCGAAAAATCCCACGATCAGCCCCACGGGGATCAAGATGGCCCGATTAAGGATGTAGAAGAGCAGCGCCGCGCCAAGCCCCACCGTGACGCTGATGATGAGGTATTCGCCGACGGTAAGCTTGAGGTCGGCACGCGCCAGCTGTTCAGCGAGAGTGTTGGCGAAGCCGCGTCCGGCTACCGCACGATCCACCGCCTTGCCCAGCTTCGAGGGACCTTCGCTCTTCTCTGCCCTCTCTTTCTTCTCGCGCCTGCTCCCGACGCGGTCTTTTACCAGATCCTCCCCTTCCCGCCTGCCGCGGAGGCTGAACACTAACAGCATGGCCTCGGCCACGCCAATGAGCACAAAAAACCATGTCATCGCCGAACACCTTCTTTCAGCTGCGATGCGTCAGTAATTGCGTAACCGTTCTCCAACGCCAAAAACAGATGCCGGCAGGTGAATCCCGGCCTGCTCGATGCGATCAATGAACTTGGGGCGGATGCCGGTAGGACGCAGGCGCCCGATGACTTTGCCATTCTCGAAGCCGACCTGCTCGAATTTGAAGATATCCGCCGTGGTGACGACGTCCCCTTCCATGCCCTGGACTTCGGTGATAGCGACGACCCGCCGTGAGCCATCACGCAGCCGTTCCAGGTGGATGATCAGATCAATCGCGGCAGCGATCTGTTCGCGGATAGCGCGGTGCGGCAATTCCATGCCGGCCATGAGCACCATTGTCTCCAGGCGTGAAAGCCCTTCCCGCGTGCTGTTGGCGTGGAGCGTAGTCATGCTCCCTTCATGGCCGGTGTTCATGGCCTGCAACATGTCCAGGGCCTCGCCGCCGCGGCATTCCCCCACGATGATGCGATCGGGGCGCATCCGCAGCGCATTGATGACCAGGTCGCGGATGGTGATTTCGCCTTTGCCTTCGATGTTGGGGGGGCGGGATTCCAGCGTGACCACGTGATCCTGCCGCAATTGCAGCTCGGCGGCGTTTTCGATGGTGCTGTAGTTTCGCCAAAAGTAGCGTAAAAGCACGTTAAAAAGCATCAAATTTGTTCCCAGACAATATCAAGTCACATCACCTGACACGCGGTCAGGGCGGAGCGACAGTGGGCGCTCCGCAGTCTCGCTGACGGCTCGGGCGGGAGCGGCTACAAGATCGCCCACTCCGCCGTGGGCATAAACTG
>Ga0209201_1001290_pt1 | contig 29777 bp, 27 predicted proteins | sample AD_UKC055_MetaG_FD_184411 | JGI IMG/M metagenome (GOLD analysis project Ga0209201, IMG submission 184411) | Active sludge microbial communities of municipal wastewater-treating anaerobic digesters from USA - AD_UKC055_MetaG (SPAdes) (version 2) | ecosystem: Engineered > Bioreactor > Anaerobic >...
CGCGTCTATCAGGAAGCCCGACTCGTTCCGACGCGGGCACAAGGAGCTAGACGGTTAGATAAAAATGCAGCGGATTGTGCCGGTTTAAAGAATTAAAAATTAAGATAACCGGCAACAGGTAAGCCGGGTGGATTCCAGGTGGATTATAATGACCAGGCAGGCGAAGGTTTATTCATTCGAATTGAACCTCTTGAACCTGAAGAACAAAAAAGAATAAAGAATAAAGAATGATGATTAGTGTGATATTTTAAAAAATTAAAAAAGAAAAAAGGAAGAGAAAAAATGGCTGATTCTGAAGAAAAAGGAAAAGAATTTAAAGAGGGGACAGAGGAAAAGTTCTGGCAGCAGGTACGTCAGGAATTTATGCTTGATCCACAGCAGGTTTTTTTTAATACGGGTACACTGGGGGCTATGCCCCGGCGTGTTTTTAACCGGGTGGTTGACCACCTGCGTCTTTGCGCCGAAAAAATTGCTGAATGGGATTACTATGGACCTGACTGGATTGCAGGTTACCAGCCCTGGAATGAAATAAGGGAAAAAGTTGCGCGTCTGATTAATTCTGAAGTGACAGAAGTTGCCCTGACCGAAAATGCCACTGCCGGCATGAATTATGTTGCCAACGGTTTGGACCTTCAGTCTGGCGACGAGGTACTGGGAACCGACCAGGAGCACCCTGGTGGTGAGTGTGGCTGGAAGCTTAAAGCTAAACGGGTCGGCCTTGTCTATCGTCAGCTTCCCTTAGGCAAGCCGGTTTTATCCCCGGAGGAAGTTATCGAAACTTTTATCAGGGCCATCGGACCGAAGACCAGAGTTATAGCCATTCCACATATCATCACTGGTAGTGGTGCTGTTTTGCCCATTAAGGAAATATGCGGGGAAGCGGCCAGGCGCGGTGTCCTGACTGTTATAGATGGTGCTCAAACACCGGGGCAGATTAAAATCGATGTCAAGGAGCTTGGCTGTGATGCCTATTATGGTAGCCTTCACAAGTGGCTGTGTGCACCGGCTGGCAATGGCTTTCTTTACCTCAAAAAAGAAAAAGCTCCTCAGGTCTGGACAACCCTGGCCAGCACGCAGTGGGATAATTATGAAGATGATGGCTTTCGCCTCAGCCAGCGTGGCACGGGTAATTTGTCGCTTCTTATGGGACTGGCTGAGGCGCTGGACTTTCATTTTGAGCTGGGGCCGGAGAGAGTTTACAAGCGCATTAAGTCACTGGGCGATTATCTGAGAACGAGGCTCCAGGAAATTCCAGGAGTAAAAATTTTTACGCCCCTGGTGTCTTCTCTGGCGGCCGGCATCACGGTTTATAATATCGAAGGTTTAAGCGGTGATTTTATTCAGAACGAACTCTGGCGACGGGGACGATTGCGGCCGCGCTCGATGGGTGACGTCTATGGCGTACGCCAGTCAACCCATATTTATAATTCCTTTGAGGAGATTGACCGGACCATTTCGATTCTTAAAGAGCTGGCCGCGAGGTGAAATTTCTGCTCCCGTTTTGTTTTTTATTTTTTAAGCTCCAGGCTTTCCTCAATTTCTTTGATTTTAGCAGTTAGCCTTTTGGCACTGACCGGGAAAGCAGTTTTTATTTCCGGTGCAAAGACCGAGACTTTAAATTCTTCAATCATCCAGCGCAGCTCAAAAAGTTTGTCTTCATTTTCGGGCAAAGCCTTTTTCCCGACGAGAGCTTTTAGCCGCTCGTATTCAGATTCAAATGGTTCAATCTGGGCTGCTTTGGCCCGGTCTTTATCAGCTGAGAAGCGAGCTCTCTCTACTCTTATACCCAGCGCCCGTACCAGTCGCGGCAGCTCACGGAGAAAGGCTAGCGGATGAAGTCGAATAAAGTCTGCTGGCACCAGCCGCACCAGCTCCTCTTTTAAACTCTCCGGTAACGACGAACTTATCTTTGCCTTTCTCTGTTCCTCTTCTATATTTTGAATCAACTTGAATGTCTTCTGATATTCTCGCAGAACTTCCTCTACGGCCGTAAAGATCTCATGCCCCTTTGCAAAGAGTTCTTTAAGTGCTTTTTCCTCTAAAAAGAGGACAAAATCTTCTCGCCGTCGGAAGTCTTTCTGGAAAACTTCTTTTTTAACCCGGCTCACTATCTCCTCTTTGATTGCTGCTTCCCCTCTCCAGAAAAGTAAAAGCGGTTTTAGTTCCTCGGGCAGGGCATAGCTTCTTTTGATAAAACTTATATCTTTTTCGAACTGTCTGCTGAGCATGGCTTCTATAGCCTGGAGATGGCTCTGTCTGGCTTCATTTTTGTTTTTAAATAACTTCAAGCTTATTTTCTCGTCTCTGATCGCAAAGGCGGGGTAGCCCTTCAAAAAATCATCAATGATTATCTCTTCGGGAATCTCGGTCAGGTCTTCGGGCCAGGAAGCCAGGCCTTCTCTTTCCCACTTCTTTCTGGCTTCCTGCCAGCCAGGTGAATCCTCGGCCAGTGACTTTCTGGCTTTTTCATTTAACATCTGGCGGAGAAAAGTCAGATCACGGCCGGCCAGAATTTCCTGGCCATTTTCGTTGATGACTGAAATCCTCATTTTTAAATAGCGTGGAATTTCCAGACTCTTCCAGATTTCCTGAGGTACATCAAGCTTAAAGCGCTCCTTGAGCCGGGCAGAAAGAGCTTCGTAAAAAGAAACACCAGCCGGCTTTAATTCTCTGGCCAGACTCTCGGCGGTGTCGGCTAAAGGCTGCAAAGATTTTCGGTATTCCTTAGGTAGAGCTTTAAGTGTAGCCAGAACTTTTTCTCCCATGAGTCCTGGAACCGGCCAGGTCAGGAGAACTTCTGGCACAGCGCTCAACAGCTGACGCGGAATGAGAATGGTCACACCGTCCTCTTCCTCTCCGGGAGCAAACCGATACCTTAACTCGTAGCTATGGCCAAGAATTTTGATATAGTCGGGAAACTGGTTGACGAGCTCCTGATCGGGTTGGGTCAGATAAAGATTTTCTTCTTTAAAGCGGAGAAAATTGTCGTTTCCTGCTCTTTTTATCAATTCGTCCAGAGCATCGAGGCGGTAAATCCCCTGAAGTCGCGCTGAATAGAAATCAAAAAGATACTGCTCTGGTATAAGAATTTGTCGGGTGCGCAATTTTTCTTCGAGGCGCTGGATCTTTTTTAATACCTGCTGGTTATATTCAAGAAAATCGTAGGGGCGATTGACCTGGTTATCAAGCAAAGCTTCTTCGACAAAGATTCGATGGGCTGTCTCCGGGTCCTGCTGGCCAAAAGGAACATCCCGACCCTCGACAATATTCAGATTGAACAGACTGACCTTCTCTTTGGCCCGCACCTGGCCGCGCTCTTTATCCCAGTAAGGTGATTCGTAAGAATAATGGCAAAGATGAGGAGCCAGCTCTTCAGCCCAGGCAGGATTAACTCTGGCCGCCAGGCGCAGATAAAGCCGATTGGTCCGAACGAGCTCGGCCGCGACCACCCAGGCCGGCGATTTTTTAAAAAGGGCAGAGCCGGGCCAGAGCCTGGCTTCCTGATGTCGTGCCACCTGATAGAGATTTTTTTCTTTCTGAACGGCAAGATGTGAAATAAAGCCGCTCAGAATGCACTGATGAATAGCTGTGTAGCGATCAGCATCGGATAAGGGCTTTTTCCCGGGTTGAACTCCCAGTTTTTCCTCTTTTAGAACTTCCAGTATCTGGTCATGGAGAAAATGCCATTCCCGCAGCCGGTTATAAGAAAGGAAATAATCGCGAGCAAATTTTTTGAGAGCCGAAGTGTCAGATAAATCCGGACTGATATTTTTCATCGCCCGCCAGATATTGAGCAGGGTAAGAAAGTCTGAGTCGGGGTGTTCAAAGACAGATTGGAGGCGGTCGGCATCGGCTGCCTTATCGAGAGGCCGCAGGCGCGGGTCGGGCAGGCTCAAAGCAGCGGCGATAATAGCCATTTCTTCCACCACTCCCCGCCGTCCGGCCTCCAGCATCATTCGCGCCAGCCGCGGGTCCAGCGGTAGCCTGGCCATCTGCCTGCCGAGCGGTGTCAGCTGCCAGCCACTATCGGCTTTGATGATAGCCCCGAGTTCAAACAGGGTCTGGTAGCCATCCCTGACGCTTCTGGCCGGTGGCGGATCAAGAAAAGGAAATCGGAGCGGATCACCAAGTTCGAGGTAGAGCATGCGTAGTATAACTTCGGCTAAATTACTGCGCAGTATTTCAGGCGGCGTATAACGGGGACGGGCCAGGAAATCTTCTCTGGTATAAAGCCGGAGACAGAGCCCGGCGCTGACCCGACCGCACCGCCCCTTACGCTGCTCAGCACTCGCCTGGGAGATGGGTAGAACGGGCAGACTATGAATACCGGAAGAAGGCTGATATTGCGACAGGCGCGCCAGCCCGGTATCGACTACATAGCGAATACCGGGGATGGTCAGCGAAGTTTCAGCCACATTGGTGGCGACCACAATTTTCCCCTGCTCGAGACTGTAAATCTGTCTTTGCCGGTGAGCTGGCAGGCGGGCATAAAGTGGAAGGATTGTTGATTCCTGGTAATGCCGGCCCTGCAGACGGTGGCAGGTTTCCATAATATCCTGCTCGGTCGGCATAAAGACCAGAATGTCGCCCGGTCGTTTTTCCTTTTTGATAAAATCAACAGCCTCAACAGCCAGGTCCACATAGTCCAGCTCTTCTTTTTTCTTTGGCGGCTGGAGCTCATCAAGATACATGACTTCTACCGGAAAAAGACGACCGCTGACCTTAAAAACCGGTGGGTTGCCGAAAGCACGTTCAAACTTTTCGACTTCCAGTGTGGCCGAAGTGATAATGAGCTTCAACTCCGGCCGTCTGTCCAGCAGGCGGTGCATCAAGCCAAGCAGAAAATCTATGTTGAGATTTCTTTCATGAGCTTCATCAATGATAATGGTGTCATATTCGGTCAGCAGATGATCGCCCTGAGTTTCGGCCAGCAGCATTCCGTCGGTGAGAACCTTAATATACGAGCCGGGGGAGGTCCTGTCCAGGAAGCGAATTTTATAGCCAACAGCCTGGCCTAAGGGCAGATGCAATTCGTCGGAGATGCGCTGGGCGATGGTGATGGCGGCCAGCCGCCGGGGTTGAGTACAGGCAATTTTTCCAGCCAGGCCCTGGCCAGCTTCCAGACACATCTTCGGCAGCTGGGTGCTCTTGCCGCAGCCAGTTTCACCCGAAACAATTATCACTCTGTTATTTTTAATGGCCTGAATAATTTCCTCACGATTTCTGGTGATGGGGAGGTCGGGTGGATAATAAAGCCTGGGTTTTTTTCTCTGGCGGGCTGATTTTTCTGCGGCCGATTGTTCCAGCCTTTTTTTCAGATTGACAAGAATTTCGGCGGCTTTAGCCGGACTTTTCCGGTGAAGGTTAGAAGAAATAAGCCGGACGACTCTTTCCCGGGCATAATAGGCATCAGGAAGCAGGGCTTCGGAAGCCAGGGAAATAACCTGCTGGCGGAGTTCAAGAAGGTCGGACGCCCCTGCCTGAGGATGGTCAGCCCGAGGCTCATGATCATGCTGGCTTCTCATCTACTTCTTCTAACTCCTGTTCTTATTATACTAGAAGCATGTAAAATAGCCGCCGGAAATTGAGAAGCCTGGTATGCCGCCAGATTTTTGAGCGGCTGGTCATAAGGTGCGGTGTCTTAGAAAAAAAGAAAAACTGTCCTCGAACCCCGGTCTGCTCTTAAAGTCCAGATTTTTGACGCTTCCAGCCAGACCTGAAGATAATGGCTATGATAATAACGGCCAGACCGGCGACCGTAGCTATCTCGACAATTTGATCGGCTGAAGAGGTGTCTTCAAACCTTTTATACAGGATGCCTAGCAGAGCCCAGATTATAGTTAGGGAATAGATGAGGTCTCTTTTTTTTAAAATAAAAAAGAGGGTTAAAACTGTAAGCAGGGCCAGAGCCACTACTGTCCAGAACTGCTCACTCAGGTGAAAACGATTCCAGTTATAGCCAACCAGAACAGCGATGGCATTGGCCACTGTCGCCACACAAATCCAGGCCAGATAGAGGCTGAAAGGGATCCGGGCTGGAAATTTATCCTGAGTTTTTTCTTCAGGAGAACGGTTTTCGAGTTTTTGATAAATAGCGATCAACAAAACGAGCAAGGTCAGCATGACCAGAAGTGATAGTATAAGGTGCTCATAATGCCAGGCAAATATCCAGCCGGCATTGGCCAGGCAGGTTAAAAAGAACAAAAGACCAAGTCGCTGATAAGCGGGGAAGACTGTTCTTTTCGTCAAAGCCTGGTAAAGAGAATAGAAAACAAAAATCCCCAGTACCAGATAGATTATTCCCCAGATAGAAAAAGTGATCCCGGCCGGGACAAACAGATTCGGATACTTATCAGACAGCTGGCCGGTGTTGAGGTGATTAAGTGGCAGGGCGTTGGCTAAATAATTGACAGTGACCATGATCAAAAAGCCGAACAGATTGAGCCAGGCCAGCCAGTTTCCTGATTTTCCTTCTTTGGTGTCCTGCCGGTGTGCCCGCTGATATTTTTGATCGCTTTCCATCTTTCCTCCCGCTCAAAACGAGGTCAAACCAACACACTTTATTTATTATCATTAAATTGATAATCTCCTTTGCCTTCCAGTTAGATTTTTATGGAAGCCAAGCCCTTATCGAACGCCAGTGGCCGCAACTACTTCTTTCTCCTATTTATATTACATTAATGGAGGGACAACTCAAATAAATAATTCTGGATTATAAAAGCTTGATTCACCCATCATCAGTAGATCGGGCCGATAATCTGATTGCTGGCTTTTATCTAAAGCCGGTTAATGTCTTTGTCAAGAACTAGCCTGTGCCTCCTTAAATTCGGGTTAACTTCAAAATAGAAATTGTCTCGGGGCAAAGGTCAGGCGCTTGAGGATGACGCTCTGGCCCGATTCTGCTATAATTTGAAACTAAAAAATAAATTCCGGTTTATTGATAGAGATATCGGCTAAGACTGGCTATCCACTTAGAATCAAGGCGCCTGAAAGTGGTCTGCTCCTGTCCGGTTTAAAAATCCCGGATCACCGGCTTAAATTGGAAAAAAATTAAAGTTATAAGCCTGAAAAGCAGGGTTAAAAGAAGGCGTCAGATTTTAAAGTCAACCGCCGTCTTGCCAGGAAGAAAGAATCATCATGAAAATAGGATTTATTGGTTTACCAAAATCAGGCAAAACAACGCTGTTTAACGCTCTAACCGGCTCCTCTGCCCAGGTTTCGGCCTTTTCCACCGGACGGGTCAGTCCCAATCTGGCTTCGGTCAGAGTTTATGATGAGCGGGTGGAAAAACTGGCCGCCATTTATAAACCAAAACGTCTCGTTTATCCGGCGATTGATATCGTTGATCTGGCCGGGGTAAATGAGGGCGATGGAAAGGCAGATGCTTTTTCTGGCGATCTGATGAAGCTGGCCAGAACCGTTGACGCTCTGGCGATAGTTTTAAGAAATTTTAACGACGCAGCTTCTTCGGCACCTTCTCCGCTTTCGGATTTAAAGAAGATTGAACAGGAATTACTGCTGGCCGATTTGATAATTGCCGAAAAGCGCCTGGAAAAAGTGGAGTTAAGCCTAAAAAAGGGGGGTGCCGGAAATAATGTCCAGACCTTAAAAGCTGAACGGGATGTTCTCGGGATGATAGTCAATGCTCTCAATGAAGGACGGCCGCTACGACAACTGGAATTTGATGATAACCAGAAAGCGCTTATTCGCTGTTTTCAATTTCTTACCCAGAAGCCAGCTCTGGTCATTCTCAACTCGGATGAAGCTTCGGCCGGAAAAAATGAAAGTATCCTCGAAGCGATCAGGGAGCATTATGAGGCGGTGGAATTTGCCGGTCAGCTGGAGATGGAGCTCTCGCAGTTGGATGAAGAGTCGGCTCGCGCCTTTCGGGATGAACTTGGCTTTAAAGAGTCGGCTCGCGATCGACTGATCGCTCTGGCTTATCGTGTTCTTGGCTATATCAGCTTTTTTACAGTGGGGGAAGACGAAGTCAGAGCCTGGAATATCAGGCGGGGAGCAACAGCCCTGGAGGCGGCAGCAGCCATTCATACAGATCTGGCCCGGGGTTTTATTGCGGCTGAATGCTTCCACTACGATGATTTAATGGCGGCTGGTTCTGATAAAGCGGTCAGAAGCAGCGGTCAGTTCAGGCTGGTTGGCAAAGATTATATCGTCAAAGACGGCGATATCCTGAGCATTCGTTTCCATGTCTAGTCTCATAGCTAATCTAATCTGAATTATTGGTCTCAGGCGGTAGTGGTTTTTTTTACAAAAAAATAAAAGTCGGAAAAGCCTGCCCTTGATAATCTGATTTTCGCGCCGCTTAGCTTTCTGAGGTTGTCTACTTTAGCAAAATTAAATTGATTAGACTTTAGGTTCCGTTGAATTTGCTCTTGTTATACTCTACGCCGCCGTTATAAAATTAGAAAGGAATCAGGCAGAAAATAAAAATGCTCAGAATATTTATCTGGCTACTACTGCTGGCAGCGGCCATTTTTGCTTTTGACCGTCTATTCCTCTATATGGAAAAGCGCGGCTGGATATATTACCGGAAAAAAAAGCCCAGCTCAAGCGCACTGAGCAATGCTTGCCTTGAAGTCCAGCAGCTGCTTGAGCCGTCTAAAAAATATGTGGTAGAGGTAAAAAAGGACGAAAAGAAGCAGCAGGCCGAAGCCGGCGATCTTCCCCCCGGGCCGGAAGAAGAAAAACCCGAGGTGGAAGAATGAAAATTGCCTTTTTTTCTGATATTCATGGTAACCTGGCAGCTCTCCAGGCGGTTCTCGAAGACCTGGACAGGCAGGATGTGGATATCGCTTTTTGTGGCGGTGATCTCGTTGGCTACGGTGCTTTTCCCAATGAAGTGATAGATCTACTGCGCCGGCGGCATTGGCCGGTTATTATGGGTAACTATGATCAGGGTGTAGGGCAGGAGGCCGACGATTGTGGCTGTGCTTACCGGGACGAAGTCTCCAGAGCTCTGGGCCAGCGTTCAATCGCCTGGACTAGAGAAAGGGTGACGGCCGGCAATAAGGCTTATTTAAGAAATCTCCCTTCAAAAATCAGCCTGGCCATTCAGGGGAAAAAAATCCTGATGGTTCATGGCAGCCCGCGCCGGATAAATGAATATCTGTTCGAGGACCATCCGGTTTCAGCGGTGGCCAGGCTGTTTCAGGCAGAGGAAGCGGAGGCCATCATCTGCGGTCATACACATCTTCCCTATATAAAAGGGATGATTGTCGAAGAAAGCTGGGAGACAGGAGTTCGAACGGATGGCCGGGCATCCGCCCAGCGCCGGCCCGGCGGACATTATATTTTAATCAATGGCGGCAGTGTTGGTAAACCAAAGGATGGCGATCCACGAGCCAGCTATGCTCTGATTGATTATCAGGATGGAAACTGGCAGAATAAAATCGTCAGAGTTAGCTATGAGGTGGAAACCATGGCCAGGGCGATTGAGCAGAGCGGACTGCCAGTTGAATATGCCGCGCAGCTCAGGCTAGGGCATTAAGGTGAAGGGGACAGGGTATCACGTCCCCAATTTAAATAAATAGAAAGTTCGCATGAGCCAGCCGGTAAAAATTCCTATTGATGGTGTCCTTGACCTCCATACTTTTCAGCCCGGAGAGGTAAAGGACTTGCTTAATGACTATATTGAGGAATGTCTCAAAAAAGAAATTTATGAGCTGCGGATTATCCATGGCAAAGGGACCGGCACCCTTAAAGCCATGGTCAGAAGCGTCCTCAAAAAACACCCGTCGGTCGTGAGCTATACTGATGGCGACCTGATGTCTGGCGGCTGGGGAGCAACTCTGGTTACTTTGGAAAGGGAAAGAAAATAAGAGATAAAGGCTGTAAAAAAATAGGAAATATAGATTGTGCTGGCCATTCACTCGAATCTATATATTGCCGCCTAACACGGTGAATAGTTGTCTGAATCTGTTCTTTGAAAATCTATTATGATACTGTTGACAGGGGCGCACCTAGTTGTCCCCTGTTTTATAGCTGGCGGAAGGCCGACAGCCAGTCTTCAAGTTCGACGCCCGGGCAGGTGAGACCAGACTGAGATATGAATTTCTCAATGGCTTCCTGGATGCTTTTCTCCTCCAGCTTGACCCCGGTTAAGGCTTTTTCCAGACCGGCTATTCCTTCTTTGGGAAAGGCGGTAAAATCTCCCGCAATCCAGACTGCATCCAGCTGGCCAGCCCTGATCCTGGCTGTCAGTCTGATTAAACCTCCAGGGGCTTTATAATCTATTTCCCGGAGGTGAACGTCCTCCTGAATTTTTATCGCCTGGCGGTGAAGCGGACCTTTCTGGAAAATCCAGTCTTCGCTCTCAAAAAGGCGATCGAGCCTTTCGGCCTCAGCCAGCTCGGCTTCTGTCATCTCCCTTTTGACCAGCTCGGCGCCGGTCAGCCCGGCCAGCTCTTCTAAGTAAATGTCCATAATTTTTCTCCGGGATGGAACTTCAGGCAGCAGCTCCTTGATGGTGGTCATATACTGCTCCAGACTCTGGAAGACTTTATCGCGCATTTTCTCGGAGGGAACTCTTAAAACCCTGGCCATCATCTTTTTATCAAAATCGAACATAAAACTCCCGACAATGACTTCGGCCTGATTCATTCTGGCCGCTCCTGTCCCGCAAATTTTTTTGCCGCCAACTTGAATGTCATTAACCGGACGGTATTCAGCTGGAATTCCCAGCCGGTGATATGTTCTGATCATCGGCTCAACATAAAACCTGAACTTGTCTTCCAGCCTGGCCGGAAAATTGTCCGGATGGAAGATCCATTGAGCAAAGAGCTGATCACGGTCAAGGTAAACGGCCCCACCGCCAACTTCCCGCCGGTAAACTGGCAGACCGACCCGGCGGCAAAAGTCCAGATCAACTTCTCTCTCTGCCTCCTGGTGAAAGCCGACACAGACATAAGGCGAATCGGGGCTGACCAGAATAACTGTATCTGGGGTCTCCGGGCTGAGGGTATGGCCGACCGCATGATAGCAGGTTTGTGAACGGACCGCTGAGACCTCTCCCAGTTCAATTACTCTGATTTGCTTTTTGTTGCTCATTTTCAGCTCAGTCCTTACTCCAGAATAAAAATATAAATTGCTTCTTTCCAATGATGATTTTATTTTATGATTTTAAACTAAAAGGCTCCAGTCCTCCATAATATCTAAGGCTCTTCTGGCCATAGTCTTGACCGGTTTCTTAAGTTTCTGGCTTAAGCCAACGCCGGGACTGATATTTTCCGGCTGGATACCTATCAAATAAACCGAGTCAGGATATCTGTGCCTTATTTTAGCCACAGCTAAAACTTCCTGGAAGCCTAACTGGTGCCAGGACAGCCGCTGGTGATAAAAAAGATTAATCTCTTCGTCCTTATACTCAACGACTGTCCCCGGTGCTGCTCCAGTCTCGGCTGCATCCAGAATCAATAAATGGCTGGCTCCTTCGACATAAGGCAACAGGTCCAGTCCTAAAACACCGCCATCGACCAGCTCAAATTTCTTTTTTAGCTCATCGGTCAGGAGCTTCTCGAGCTCTTTCAGGGCATAGATTCCTGCTCCCTCGTCGCCATTCAGGACATTTCCCAGCCCGAGGACAACTTTTCTTCTAATCATCTAGCCATCGCTTATTGGCCGTAATTTTTATATTTAAATTATTTGCCTTCTATCTTTATTAGATTATCGGTGGATCGGAATGTTATTCCAGGACCTCTTTTGTCCGGCTGAGAAGGTTACCACTGATAAGGTCGGCTGGACAGTTTTTTTGAAGGTAACTATCATCATTCTCCTATCTCTTAAAACGAGCCCGGCCTGAAGACCTGGCCTTCATAACCGTTTTAACTGGCTGTTAATCTTGTTCAGCTTCCCCTTTTTTCGCCTGCTGGATTCTGGTTACTTTTATTTGACCACCAGATTAAAGCCTGTGCCCGCCTCTCCAACCACCTGGCCGCGGGCATCTATCAGATGAACAGCACAGGCCAGGCAGGGGTCAAAAGAATGGATCGTCCTGAGAATTTCCAGAGGTTCCTCCGGCCGGGCCAGCCTGGTTCCCACCAGTGAGGCTTCATAGGCCCCTGGCTGATTTTTATGATCGCGGGGCGAAGCGTTCCAGGTGGTTGGAACTACCACCTGGTAATTTTTTATCTTTTTATTCTCAATGACCACCCAGTGACCCAGCGCTCCCCGCGGGGCTTCGGTATAACCAAAGCCCATAGCCTTTTTCGGCCAGCTGCCCGGCTCCCATTTTTCGCCATTAAAAGTCTCTGTTCTACCGGCTTTTATCTCGGCTACCAGCTCATCATAAAATTTCTGCAGCAGCCCGACGATGACCTTGGTCTCAATGGCTCTGGCTGCTGTCCGGCCCAGGGTCGAAAAAACAGCTGAGAGTGGAGCCTTAAGTGTCTCCAGCACAGAATTGACCAGCCCGACAGTCTCTTCGTGCTCCGTGGCATAAAGAATCAGGACTCTGGCTAAAGGGCCAACCTCCATTGGTAGCTCATTCCAGCGTGGCGATTTGAGCCAGCTATATTTGCCCTCAACCTCTAGATAATCAAATGGCGGCTTTGGTCCGGTGAAATTAAAAGCCGTTTCTCCTTCCCAGGGGAAAAGTCCGGCGCTATCACCCTGCCGGTATTTGTACCAGCTGTGGGTGACAAACTCTTTCATCTTAGCCGCATCTCGCGGGTCGGGTGTGATCACCTGTTTTAAATTGCGGTTAATAATCACTCCGCGGGGGAAAATAAGCCTGTCCAGCTCATTTAGATTACCTTCAGGAAATTCACCCCAGGTTAAGAAATTGCCCAGCCCTTCCCCGATAGCGGCATAGTCCAGGTAATAAGGAGCGATGGCCAGCAGGTCAGGCAGATAAACCTGGTCGACGAAACTCTTCATTTTCTGTATTGAATCTGCAATGACTGATAGGGCTTCAGCATTTAAAGCCTGATCACTGTTCATATCAATGGGCAGCGGAACTCCGCCCACCACAAAATTCGGATGAGGATTCTTCCCGCCAATGATAGTGTGGATTTTGGTGACCTGCGACTGCCAGTCAAGGCATTCTAAATAATGGGCGACGCCGAGAAGATTTATTTCCGGCGGCAGCTGGTAAGCCGGATGCCCCCAGTAGCCGTGGCTGAAAAGTGACAGCTGGCCAGAATCAACGATAGCTTTGACTTTTTTCTGCACTTCAGCAAAATAGGCCGGCGATGAATTAGGCCAGCCCGAAATAGACTGCTGAAGATCTGAGACCTTTTTAGGGTCAGCCTTCAGGCTGCTAACCACATCCACAAAATCCAGGGCGTGAAGAATATAGAAATGCATGACGTGGTCGTGAATGAATTGCTGGGCCACAATCATATTGCGCATGAGATTAGCCGCTTTTGGTATTTTTATTCCTAAGGCATCTTCGACTGCCCGGATAGAAGCGATGGCATGAACAGTGGTGCAGACTCCGCAGATTCTTTGAGCGAAAGCCCAGGCTTCCCGCGGATCTCTCTTCTTCAGAATGTTTTCAATTCCCCTGACCATGGTCCCGGCTGAATAAGCCTCAGTTATAGTATTCTCGCTGTCCAGAGTAGCTTCAATTCTCAGGTGCCCCTCAATTCTGGTCACCGGATCAATAACAATTCTCTTGGCCATCTTTCCCCTCCTTCCCATCATAAATTGCGAAGCCAGTCCAGGGCTTCCTGCTCGGTTTTGAACCAGCGGACTTCACTGGCATAATAACTCTTGTCTATCTCGAGAATTTTTGGGTCAAGATCAGCTCCGAAGATAGCAGCCACAGGCATAATTGGCCTTAGATGTTTGATATGTCTGAGACACTCGGAGGGTTCGCTGCCGCCCAAATCAATCAGTAATTTTCCTGTGTACTCCCGGAAAAAAGCAGTTAAAGCCTGGATATCTTCCGGTGTAAATGGTCCGCTATGACGGCAGCGAAGAATCCCTTTCTCTACAGGGGTTAAACTAAATGAGGCCATATTATTCTCCTTTCCTCAGATGAGTGCCCTGGCCACCAGTTCGGCCAGACTATGGACTTTGATGGCCGAGTTAAAGTGGGCCAGGCTATCCACAAACTGCAGGCGGCAATTACTGCAGACCATACAGACGGCTTGAGCCCGGATATCCTGCAGTTGCTCCAGTTTCAGCTCAAAAACGGCATAACGGTTAGCATCAGCTTCTTTAATGGAAATAACTCCACCGCCTCCTCCACAGCACATGGACTGCTCTTTATTGGGTGTCATCTCTTTAAAGCTGGTTGGAGCCAGCACCTGAAGAATTTCCCTCGGCTGTTTGATCAGACCACCCAGCCGCTGGATCTTGCAGGAGTCATGAAAGGTAATTGTCTCGCCATCAAAAGCCCCTTCTTTGATTTTGATCCGGCCGGTCTTCCAGTATTGATGGATAAGCTCGGTGATATGAATGATCTCCAGGCCTGCGGGCACCTTCATCATGTTGGGTGCTGTCCAGCGGAAAGCCTCATAGGCATGACCGCATTCACTAATGACCAGCCTCTTAACTCCGAGTTCTTCTGCGGCCTGAAAGACCCGATGCATAAAAAGTTTAGTGAGCTCCTCATCGGCTTCAAAAAAGCCAAAATTAACTACTTCCCGCCCCTTAGAACTAACCGTCCAGTTTTCGCCTGCCCGGTTTAAAATCTTAGCGATAAAAGCCAGATTGTCCGGAAATTTCATGAGCTCAATAGAAGTGAAAACCATAAGTGTTTCCGCCCCAGCTTTATCCACCGGAATGTTCGCTTCCCATTCGTCAGTTATCCAGTCAATTCTTTCCCGCCACATTTCATCGGTCACCCCCAGCGGGCTGCCGATCGTTTTTTGTTTGTCAGTGGCTTCAGCCAGGTCGCCCGGGACCAGGCCGGCCGCAGCCAGGCCTGTTCGGACTTTATGAATCAGCGGCCCGATTTCGATGCCCATCGGGCAGACAAAGGCGCATTTATCGCAGACCGTGCAGGCTTCATAAACAATCTGGCTCCAGTACTCAAGGTCAGAATCAGTCAGCCTTTTCTCTATTCCCAGGGCCAGCTTGAGCTTACCGGCTAAAGTAAATCTCTGCTCGTAAGCCCGTCTTAATGGTTCAAGCTTCCAGACCGGGGCATATTCCGGATTGCCGAGGGCCTGGTAAAAATGGCAGGCTTCGGCACAGATCCCGCAGCGGGTGCAGGCTTCAAGCTGAGCAGCCACCCAGCCGCCGGTTTCTTTGAGGTAAGTATTTAAAGCACTTGCTGTTTTCATGGTTGACCTCTTTTTCAGGGCGTAACGGCCCGTTTACCGGCCCGGGCGCCATGAATTGTCCGGGAAAAGAAGTAGAACAGAAAGTGGGACATCCGGCTAAATGGAATCCAAATCAGCAGCAGACAAACAAAAATCAGATGAAGACTGAAAATAACTTCATAGGGAAACCACAGATGGTGATACATGATGTAACCGGTGACAAACGGCAGAAAAACCAGGCTCCAGTTGATCCAGACCGGCAGTTTAGTCAGAAGTCTTAAGACCGGATGGGTCAGACGGTTAATCAGCAGGATAATAAGAGAAATAATCCCGGCTGCTGCCACCCAGTCAACGACAGGAGTGGGCAGTGGCGCCCAGCTCACTCCCAGGAGACTTTGCCAGACCAGAATATGGGCTGCCCCAAAGATAAGGACCAGGAAAAGGCTCAGATGGAAGAGTCCCCCGGCGATAAAGGTCAGAGCATTATTCTTAAATGTCCGCCGCACCCAGGGGATAAAGGGCAGGATGATCAAGCCCTTCAGGAAACTGATAATTACTCCCGACAGCTTACTGCCCTGGCTTTTGACCCGGTCTTTTTCCCAGCCCAGGAAGATGATTCTGACCAGCCTGTAAATCATCCCGGCGATAAATATGACCAGCGAGAAATGGAAAAGTGGACCGCGTGAAAACCTTAAGATTTCTGTCCAGTCCATTTCATCCCTCCTTTTTGTCCGGCGGAGCGGAGGTGGTTGATTCAGCCGGAGTCGTCTGGGCGGTTGAGGCTAGAGCTTTCTTTGCCCTCTTTTTTCTGGCCGAGTTGATTCCGGCTAAAGCAGCTCCGGCGGCTAAGCCTGCGCCTGCGGCCAGGGCCGAAGTCTGGGCGGTTGGCGGAATTAGAGCGGCCGATTGACCCTGATAAAAACCACCGCCATCCCAGAAATGAGGCTCAGAACAACCCAGACAGGGATGTCCTGACTGAACCGGATAGGACAGGCCCCGTTCCCATTTGAGCGAAGGACAGGCATTATAAGTGGTGGGTCCTTTGCAGCCCAGCCGGTAAAGGCAGTAGCCCTGGCGGGCACCTTCATCATCAAAACTGGCGGCAAATTTACCCGCTTCATAAAAGGGACGCCGCAGGCAGTGGTCATGGACGGTGTGCCCGTAGAAGACTAGCGGCCGCTTGAGACCATCGGTCTGGGGAAGCTGCCCCAGGATGAGAAAATGGAGAATTGTGCCGGTGGTCACCTCCGGAATGGCCGGACAGCCAGGGATGTTGATAACCGGTTTGTCTTTAATTAAATCAGCCACCCCGCAGGCTCCAGTCGGGTTGGGTCTGGCTGCCGGGATACCCCCAAAGGAGGCGCAGTTGCCTGTAGCTATAATGGCTGCTGCCCCGGCCGCCGCTTCCTTGAGTATCTCGAGATTGCTCTTTCCGCCCACCGTACAGTAGATGCCGTCTTCAGCCAGACTCGGACTGCCTTCCACCACCAGGACATATTGTCCACGGTATTTATTGAGGCATTCCTCCTTAGAACTTTCAGCCTGGAAACCGGAGGCAGCCATCAATGTTTCGTGATATTCGATCGCCAGGTCGTTGAGAACCAGACTGCTCAGCGTAGGAGAACTGCTGCGGGAAATAGCCTCGCTGCAGCCGGCACAATCCTGAAACTCAAGCCAGATAATAGGTAGCCTGGTTTTAGTCTGAAGAGCTCGGGCGACCGCTCTGGCTGGATCAGGTTGAACGAGTTTTCCCAGGGCTTTAACCGGCGGAGAAAATTCCAGGCCCAGAAAACCGGCAATTGTCCCGCAGAGCTTCATAAAGTCGCGCCGGGACAGGCCCTTTTCCCTCAAATGTTCATAGATAGTTTTTTCCTTCATTGACCCTCCTTCTCCCCGATAAAGAAGTTTTAGTGGCAGGAAATGTTAGCTGCTTCTAACTTTTGCTGGTAAGCAGCCAGTCCCTCCGGGCCGGTGAGCAAAGAGGCTTTCTCTTCTTCCCATTTAGTGGCTTCTATTTCCGCAATCCAGCCTTCGCCGTAGGGATCAGAGATAACCAGATCAGGATTGGCGGCCAGCTGTTCATTGCCGCGCCTGACAATTCCGCTGATCGGAGCCGGGACAGGGCCGACAAATTTAGCACTTTCCAGGGTGGCTAAGCTTTTTCCCTGGGCGACTTCAGTGCCAATGTTTTTGGCCCTGATGGTGACTGCATTGAGTTTGCCTCCGGCCAGCTGGCCGGCGATTGGCGTCAGGCCGAGGCGGAAGAGGTTGCCTCCTAAGGGTTTCAACCAGAGATGCTTTTCCGGGTAGTAATAAAGATCCTCCGGGAGGTTGCAGCCTCTAATAATAGCCATTGGATACCTCCTTTGATTAAAAGATTAGTCAATTGATAGATTAAAAAGTTAAGACCGTCTTGCTATCTTCAGCCATCTGCCACATGGAAGCTCCGCCCACAATTTTAGCTTCGGGAATTAAATCTTCCGGTTTGAGATCATGAAGTTCAAGAGAAGCTGAACAGGCTGTCATTTTGACGCCAGCTTCGATCGCTTCCTGTCTGAATTCGGCTGCCGATTTACCGCCGGCTTTGGGATAAACAGTCTCAGCCAGTCCTTTTTTGAGGAGAAGAGTTCCGTCGATGGTAAAAAACATGGTGACTTCATAATCCATGGCGGTGGCTAAGGTGGCAAAGAAAAAAGGAGTGGCACAGCGACGGGGAGTGTCGGGACCGCTGGTCATAATAATTAAAATTTTGTCTTCTGCCATAATTACCTCCAGTTCTAAAAAGCTCAAAAGCTCAGGGTAACTGCGTTCTGGCTGGCAAATTCCAGAAAAGTAGCGGCCCCGCCAATTTCTATCCCGTCAATGAGGTCTTCTTTTTTGATCCCCATGACATCCATAGTCATCTGACAACCGATGAGCCTGACACCCATTTCCTGAGCTGTGGCCAGCAGTTCACTGAGTTTTGGTACTTTAGCTTTTCTCATCCAGGAATTCATCATCCTGGTGGCTAAGGGCGTCATGCCAGGCAGCATAGCGATGATGTTGGGTATTTTCATCGGCATAGCCGGATTGGCTACGGGCGAGACTTTTAGTTTATCTATTCTGCCCTTTTTGAGAATTTCCAGACCAAAAAAGGTAAAAAAGATAGCTGCTTCCATGTCCATGGCCACGGCGGCTGTCGATAAAATAAATGGCGGGTAGGCCATGTCCAGTGTTCCATGGGTGGAAATGATCGCCAGTCTTTTAGCGCTTTCTTCAGGCATCGTGACCTCCTTTTATTTCACCTTACGAATGTAAAAAACAAACTTTTCCCCTTCTGTTTCCTGTCCCAGCAGCTCCTGCCCGGTTTTCTTGACCCAGGCCTGAATGTCGCTGACTGAACCGGGGTCGGTGGCGACCATTTTGAGAATTTCCCCAGCCTTCATCCCATCCATGGCTTTTTTGGTTTTAATGATTGGCATCGGGCAGGAGAGGCCGCTGTTATCCAGAGTTAGGTCAGCCTTAAGATCAGACATCAGACACCTCCTTTTTAATATCCCAGGACTGGCCGGCCGGATTACCGCTACGACCTGGCCAGGCCCGTCATGAGCCGATTATCCTACAATTCTTATAAGAATACAAGGAATTATTTTATTAACCATTTATTTTTTATTTTATTAATAAGGTGGTGATGTGGTAAACCTCTGGCTGAAGATCGGCCGCGGGGAATAGAGTGGTAAAAAACAGGGTGGTTGAGGCTAAAGCTGATTTCAGGCACAGCGGGAAGCTAAAGAAAAAGCAAGGACAAATACCAGGTAGCATTCTACCCTTCCTTTCTTCTTGTACCCTTTTATTTTATGTTAGCTTTTGACTCGGGCATCTGTCAAGCTGATTGACTGATAGCTCATTTTACAGTGGGTGCTTATTTTATAAGAGCGGTCAGACCGTCAATCAGGATTGGCAGCCCGACACAAAAAACCAGGAAGGTGCTCAGCCGGCTTGAAATCAGACTGCTTTTTAGGACCGTGGTCAGAAAAGAAAAAACAAACAGGGCTAAAATCAAACTGGAAATAAAAATAGCAGGTTTTGCCCGGTTGATTGCCCTCCTCTTCCCAATCTTTCCTGCCTTAAGTTGTAAATTTTCAATCCCAGAGGGGTGCTCCCCGCCAACTGAAAATTAACCAAAGGCCATTTGTTGCCCTATTTTAGAAATTCCCTGATCAGGGGATTATCACGAATAGCGGCGAATTCTGACTCTTCTTCGATTAATTTCCAGTTTTTGAAGCCATTCTCCTGGGCTTTTTTTAGATATTCAACTGCTCTGTCCACCTCTCCCCGGCTGGCAAAGACCTTGGCGAAATTAAAATAGAGATCAGCCAGAGCTGAGCCTCTCATCGGCAGGCCGGCCAGTGCTTCAGGGTGTTCCTCAAGATAGTTGGGATCAAGCTCGAGACCTTTTTTGAGATAATTAAGTCCCTGTTCTTTATCGTTCAACTGGAAACAAAGGGTGGCCAGGCTGTAATAGCCAGCAGCCTGGTCGGGTGAGATGGAAATAGCTTTTTCATAGTACTCTCTGGCTTTTGGGTACAACTCCCTCATGGCATAAATAGCACCTAGATTAAGGTATCCGGTGGCATATTGGGAATCAATCCTAATTGCCCGCTGGAAATAAATCTCGGCCGAGTCGTAATTTCCTTCCTTAAAATAAGTCAGCCCCATGAGATTATTAGCTCGAGCAGATCTGGGATTGATCCTCAAGGCGAGATTAAGTTCCTGCCTGGCCAGAGAATAATTTTCCTGCTGGAAATATTTGATAGCCGCATTCAGATGCTCACTGTATTCTGTCTCTGAGCCCTGTTTTCTGGCGGTGAGGCAACCCGTGCTCAAAAGAGCAATAACCATAATTAAGATAAAGCCCTTCCTTTTCATCTTTTGCCTCCATTTTATATTTTAGGCCTGGTCATTTCGTCTGTCAATTGGGTAACTACCTGCCAAATTCAGACCAAAGTGACTTATTCTGCCAGTGAAAATGTTAAGCGATTATTTTGTTTCTGAGCTAAGAAGGAGGCTGCAGGAAAAGGCTAAAACAGGAGGAGAAATGAGCTATTGACTGAGAGGGTAATCCTTCATCAGGTTCTAATAACGGTGGATTTAAAGTTTGTAAAAAGAAGAAAAAGGCTAAAGTCAATTGACCCGGCTGGCGGCCTGTAATTGTCCCTGATTACCTAACAGGGGATTACCAATAAGCTTAAGTCCCAGCCGGGGTAAAACTTATAATGGGGCTGCCAGCTTATAAAGCCCCAGCTTTTTCAGGGCAGGAGAGGAACGGGACGAAGTAATAACCAATCTGAGCTTCTTAGCCGGAATTTCAGGAAATGTAATTAGCCTCTTGTAGCCAACCGTTGTTCCAGTGGCGACCTGACGCCAGTCCTGTTCATCCCTGACTTCCAGCTTAAATGCTTCTATTCTCTGTCCCAGGCTGATTTCTTCCTGAAGTTCAAGGCAATTTATGACCGCCTGCTTATCTAATTCCAGTTCGATAGTGATCGGTTCCCCGTTATCTTTTGCCAGCCAGAAGGTTTCGATCCGGCTGTCAATTACTGCTTCTATATTATGACCGGCGGCAGTCTGTGAAGCTTTAATCCGGGCTCTGTCAGCCAGGTTCTTTTTAAAAGAGCTGGCAACCAACTGCCTGAAGTCCTGCAGTACCCTGATATCGTTATCAGCCAGCAGTCCTCTCCGGTCCGGTGGCACATTTAATAGCAAAACTGAATTTCTTCCCACTGATTGCAAATAAATGCTAAACAAGGCAAGACCGGATTTAACCAGATTGTCCTGACTCTGATGATAAAACCAGCCCGGCCGGATAGAGACATCAACCTCAGCTGGATACCAGAAAAGCGCTCTGGCCGAAAGGATTTTCTCCCGGCCGCCCAGGTCTTCTCCCATAAGATTCAAAGGCCGGAAGACCATGTCCAGTGAAGTTTCTCTGCGGCTCACTGCGGCCAGTCCTTCTTCGCTCAAAGGCAGCGGCAGAACGCTCCACTCACTTTCTCTGGCCAGTCCACTTTCGTTTCCCACCCAGCGGACGTCCGGACCGCTGACGGCGATAACCGCTTCCGACTGGAAGCGACGAATTAGCTCATAATAAGAACTCCACTCATATTCCTGTTTTCTTCCGTTGGGTCCTTCTCCACAGTAACCATCTAACCAGACTTCGGCTACTGGCCCGTAATTGGTCAAAAGCTCTTTAAGCTGGGCCCGGAAAAACTCGTTATAAGCCGGGCTCCCATAGGTTTTCTCATGTCGGTCCCAGGGCGAAAGATAAAAACCAAAAGCCAGACCTTCTTTCCGACAAGCAGCAGACACTTCTTTGATGATATCGCCCTGCCCCTGCCGCCAGGGACTATTTTTAACGGAATAATCTGTGGTCTGTGTTGGCCAGAGGCAAAAACCGTCATGATGTTTGGCGGTGATAATAATCATTTTGAAACCGGCTTCCTTTAACACTCTGGTCCACTGCCCCGGATCAAAAGCAGTCGGATTGAAGACAGCTGGATCTTCTGTCCCTTCACCCAGTTCTTGATCGGTAAAGGTATTTATTCCGAAATGAATAAAGGCGGCCAGTTCTCTTTTCTGCCAGTTCAGTTGCCTCTGGCAGGGAACAACTCGCGCTGCCTTGAGCAGGCGAATCTGGTTAGAATCACCTGGCTCCAGAAAATGAATATTTCTAAAGGGGATCTCTGCCGGAGTTTTAGTTTTCTGACCTGTAGCCAGTAGAGGCTGTGGAACAAGGTTCCAGAAAAGAAAGAGAACACTTAAAGTCCAGGCCGGCAGCCTCCCCTTTTTTCCCCTAAAAAAGCCGGATGAAAAAACAGGGGCAGGTCTCCACAAGTCAGCTTTAAGCGGATCTGGCGGAACAGTAAGTGACTCATCTTTCGAATAGAGTAGCCAGGCGTGTCTGTTTCTTTTGCTATTTATTACTGGTATCAATTTGATTTTTAGCCGTTATCAGTTATTACCAGAAAGTTGGTCTGATGGCAAGCCGGTTTTGACAGCCTGCCGGCCGACCACCGCCACCAGACCAAGCCTCTTTGCCTATCCATCCTCCCTGGATACTAGGTCTTAGCCTGATTCAGGATAAAGGTTGACATAATGACTCTTTTTTTGATAAGTAAATTAAAGAACCTGTTCTGATAGTAGAAGCTAAAAAGAACGAAAGGGGCTTCGTTGATCCCTGCAATCGGGCCGACTTTTCAGCTTAATTGAGACTATGGAATAAAGGAGACAATGATAATGAAAAGAGCGGAGAGAAATAAACCAGGAAAGAAAATTAGCAGGCCGGCTACCATTTTAGCCCTGGTGTTTTTGGGCCTGGTTATAATGTCCGTCTCAGGACTGGCTGCTGAGAAAATAATGCTGATGGTGAGCGGTGGCTATATTTTCCCGGCTGACGCTGGCTATAAAAATGTCTATGGTGAAACACTGTTCGTACCGGAGTTCAAGCTGGGAGTCAGGATCATTGATAACCTTTATGTTTATGGTCTTTTCATGACTGGTTCTAAGGATGGCACGACTCCCGACCTTGAGCTCCCCACTCACTCGCGACAGCAATTTTATGGCGGCGGTCTGGCCTACTTTCCCTCAATAGGCCGGCATCTAAAAGTCTTGGTCGGAGCTGGAGTGGCCAATGCTTCTTATAAAGAAGAGGCCATGGAGCTTACCGTGAAGGGCAATAAAGCAGCCTTGAATCTCGAGGCTGGCATTTACTATAAAGAAAAATTTCTGTTCAGCGGTTTAGAAGCTGGTTATTGTCAGACTAAAGACAGCTATGAAGGAGCCGATTTTAAAATTGGCGGGGCAAGATTATCTTTAGTCCTGGGTGTTGTTTTTTAAGCCATCAAAAATCTGTTGATAACTTTTATCTTTATTTTTTCTCTTAATGGCCAGCTAACTTCTGGAATCTTAACCTGCTTTTGTTAAATTTCTTGGGCGAACGGAGAAACTCAGGGGCGAAAATTTTTCTGTCAGTCTATCAAAAAATAAAGGCTGCTTTCAGTACGCCATCCAGACGATCTGCAGCGGTGGTGAAGGCAATTTGAGCCTCTTCAGGTGAGAAACGATGGGTTAACAGCCAATCCACCTTTAGTTTTTTCTTGGCCAGAAGGTCCAGTGATTCTTCCAGACACTTATTTTGCCGGCGGCTGTTGATTATGGTTATTTCCTTTCTTCTAAGCTTGCTCAGCCGGTAGGGGACTCTCTCCGGCAGTGGAATTCCGATCTGAATTATTTTACCGCCCGGTTTGACCAGTTCAACTGCCTGATCAATCGCTTCCAGGTCTCCGCTAACTTCAAAAACAGCATCTAAACCAAGTGACTGACGGGCACTAATTTCCGAAATAATGTCTTCCTCTTCCACGCTGGCTGCCCAGCTGGCTCCAGCTCGAAGGGCGGCATCAACTCTGGCCTCAGAGCGATCAGTGGCGAAAATGGAACTGAAATCATGGCTTTTTAGCAGCATAATCAACAGGAGCCCAATTGGTCCAGTTCCCAGCACCCCAACCGTTGCTGAATTTTCAATCGAAGCGAGACGAAGGGCATGCCTGGCAATAGACAGCGGTTCGGCTAGCATGCCTTCTTCCAGTGATAAGCCAGGAGGCAGAGGAATAAGATTTTTTTCGGGCATGACAAAATAATCAGCGAAACACCCAGGAAGCTCACCGGGATGACCCAGGAATTTAATTGTCCGACAGGTATTTAGCCGCCCAGCCAGGCATTGGTCGCAGACCCCGCAGGAAATGGAAGGCTCTACCACCACCAGCTCTCCAGCTTTATATTTTTTTGCTTCTGGCCCGGTGCTGACGACTTCAGCTGAACATTCGTGACCCACCAGGCAGGGATAATTAACCGGATCTCCGCTGACCACTTCAGAAATAAAATAATGTAGATCACTCCCGCAGAGGCCAGCCACTTTCGTTTTAAGAATGACTGAATCTGGCGCTAAGAAATCTGGCTGGGGTATTTCTTCGATTCTGGCCTGTCTCAGGCCTGTGATAAAAATAGCTCTCATTTTTATCTCCGGATTTTATTTTTCCACTTAGATTCTATTTCATTTTACAATTTAATTCCAGCTTGACGAGATTTGCAGATAAGGGCCGGTTTGTATAAAAATTAATAGATAAATCTGGTGGCGGCGATCAACCAGGGAGGAAGCCGGCCTAAAAACTTCTTTATTATCTGCAACTTTTTTTGTATTTTGATTAAGTTAATGATAAGGTGACAGAAATGTCTATTAAAAAAATTCAGATTAATCCTTATTTATATATACCATTGGTTCTCGGCTTGACCTGGATTCCATGGTTTCTGGCTATCTCTACCGGTCGCGGAGTAGAAAACCTGGCTGTCAAGGTTCTTCTGCTGGCCGGTCTGCTGGTCCCGGCGCTGGTGGCGGTGGCTTTTATGCTTCTCGGTGAGGAGAGCGAAGATAACTGGGATTACTGGCGGCGAGTTTTCGATCCTACTCTGATCAGTAAAAGAGGTTATCGCGAAATTTTCTTTATTCCCCTGTTAATTACGCTGGCAGCCATCCTGGTTTCTCTGGCCTTAGGTCAACCTCTATCGCAATTGAGGCTCATTAATCAGGTCAGGGCGCATCTTCCCTCCATTCTGATCTTTGTATTTTATATTTTTTTTGTTGGGCCGTTTCCAGAAGAACTTGGCTGGCGCGGCTACTGGCTTGATAAGCTGAGAAATCTCATGTCAGGTTTTAAAGCCAGTTTGCTGATTGCCGTGGTCTGGGCTGTCTGGTCGGTGCCGCTTTTCCTGGTCAAAGGCTTTACCCTTCAGGCCAGGGCGTCCAGTTTCTTATTAGTTTTGTTTTATTTTCTTCAGCTATTTCCTAAATCAACCATTTTCACCTATATCTTTTATAAAAATCAGAAAAGCACTCTGGCTGCAATCCTTTTTCATTTTATGATGAACTTTGTTGGGCAGTTGTTTGAACTCAGCCTGATAACCGAAGGTCTTCAGACGCTATTTTATTTTATTCTGGCAGCAATTATCATTGGCAGGAACAGAGCTATTTTCAAATAATGGAAGGTCCTGTGCCAATCACACTCTTGATGACTGATTGTAATTTATAGATTGTAGTCGGTCGTCTGAGGATAAGTGCCCAGGAATAATGAACCGGCCTGAATGATTATGAAGACAATAAAGGCCAGAATAAGAATTCCAAAGATAATGAACATCACAGATTTCAGGTCTGAAACCTTCCTGGCCATTCCCTGCGGGAAAAAGATATCAAAGCCCATTTTCCCCAGCATAACCAGAAAAATAGTAATGCCAACAATCAGCCGGTAAACGAGGATATTAGCCCGGGTATAATCTGCTTGCTCCAGCCTGATAAACGGGAAAACCAGCCAGAAAGCTACAGCTAAGGCCAGTATTCCCGGCAAGTATCTGGTTACCTGTTCTGTTTTCCTGGCATTAACCATTTTATTTTGTTATGGCCTATTATATCCTTTGATTTAAAACTAAATCAACATGGTTAAGTCAACCGAAATTTTGTCTGTTATTGATGGCATTGATGATGTAAAATTATCGAAGAAAGTATAAATGAAATTTTGCTTGTCAATTGGACTAACCTGGTATATGATGGTACAAGAGATAAGATATATATCTTGAGAGGTACCGAATGGATATACAAATCTCTGTCGACAAAAAAAGCCCGGTTCCAGCTTATCGTCAGGTCATCAAACAGATTACTTCCTTGATTCATGAAGGACGTTTGAGGCCTGGAGATAAACTTCCAACTGAGCGGGAGCTGGCATCTCAACTCAATGTTGCCAGGGGGACGGTTAAAAAGGCCTATGAAGTGATGGCCAGGGACGGCCTGATTGAAACCACACAGGGCCGGGGTACCTTTGTTTCTTCCAGGCAAGACATAATTCCAACGGGCCGAAAGGAAAGGGCCCAAAAGATTATTGATAAACTATTAGACGAGCTGCGCGAGCTAAATTTTTCCTATCAGGAGATAAGAACCTTTATTGAGCTGGCCATAATTCAGAGGGAAGAAAAACTGGAAAATTTCAATGTGGCCATTATTGATTGTAATCCAGAAAGTTTGAGCATCTTTGAACGACAATTGATTTTTCTTAAGCATGTCAGGGTGTCGAGATTCCTGCTGGATGAAATTGTGGCTGATCCCGATGCTAATAGACGCCTGGAACCCTTTGACCTGATTTTGACCACCAGCACCCATTACAGTGAGCTTCTGGGTAAGGTGCCTGCTTTGAAAGACAGGCTGATCCAGGTAGCTGTTTCTCCCAGTCAGGAGACAGTTATCGAGATGGCCAGTTTGAGTCCGGTTCAGAGGCTGGGGGTCATCTGTGAAAGCCAGAATTTTCTGGCCAGAGTGGTAGCCAGATTAAAAGATATGGGTCTGACCACCGGTCCGGTTCCCTGCCTGTTTTTAAAAGATGAAAACAAACTACCGGAATTTCTGGCTGACCTGGACGTAGTTTTTGTTCCACCGGGTTACCAGCTTCAGCGTCAAAAAGAGAATATGGCAGCTGTACAGGCATTCAGGGAAAGGGGTGGAAAAGTCATAACTTTCGATTACCAGATTGAAAGAGGATCGCTTCTTTATGTTGAAGAAAGGATCAGTCAGCTACTGACTCCCTGATTGCCAAGCACCGTCAAAATTAAAACGTTGGGAAAGCGGAAAATCGAGAGGGAGAAGTCGAGTAACCCGAGGACAGGAGAATAGCAAGATGGAAAACCAAAAGGACACGATTGTCATTGGTGTGATCGGTTCAGATTGCCATTCGGTTGGCAATAAAATTCTTGAAATGTTCTTTACTTCAGAAGGATTTAAAGTGGTTAACCTGGGGGTCATGGTTTCTCAGCAGGAATTTGTTGATGCAGCTATCGAAACCAATGCCAGGGCCATTCTGGTCTCTTCACTTTATGGACACGCGGAAATAGACTGCCAGGGCTTTAGAGAACTGTGCATTGAAAAAGGCCTTGATCCTATCATCCTTTATATCGGGGGCAACCTGGCTGTGGGCAAGACCCCTTTTTCGGTCGTTGAAGAAAAGTTTAAAAAAATGGGTTTTGACCGTGTCTTCCCGCCGGATATAGATCTCAAGCAAGTGGCTGAGCTTTTAAGGCAGGATATTAAAGAAAAGTTTGGATCTTGTTCAAAAGGACAGGAAGCCAGAGATAGGGCAACCCAGGCTGGCCTTGAAAATCAGAGCCAGGCAGCCAATCAGATCGGTCAGGGTGATAAAAACGATCGGAAAGAGCCAGAAGGCTCTACGGCTGAGTGAGCAAATACCCCATGAAAACAGTGGTTAGCATAGATATCGGTTCGACCTGGACTAAAGGTGCTGTGTTTGGGCTGACCGCTTCCGGGCTGGAGCTCCTGGCCAGAGTCTCGGTTCCGACCACGCAGAGCAATCTGGTGGTTGGTTTCCATGAAACTTTAGCTCGACTTCTTCACCAGGATAGTCATACTTCCCTGGAGGAATTAAAGGACCGGGCGGAAGTGTTCTTTTCTTCCTCGGCCAAAGGCGGGCTGAGAATCGCTGCTATTGGCCTGGTGCCTGATCTGACCCTGCAGCTGGCTAAACTGGCTGCCATGTCAGCTGGCGGGAAAGTCATTAAGAGTTTTTCTTTTTCACTGACCTCAAGTGATGTCAAAGAGCTGGAAAAACTCAGTCCGGACATTATCCTTTTTAGTGGAGGGACAGACGGCGGAAATAGTAAATATGTCCTGGAAAATGCTCATAAGCTGGAATCTTCCCGGCTTAGCTGTCCTGTTGTTTATGCAGGTAATAGAGCTGTAGCCGAAGAGGTGGTCAATATTATGAAAAACCGGGAAGTGATAGTGACTGAAAACCTGATGCCGGAAATTGGTCAGGTTAATATTGAGCCGGCCAGGGAGAAGATAAGAGAAATATTTTTAAAGAGAATAGTTGTTGGTCGTGGCCTGGCAGAAATAGTTGAGTTATTTGGTGCTCAGCCTAAACCAACGCCTCTGGCTGTATTTGAATTGATCTCTGTTATTCCTGAATTTTATCCGGAGTGGTCAGACCTGGCCGCCATAGATATTGGTGGAGCCACCACTGATTTTTATTCCAATACAGAATCGTATCTTGAGACTGATACCGTTGTCCTCAAGGGAATCAGGGAACCTAAGGTCAAAAGAACAGTAGAAGGAGATCTGGGGCTGAGAGTTTCTGCTCGTTCTCTTTTTGAAACTGGTCAGGATTACCTGCAAGATCGCCTGCGGGAAGAAGGACTTGAATTCAAAGACATGGAAGAATTCGTTGGCAGAATCTCAGATAAAATAGATTATCTACCGGTTGGAGATAAGGAAAAAAAATTTGACCAGCTACTGGCCGAAGCTTGTATTTATTATGCGGCTTTAAGGCACATCGGCGGCTGGAAAGAAGTTTATACCCCTCAGGGCAAGGTTTACATGCAGACCGGGAAGGATCTGAGGAGGGTCAAAGCCATTATTGGCAGTGGCGGATTTCTGTCCGAAGAAAGGACAGCAGCCGTCATGGATATTCCTCTTAGAAAACTCAGAAATTACGGTGAAGAAATCAAGCTCTTGCCAGAAAAAGCAGATTTTTATCGCGATCGCTATTATTTATTTTCACTGCTGGGAAATCTTATTGAAAAATATCCGCGGGAGGCATCCACTCTGGCCGTTGCTTCCGTGGAAAAATTAAACCAAAAAGGTGAGCAAAATGATTAAAGACGAAAAAATAGAACTCAAGGAATTTTATGAAATCAGAAAAGACGTTCTTCAGACCTGGCCGACGGGCAGGAATGTTTCAATTGAAGAAGGTATAAAATTTCACCGGACAATTCCTGAAGAAAGGCGTTTTGCTCTGGTTATGAGCAAAGCCAGGAAAAAGCATCAAACCCTCCTTCAACCTCGAGCCGGGGTAGCTTTAATTGACGATCATATTAAACTTTTGCGTTATCTGGAGACTGAAGGTCAGGCCGACCTTTTACCAACCACGATTGATGCTTATACCAGGCAGAATAGATATGAAGACGCAGAAAAAGGAATTGAAAAATCGAAGCAGACTGGCACCTCGATGCTTAATGGCTTTCCGGCAGTTAATTATGGCGTGGAAGGCTGCCGCCGGGTGGTGGAAAGTCTGACCAAGCCGCTTCAGATCCGTCACGGGACACCTGATGCCCGCTTGCTGGCAGAGATTACTCTGGCAGCTGGCTTTACCAGTTTCGAGGGTGGTGGAATTTCCTATAATATTCCCTATGCAAAAAGAGTCCCGGTTGAAAAATCACTCCGGGACTGGCAGTATGTTGATCGTTTAGTTGGCCTTTATGAAGAAAATGGAGTCACTATTAATCGTGAGCCATTCGGACCTCTAACTGGCACTCTGGTGCCACCATGTATTTCAATTGTCTCCGGGATAATAGAAGGGCTACTGGCACTCAGACAGGGTGTCAAGTCTATTACCCTGGGATATGGGCAGGGCGGCAACATTATTCAAGATGTTGCCGCTATTGCCGCTCTGCGGGAACTGG
>Ga0209201_1001291_pt1 | contig 29767 bp, 21 predicted proteins | sample AD_UKC055_MetaG_FD_184411 | JGI IMG/M metagenome (GOLD analysis project Ga0209201, IMG submission 184411) | Active sludge microbial communities of municipal wastewater-treating anaerobic digesters from USA - AD_UKC055_MetaG (SPAdes) (version 2) | ecosystem: Engineered > Bioreactor > Anaerobic >...
GGAATGCGCGGTCCGCGTGCCGCTCGTGTATGCGCCCAACATGAGCGTAGGCGTCAATCTCTTGTTCAAACTGACCAGCGAGGTGGCTTCGATCCTCGGCCTCGACTACAACATCGAGATCTGCGAAACCCACCACAACCAGAAGAAAGACAGTCCAAGCGGCACCGCGGTGCGGTTGGCAGAACGAGCTGCCCTGGCGCTGGGACTCGACTGCGCCAGCGACGTGACTCACGGCCGCCAAGGCATCGTCGGCGCGCGCCCGCGTAATCAGATCGGTATGCATGCCATTCGCGGCGGCGACGTAGTGGGCGAGCACACGGTGAGTTTTATCGGGCAGGGCGAACGCATCGAACTCACCCACAAAGCGCACAACCGCGACAATTTCGCGCGCGGCGCCATCGTAGCGGCGCGCTTCGTCATGAACCGCCGCCCCGGCCTATACGACATGCAGGACGTGCTGGGCCTGAAATAGCCGCGCCTCCGGCAGAAGCGCCGCCGCGGAGCTTTCTTACAGCGATACGGCGCAGCCAGTCTTGGCGGCTTCGTAACACGCGGCCAGCACACGCTGGCTCCAGAGTCCGTCTTCAGCGGAAACCGGGGGCTCCCGGTCAGAGACCACGGCCCGGGCAAAGGCTTCAACTTCCGCCCGGTACATATTCAACGGGTCGGGGGTGATCGCAATGCCGCTTCCGCCGGTCCGCGCCTGCTTGGCCTCGTATCCGGTGTCGCCGGATTCGAGATAGGCGGTCATTTCGCCGATCTCGCCCTGGCCTATGGTGCCTTCAGCGAGAATGCTGCCCCTCGAACCGTAGAGTTCGAGCCGGTTCTTCGAACTGCTGTCCGGCACATTGAACAAGTTGTCGACCATGCCTTTGGCGCCGTTCTCGAATTCGAGAATCACCACCGCCGTATCTTCGCTCGGGTAATCGTGCACAAGGTTGCCGATGAGGCATTGGACCCTCTGGGCGCGGCCATAGAACATCTCGAGCAGGTCAATACAGTGGCCGCCCATGTCCATCAGACTGCCGCCGCCGCTCTGCTCGGGATACTGGCGCCACGCGCCGGGGATCGGCGGGTACCAGCACGACAGTTGCGCCCGGGCCAGCACCGGCGTGCCGATCATGCCCTCGCGCACGAGCTTGAGCGCCTCCTGGTGCTGGGCATGGAACCGCATCATGAAAGCCGTGCCCAGTTTCACGCCGTTGTCCTCGCATGCCGCGATCATGCGTTCGGCCTCCTCGACGTCCATGCCCAGGGGCTTCTCGCAGAGAACGTGCTTGCCAGCCTGCGCCGCCCGTATCACCTGGCCGCAGTGCGTATTGGCCGGCGTGGCCACGTAGATGATTTCGCAATCGGACTCCAGGAGTGCATCTTCAGTGTCACAGGCCACCACATCGAACTCTTCGGCTACCTGATTGTTCACTTCGGCGTTCACGTCATAGACGGCCGTCAATTCCGCGTTACCCGCCGCCACGATCCCCTCCGGGATGGTACGACGCCGCGCAATGCCTCCGGAACCCCAGACTCCCCACTTCGTTTTCATGATTCGGTCTCCTGCGTGCTTCCCGATAGTGTGTTTTCACGTATCCTCTGAGCATAAACAACGCGTCCTCCATCCTCAAAGGGACGAGACACCCGCCCTTCCAGGCAGACATGGACGACTGCGCCACAAACACCGGCGGCGAGGCCTGCTTAGATGCCGCGCTTCATCTCGCCGACGGACTCGATCACCGCGCCGGCAAGGTAAGCCAATTGTTCGCTGCTGAAATCGTAAAGCGGGAGATGAGTGAACCGGTGCTGGAACGCTTCCTCCGCAACGGGGCACGTCTTCTCGATGGCGTCGGTGTCGTATCCCATCTGTTTCATCACGCTGAACTTGTACAGCGGGGCGAAATGGGGAATCTGCACGATGCCCCGGGCGTCGAGCTTCTTCTTGAGAGTCTTGATATCGCCGCCGACTTTGTCGGGGTCGATCTGCAGCAGGTACAGATGGTACGTGCTCTTGACCTTTGCGTCGTCGCCGGGCGGAGTAAGAATGCCCTCGACCTTGCTGAATCGCCTGTCAAGATACTGCGCCGCCTTCTTGCGTTTCGCGATGATCCGGGACAACCGTTTCATCTGCGACAGCAACCCGAGCGCCTGGATCTCGGTGGTCGAGTAGTTGCCCGTGAAGAAATAGCCCTCTTTCCCCTCAAACGCCGGCACATCGTACAGCCAGTTCGGGATCCGGCGCGTGAGGTCAAGTCCCAGAAACCGCGCGCGGCGAAGTTCCTTGCCGAAGGCAATATTCGACGCCAGGATGCCCCCTTCCCCAAGCGACGTGATGTTTTTGACCTCATGAAAACTGAACGACCCGAAATGCCCGATGGTGCCGAGCATCTTGCCGCGGTAGGACCCTCCGAACGCGTGGGCCGCGTCTTCAATAACCGTCACATTGTGTTTGCGCGCCAGTTTCATGAGCGGCCCCATGTCCACGGGGTACCCACCGAGGTGGACCGGAATGATCGCCTTGGTGTTCGGCGTGATCTTGCGTTCCACGTCTTTGGGATCCATGTTGAGACTGCGCGGCTCAACGTCAGACAATACGACCTTGGCCCCAATCGAGAGCGGGTACGCGATCGTCGCGATAAACGTGATTGCGGGCGCGATAACCTCGTCGCCGGGCTTGAGCCCCGCATACTTGAACCCGATCTCGAACCCCGCCGTCGCGTTGGTGAGAAACACGGTGTGTTTCGCGCCAAGGAATTTCGCGATTTCCTCCTCGAGCGCCTGGACATTCCCCGCCAGGCTGAGTTTGCCGGCCGGCGTCGCAACCTTCCCCAGTTTCCGGAGCCGCGTCTCGAGCTTCTTCAACCGTGCGTCGTATTTTTCCTGTTTGTCCTCGGCCGGACGCAGCAGAAAGCGGACCAATGCCAGGATATCCTCCTCGCGCACATGTTCTCCCACCGCGGCCCACGGCACCCGGGCCGCGCCTGTGTCGTACCTGAAATCCGAGACCTTTTCCTTCTTGTCCGGCATGATGGCGTTCCTCCTTCGCGGTTTACGGGGCACCGCCGCCATTATAGCACCCGAGACCGGCAAATCGACGGGATTCGCCGCGCAGGCCTACACGGCTTGACGGGATTGAGCTTCGAGGCGCTTGTCTTCGAGGGCCCGTACGAATCTGCCGACGTGTTCGAAGACTTCGGCGCTGCCGGGACCGTTGACGATCCCGTGCCGCGCCCGTTCGAGCATGATCACCTCTTTTGCCTCGCTTCCCAGGAGTTCGAAGATGCGCCCTGCGCTGTTTGGGTGCACGGTGGGGTCGCCGTCTCCCTGGATGATCAACGCTGGCGCGGCAACATCGGGCAGCGCGCGTTCCATGGCCTTCATGACTTTGCCCAATTCGCTTACGCCCGCGATGGGGTTCCGGACATAGTTGATGTGCGGGTTCTCCGGTACGTTCTCGACGAACCAGGGAGCGTCGCGGCCGCTGAAAAGGTTCAGGAGCGTGTTCATGGTGACGATCGACGACGCCATGCGTGCGGCGTAGCTGCGCAACTCAAGCGGCGCCGAGATCGCGAAGACGCCGAGCGTGTCGGCCCGCATTTCCGCCGCCGCCAACAAGGCCAGCACGCCGCCCATCGAGAATCCCCCGAAGATCACGCTGTCGGTATACGACCGCACGATGGCGAACGCGCGGTCCACGGAGTCGCGCCACGCGTCCCACTTGGTCTGCGCGAGATCTTCGGGGGCGGTACCATGTCCTTTGAGCCGGGCGCCGTATACCAGGAACCCCTGTTCGAGAAGGTAGGCGCCCAACGCGCGAACCTCCAGAGGAGCGGCCATATAACCGTGAATCAGCACGACGCCTCCCCGGATGACCCGAGGAACAAGCAGAAACGGCGCTCCGACCTCTCTGGGTTTGCTCTCGCCCTCGAGCGCGTACCGGGCGTAGTCCTCCTCGAACATCGCGCGGTCCCCGTCGAGGAAATGCCGGCGCATTCGCAAGCGTACGATCTCTTCGGGAACCGCCGCCGCATGTTTCACGACGGCCGCCGCCTGATCCGCCGGTTCGAGTTCGTTGGCGAGCACGTACAGGATATCCTGGGTCCTGACGCTATGAAATCCGGCCGCGGAGGCTCGCAGATGACGCGTGCGAACGTACCGGCCCCCGCACTCGCGCAGTATCCCCTCCCGCACGGATAAGTCGAGAAAATCGCGCAGCTCGGGACATGCCCGCCCCGACGCCAGGCACGGGTATTGGGCCTCCAAACGCGGGTGCAGACGGTATTGCCCGCTCTCCTTGAGACGCCGGACGGCCAGAAACGCCCTGCTTCGCAGTTCGTATTCGGTGAAGGTGCGCGCGCCCTGGTGACGCAGCAGGCCGCCGAAAATGTGGTCATGGTTGAGAGTGGCCAGTCCGTAGATTGCTTCCATGTAGCGCAGCATCAGGCGGTGGGCGGCCTCCTCGAACATCGCTCTCGGCTCCGCGGCCAGGAGATCAAGGTCTGAATCGCCGCAGGCCATCAGTCCGGCGTACTCGGGAGCTTCCAGAAACGTGCCTGCGTCGATCGGCGTGCCGAGCGTAATGTCGATGTCCGTATCGCGTGCAAGCACGGTGCCCTCGACGGACAGTTCTTCGATGGCGCGCGGGCTCAGATCCCGTATTGCGCGTTTGGCGAGGTTGAGAAACAGGTTGGCTTGCGGACGGAGCGGGAAATAGGTGATGTTGACCGGTACGATGACCGTGCGCTTGCGCAAGGGCTCGGCGGCGGACGCCAGGCCAAACCGGTCGAGGGTCTCGGCCAAGCCGGGTTGGCCGGGCCGTTTGGCCAGGCACGCGATCTTCCGGCGGTAGAACTCCGCCCGCAGGGCGAGAACGGCGGCCCCCCGGTGCGGCGGCCGAGGCTCTTCGCCCGAGAACACGGCGAACATGCCCCGTTCGTCCAGCACGCGCTTATCTTTGATCATGCGGCCTTCCGGAAAGATGATCCACGGGTGGTCGCCCACGAGAAGGCTGTGCAGGATGGTCTTGTCGCGATCCGGATCGCTCGTCGAGATGGCGCCCACCGAATGGAGGTAGCCGGCGATCCGGCCCTGAAAAAGTTCGGCGGCCGCCAGAGACCAGAGCTCCTGCCCCGCGTGCTTCTGGAACACATACGGCAGAAGAACGGTTTCGAGGCGCGTGAAATGGTTCGCTACGAGAATGACGGCCATGTCTTCGTCGAGGCAGGAGATGTTGTGCACGCGCACGGTCGCCTTGAGCAGCCGCGTGGCGGCATCGAGCATCCATTTCGTCGTAGTCAAGGCAAGCGATGGCATGGGTTGACGCCCGTCCTCACAAGGCTGTGTATCTCACCCCGCGCGGTCCGGCCCGTTCGCCCATGGCCGCGCTTCAGGCTTTTCCAATGACCGTTCCGTCGGGGATCGTGGCATCCTTCAGCACTACGACAATCCCGTCGCGAATCGCCCAGCCGTCGCCCGCCTGGTCGGGCAGGTTGTCGGCGGCATAGATGCGCACATTCTTGCCGATGCGGGCATTCTTGTCGATGATGGCCCCCTCGATGCGCGAGCCCTCGCCGATCCCGATAGGAATCTGGCCCGGCGCGGGAGCAACCTCGAAATAGTCGTCCCCCATGACGATGCTGCGATTGATGGTCACGCCGCGGCCGACCACGGTGCGAATGCCAATGATCGAATCAACAATGGTTGCGTCCTCGACACGGCATCCCTCGCAAATCATCGCGTTCCGTACGGTGGCATTTGTTACGCGCGCACCGGGCAAATAGCGGGCGCGGCTGTACACCACATGGCCGGGACGGTGAAACTCGAACGGCGGGTCGGGCTGCACCATGCGAATGCTGACCTCGTAGTACGACCGGACTGTCCCGATGTCTTCCCAGAACCCCGAGAAGAGGTGTGCGAAAATGGTCCGCTCGTGCAGCGACCTGGGCAGGACATGGTGGCCGAAATCGTTCCAATCGTGGTGTTCGAGCAGCAGGTCTCGCAGGAGACCCGCGTTGAACACGTAGATGCCCATCGACCCGAGGTAATCGCGCCCTTCCGATTCGAGGCCGAAGTCGTCGAACACGGCTTTGGGGGTGACGAGCTTCTCGAATTGACCGTCGTCGGACGGTTTCTCGACGAAATTAACGATTCGACCGCCCTGGTCCACCTGCAGCACGCCGAAAGCCCGGGCGGCGTCTTTGGCAACGGGCAGGGCCGCGATGGTGATGTCGGCGCCCTTGTCGATGTGGGTCTTCAGGATGTCCCCGTAATTCATACTGTAAAGCTGGTCGCCCGACAGGATGAGGAAATACTTGGCGTCGAGGATGCGGAAATGCCGCAGTTGTTTGCGGACCGCGTCAGCCGTGCCCTGGTACCAGTCGCCGCTCTGATAGGTCTGCTCGGCAGCAAGGATCTCGACAAACCCGTCCGAAAACGCGTCAAATTTGTATGTGTTGCTGACGTGGCGGTGAAGCGATGCGCTGTTGAATTGCGTGAGCAGGAAAACCCGGTTGATCCTCGAGTGAAGGCAGTTGCTGATCGGAATGTCCACCAGCCGGTACCGCCCGCATAAGGGCACGGCGGGTTTCGCGCGCTCGGAGGTCAGCGGCCGAAGACGGCTGCCTCGCCCGCCGCCGAGAACCAGGGCAACCACATCGCGGGTCATGTCAAAGGCTCTGGTAGAGTGGCCGCTGACGGAATCAGGCATTTCAAGACCTCATACGCTGCACGTGCCGGCGCCTGCGGCAGTCGCGGTAGAAACTCCAGGAAGCGCCCCTCTCGATGTGGTACGACTCACATCCCCAGACCGGGCCCGGCGGACTTCCCTTACTGGCTCTATCATGAACCAACCGGCCGTACGGGTACAAGCATGGCGCGACTCCGGAGGCATCATCCGCGCCAGTCCATCTGCAATCCCGGAGCCCGGCATGACAATACGGATATTGCCTGCCGCGGGAGACGCAGGGTACACTGCCCCCTGACAACATGGGGAGGAACCGGTCCATCATGTTCGATTTTCTGGGCAAAGTGCTGGACAAATTGGAGTCGCTCGGCATCCGTACGCAAAAGCTCCGCTGGAAATTATATCAGTGGGAAAAGAAGCGCGAAGCCGCCACCGAACGAGGCACCGTCCTGCCGAATCGTATGCAGTGGCTTAAGTACCCCCACAAATTCTGTCTGAAATGCGGGGCGCTGAACGACCGCGAGATGCGGCGCTGCCTCAAATGCGGGGCGCGGCTCCCGTCGGCCCTCGGATACAAGCTCTTCCGCCTTTTCGGCATTGTCACGCCTCAGGGCGGGGCGCCTGCCGTGGGCATTTTCATGGCGGTCATGATCGGCCTGTTTGGCTTGAGCGTCCTTTTCCAGGGCCTGTCGGCCATTCTGGGACCGGACCTGGAGACGCTGTTCCGGTTCGGCGGCTGGATGCCCCTTATGATGGTAGACCCGATGCAATACTGGCGCATCCTGGCCTTCGGACTGTTTCACGCCGGCATCATCCACATCGGATTCAACCTTCTTGCCCTCAGCCAAATCGGGCCAATCATGGAGAACCAGGTTGGCCGCTCCCGCATGCTCGTGTTGATCACGGTCTGCCAACTCACTTCCGCGGCGGGCTCGTATTTCTGGTATGTCCGCGTGCAAGGCACCCCACAGGTGCCCACGCTTGGCGCATCGGGATGGATCTTCGGGCTGATCGGTTTCGGGATCGCCTATTTCCACACCGGCGGGCCGGCCATGCGCGTCTACCGCGACGCGCTCGTTCACTGGGTCGTCTACATGCTTGTCTTCGGATTCGTCGTGCCCCGGGTCAACAATGCCGCGCATATCGGGGGGCTGGCGGGCGGACTGCTGCTGGGCATTCTTCCCGAGGTGCATCCCCTGCGCAGCGCGGCGCTCCGGTATTTCTGGGCCGTTGCCTTCTGGGTCTGCCTCGCCCTGTGGCTTGTCACCGCGGTGTTTCTGGCACACTCGATCGCATTCAACCCCCTGGCGATCGGAACAGACTAATAACCCGCACAGAGCAGAGGCATCTCAGAAAAGTCAGCGCCGGCCCGCGTCCTGCGGCGCGGTTCTCACCTGCACGCGGCGGATGACGAGCTCGTTGCGGAAATTGACCAGGCGGAAATCGGCGCCGCCGTTCTGGCCATGAGCGAACGCGGCGTCGGGAAGCTCGAAGGATACTTCGCGCCACTCGCCCGAGCCCGCGAGCGCATGGCGCGGACCCTCGCGGTACGCGCTGCCCGCGTGCGAGTCGTAGTGAATGCCGAGCTCGCCCGGCGCGGTATCGAGCAGAGTCACGGTGACGACCGCAGCCTGCCCCGGAGCCGATTGGAACGGCGCCGAGAAGGATTCGGCAATCTCGAAGTACACATACTCGATGCCGTCCGGTTTCGCTTGGCGCAGCGCTGCCGCTTCCCCCTCGCCGGAGATTGCGAAAGGTCCATCACCCACACGGACCGGTGCGAGACCGTTTGAGACCGTCCCCGCGGCGAATGCCACTTCGGAAACAGCGGAGCGTTCGGCGGCGGCTGCGTCCTTCGTTCGCTCGAACGCCTTCACCAGTAGAAAAAAGGTGTAGGGGTCGACGAAAGCTACGTTAGGATTTTCGGCCGTTGCGGCGTTCATGGTGTCGCGATGCCACGAGGGCGATTTGAGGATCGTGCGAATAAACAGGAATTTGGGCATGTTGACGCCCGCGAGGCTCGCTATCGTAGACCCGGCGTCCCGCGGAGCGCCGTCCAAGTCGAGCTTCATGCGGACATAGGGCAGGATGCCGCGAAACACGCCTTGAGGCGGGATCTTCTGGCCGGCCATCCCGTCCGCCGAGAATTTGAGGTATGCGGCCATGCCCTCGTCGCCCATGCCGGGCGAATGACCGTCGATGACAAAACCGGTGATGGACAGGCCGTACCGCTTCGCGTAAGACAGATTGTGGGCGACCCACGCATCGAGTCCCGAAGGCAACCCCGAAACCGCGCGCCGGGGTTCCTCGAGCAGCATGCCCGGGTTGAGGTAGCCCGCGCCCGAATCGCCGAACATGAACCAGTCGTTGGGCGACTGGTGCGTGCGGACGTAGTGCATAGCCTGCGGCGCACGGCGGTCGAGGTTCGGGTTGAAGGCCCACGTGCACAAGGTTTCGCCATGAGCGGGGTCCTGCCACCACTCGGGCGCCCGATGGTTGAACCACGCGGCGGAGTCGTAATCGCCCATATAGAAGCACACGTAGGCCTTCGGAGCGGGCGCCCCCGATTCGAGCAGGAGACCCCGCTCGCGCACAGACGCCTCCGTGGGTTTCGGGTTCTGGGGGTAGCGGCCTTCGAGCGGAAAATGCTGGTAAAACGACGCATTTGCCATGCCCGACAGGCCGAGCGCGTCGGCGTCCATGATGCCCGTATACGCCGAGATGAGCTGGGCGTACTTCCACTCGGTATCGACGGGGCCGTGGGCGCTTCCCGCGTTGCCGTGGTTTGTGTATTTCCAGGCCCACGGCGTAAACCCACCGATATGGATGACGCGCCCCCCCGCGTGGCGGTACATCGATTGCAGGAGCTGATGCAGCGTCGCGACATCGGTGCCGGGTTTCTGGCCGGGGTCGTCCACGGGCGATTCCTCTTCCCACACGTGCAAATCGAAAAAGAGCGCCTTGTTGGCGATGAAGAAGTCGTGGTTGGTGAGCGTGGCGTTGGTCAATCCGCCGCTCGCAGGTTGTTTGAGCCAATACGCGTCGATGTAATAGGCCATGAACTCGCGGCTGCATTTCCCGGTGTCGAGGTAGTGATGCTTGGCCCACAGGTGGGCGTCGCACTTGGCGCTGCCGGTCGAGGGGATATCCGTGCCGGGGATGACGCCTTCCCCCGTGAACATGGGCGAACCGTCATCATTCATCAATCGCGTGATGTTGCGCGCGAACGGCAGGTCCATCGCGATGACGGCGGCATAAATCGAGCCCGGGTTCGGGTCATAACGCAAGCACAGGCGGTTTTCGATGCCCGCGATGGTGCTGGCCAGGTTCGAGGTAGCCGCCACGCGCTCGTCATAGACCACCACGCCTTCGAAATCCCCCGCGAAGCGGCGCAGCAGCGCATCGAGCGAGAGAACGGTCTCGACGGGCCGGTCCGCCAGCCACCCCGATTCACCCCGGCAATAATCAAACCAGAAATCGTCGGGGTGTTCCATGAACCGCACAAATAGCCTCGGCCCTTCGCGGTTCACGATTCCCTGGATCGACGCCACGAGGTGCGCGGTATCCCACGCGGCACGCGCCTGAGCCGGGTCGCCCAGCTCGGCCTTGTTCAAGGCGGTCATATCGTAATACGCGATGGGCATCGGAGCATCCTCCCCCGCCGCCGCCGTGAAAGCTGCCAGGCATACGGCGCTGCATCTCAAAGCAAAACATGTCAAGATTACGCGAAGCTCCTCTATGGTTTCGTAACGATGCCTTCCGTATGTCCAGCGACTAACATTGCACCGTCTCGACAGGGCTCAGACCTGTCTCAACCGTCTTCACAACCGTCACCGCATACGGTTTTAGCGATTGCGCGGTTCTTTCGGCAGCTTCACGCGACTCGCATACCCCGAACACGGTTGGCCCGCTCCCGCTCATGGCTGCCGCGGCGCACCCGGCATTGAGAAGGCGGCGTTTCACGGTTTCGAGGCCGGGGTGCTGCTCGAACACGGGCGCTTCCATGCGGTTGAAGACGGCCTGTTCCCAATCCCCCGCCCGCAACGCCCGCAACGCCCGCCGAAACATGCGTGTCCGTCCCGCAAAGGGGTGTTCGGCGTTGCGGAGAAGCCGAGGGCTGTTGTACACGGCTGCGGTGCTCACCTGTACCGGTGGATGCACCAGCACGCACCACGTCTCGGGCAGCGGAGGAAGGGCAAAGAGATGTTCGCCGCGTCCCGTCGCGCCCTGCGCGCCGCCAACGAGGCAGTACGGGACGTCCGAGCCGAGTTCAAGACCAAAGGCGCGTAACTGCCCCCTCGAAAGGCCCAAATCCCAAAGCAGATTCAGCGCTTCGAGGGTTGCGGCGGCGTTGCCGGAGCCGCCAGCCAGCCCCGCCGCGAGCGGGATGTTCTTTTCGAGCCGGATGACGGCGCCCCGTGCGCTCCCCGTCTTCGATTGGAGGAGCGCCGCCGCACGGCATACCAGATTGTGCGGGCCCGTGCTGAGATCGGGCCGCGAGCAGCACAGCTCGATGCCGCAGGACGCCTCAGTAAAGGTCAGTTCATCCGCCAGCGAAACCGTTTGAAAGATGGTCTCGATGTTATGGAACCCGTCCCGGCGGCGGTTAAGCACGTCGAGATAGAGGTTGACCTTCGCATAGGACCGGATTCTCAGCGTGTTGGGCATGTCAAGACGTTTCCTGTCAAATATCCCGCGACCGCAAGATCGAGATGACCAGCGTAAGGCCCAGCAACCCGGCGAAGATGAATCCGGTGAGACCAAGGGTACGCGCCCCGATGTTGGCGGCGAGCAGGAGGCTCGAACCGACGATGATCGACCCTGTGATCAGCCCCACGGTCACCCGGTTGCTGGCGCGATCCATGGCCGCCGCAAGATAGTTGATCCCTTCGTGATTCAGTTGGATCTTCAATTTCCCCCGGCGCAACATCTGCATCAGGTTCGCGGCGTCCGACGGCATCTGGCGGCCCAGACGCATCAGCAACACCATATTCTGACGGGCTTCCCGGGCAAGCTGGGCCGGCGAAAACCGCTGTTTCACAATACGCTCGACATGAGGCTGGATGATCGGCACCATATCGATTTTGGGGTCCAGGGCGCGGCCTGTCGATTCCACCGTCGCAAGCGCTTTCAACAGCAGCGACACGCGCGGGGCAAGCTGAAGCTTGTACTTCCGCATGATCGCCGTGAGCCGGTCGATGGCCTTGCCCACCTCGCCCCTCGCGATGATCGCTTCCGCGTCAAACGCGATATAGTCCGCCACCTCGTGAACCAGCACCCCGTAGTCATCGGTTTCGCCGGAGGTGGTGAACTGCAGCATGCCTTCAACCGCCGACGCCGCATCCTGCCGGAAGATGGCGCGCAACACGTCGGCGATGGCCACCGTATCGCTCTCCTCGAGACTGCCCACCATTCCGTAATCCAGAAACGCAATGCGGTTCTCCCCCACCAGCATGATATTCCCAGGATGAGGATCGGCGTGAAAGTACCGGTGTTCGAAGACCTGCTTGCACAACGTGTCCGCGCCCGTCACCGCAACGGTATGTGGATTCGACCGAAACCGCCCATACTGCGGAATGTCGTCGACCCGAATCCCTTCCACCCAGTCCATCGTCAGCACGCGCTCGGACGACAGTTCCGTATACACGCACGGCACAAAGACGTGAGGGTCGCCCTCGTAGTTCTTACGAAACCGCTCGATGATGCGGGCCTCAATACCAAAATCAAGTTCGCGCCTGACCGACCGGGCGAACTCGTCTACCATGCCCGCGGGATTCATCCACGCCACGTCGCTCACGCGCTCGCTGACCCATTCGGCTATGCTCTGCATGAGGACGAGGTCCGCTTCGATGATGCGGCGCACGCCCGGACGCTGCACCTTGACCGCGACCTGTTTGCCGGTGCGGGTCACGGCGCGATAAACCTGGCTCAACGAAGCCGATGCGACGGCTTCTTCCTCAAATTCAACAAAGAGGTCCGATACCGGCCCGCCCAGTTCTTGCTCGATCACGGGTTTGATCTTATCGAAACCAAGCGCGCGAACACGGTCCTGCAGAAGGCCCAGATCGTTTGCCATGTCCGGGCCGATCAGTTCGGGGCGGGTGCTCAGGATTTGCCCGAACTTGACCGCGGTCGGGCCGAGCTCGGTCAGGGCGGCCCGAAGACGGCGGCCCTGAGTCTCCAGCTCGGCGGACGGCGCCTCGATGAGACGCAGGCCCCGCAGCACCTTCGCAGGCAGCCCCTCATGCAAACCCAGACGGTGCACCACGTCGGAGAAACCGTAGCGCACCAGCACCTGCACCACTTCGGCCAGGCGAACCGCGTTTCCAACACGTTTGGCAAAAGGTTTGTACACGCTGGGTTCCTCGCCCCTCCGGATTTTGCACCGTATGGCCCACATCGCCCCGTGCAATGCAACAAAAAGCATAGCCAAGCGCCGGGATAAAAGCCAAGTGCACGCACGCCATGCGCCGCCCAGAACATCTGGAGCCGATTCCCGTGTTGCCCCGGAAAACGGCCGGATATGCGCGCCGGGCGCTTGATTTCCGTCCCTGGCTCCCCTACAGTGCCGCAGGGGCCGTAGGATACAGCCGTCAGAGGAAATCGATGTCCGCCCAAGACGCGGCCCGGACAAAAATCCAGGAGGAATCATGAAATCAGCGTTTGCTCTGTTCCTTGCGGCATGGTCCGTTTGTAGCGCTGCTCAGGACAATCCCCTGCCTATCATCCCTCGGCCGGCGATCGTCGAGCGCGCGGAAGGGCAGTTCCAGCTCACCAACGAAACCGTCCTTGTTGCCGGCGAGACTTCCCAGCAAGAAGCCGCCCATCTGAGAGCGCTGCTGGGTCCGGCGACCGGATTCCCTCTCCCACCGGGCGATGACGCCGGGAACGCAATCATCCTGAGGCTGGACCCCTCGTTGGAGCGTCTCAGCGAGGAAGGCTACCGCATGGAGGTGTCGCCCGAGCGCGTCGCGATTGTTGCGCCAGCGCGGACGGGCCTGTTCTACGGATGCCAGACCTTGCGCCAACTCCTTCCCCCGCAGATCGAATCCAGAGAGGCCGTGACCGGCGTGCCGTGGACCGTCCCCTGCGTGCGGCTCGAGGATTCTCCCCGCTTCGGGTGGCGGGGCTGCATGCTCGACAGCGCACGGCATTTTCAGGACAAGGCGTTCGTCAAACGGTTCATCGATCTGCTCGCGTATTACAAGCTGAACCGGCTGCATTGGCATCTCGCGGACGACCAGGGCTGGCGCGTCGAGATCAAATCGCGGCCGCGGCTCACCGAGGTCGGCGCATGGCGGCCCAACGCCAACGCCCGCACAAATTATCTTCCCAAAGAGCCAAGCGACCGCTACGGCGGCTACCATACCCAGGAGGACCTGCGCGAGATCGCCGCGTATGCCGCCGCGCGCGGCGTGACCATCGTGCCCGAGATTGAAATGCCGGGACATTGCCTCGCCGCCCTCATGTCGTACCCGGGACTCTCGTGTACGGGGCAGCCGGCCGTCTTGGGAGACCAATGGATTTACCCCGACGTGTTCTGCCCGGGCAACGACGAGACCTTTGCGTTTATCGAAGCCGTCATGGCCGAAGTCGTCGAGATCTTCCCGTCGCCATGGATTCATATCGGGGGAGACGAGTGCCCGAAAACCCGGTGGGAGGCCTGCCCAAAGTGCCAGGCGCGCATGAGGGCCGAAGGACTCAACAGCGAAGAGGAACTACAAAACTATTTCGTGCGCCGCGCCGAAGCAATCCTCGAGAAGCACGGCCGCCGCCTCATCGGCTGGGACGAGATTCTCGAGGGAGGGTTGGCGCCGCGCGCCACCGTCCAGTCGTGGCGCAGCATGGAGGGCGGCATTGCAGCCGCCAGCCAGGGGCACGACGTGGTCATGTCGCCGACAAGCCATTGCTATCTCGATTACACTCACGAGAAGACGCCGGTGCGGCAAACCTATTCGTTCGAGCCTATCCCGGCCGGGCTGGACCCCGCCGACGCCGGCCATATTCTCGGAGCCGAGTGCTGCATGTGGCTCGGCAACGTGTCGAGGCGGCACCTCGAGCAAACGGGCGAAATCCTCGCGGTACCGGGCATCTTCTACCAGGTTTTCCCCCGATTGATTGCCCTTTCCGAGGCGGTGTGGTCGCCCAAAGCAGTACGGGAATGGCCGGACTTCGTCGCCCGCCTCCGCGAGCACGGCGAACGCCTCTCGGCCATGAACGTCAATTTCTACCGCGATCCCGCCGTGTGGCCGAATCCGTAACGCCGTTTGGACAAGTCAGGGTCTATAATGGCCCACATTGAGGATTGGGGTGCGGAATCCGAGATGCAATCAAGGAAAGGGGACATCATGGAAACAAGTTGTTTTTCGCGTGTGTGCCTGGTCCTTTTCGTGGCACTGGCGGCGGCATCCGGAGCCCATGCCGCGGACGGCCGTGAGGCGTTTGCGCTCGACGGCGAATGGGAGTTCCAGCTCGACCCCGAGAATAACGGCGAAGAAAGCGGATGGGGCGCGGGCGAGCAGGCCTTCAGCGGGCACGTCGGCGTACCCGGGTCATGGGACGCCCAGGGTTTCGGGGAGGAAACCGAAAAGCTCCGCCACCAGTTCATTGGCACGGGCTGGTACCGGCGGGTGGTGGATATTCCCCGGGAATGGCAAGGACGGCGCCTGTTCCTCTGTGTCGGCAACGTGCACCGGTACTCGAAAACGTGGGTCAACGGCGTATACCTGGGCGAGCACATCGGGTACCTGTCCCCCTTCGAATACGAGATTACGGAGCACGTCACGCCCGGCGAACCGGTGCGCATCGTGCTCGCCGTCGATTCGAAACAGCGCTGGGACGCCGATTGCCTCTCCGGCTGCATCGATTTCATGGATGAGATGGACACGCCCTGGGGCGGGATTTGGGGGCATGTTGCGCTCGAAGCGCGCTCGAGAACATGGCTCGAAGACGTGTTCGCGCCCGCGGACGCCGCCGGAAACGTGCGCGTTACGGCCAGGATTGCTGGTGAATCGCAGCCAGGAGACGCCGCGCGCGTGATTATCCGCGACGCAACGGGCGCGCAGGCCGCCGAAATCGCGCCTGACCAGATTCGTATCGAGACGGGAGTCTTGGAAAGCAGCACGGCGGTCGCGGACCCCAAACCCTGGTCGACCGGCCACCCCCACCTCTACACGGCGGAGATTACCCTGACGGACCAAGCGGGAGTGCTGGACCGCAGCTCGGTCCGTTTCGGGATGCGGACGCTCGAGACGCGGGGCTCGCAGTTCTACCTCAACGGCTCGCCGTTCTTCCTGCGGGGTTACGGCGACGATGCGATCTATCCGGCGACCATGACGCCGCCCGCGAACAAAGAGTTCTATCTCGAGCGGTTGAACGTGATCAAATCATACGGTTTCAACGGGGTGCGGCATCACAGCCATTTCCTGCCGCCCGAATACTACGACGCGTGCGATGAAATGGGCATTCTGGTGCAGCCCGAACTGCCCATCGTGTACCGGCCGTTCTACGAGCGCGCGCAGGGCCCAGCCCTCGAACTCTACAAGACCGAATGGGCGGCGGTCATCACGCGCCTGCGCAACCACCCCTCGGTTTTCGGGTGGTGCATGGGCAACGAGCTCTACGACGGCATCCCCATCGCCGGGGAGTTGTACCGTATAGCCAAGGACCTCGACCCGGCGCGGATGGTCATCGACAGCGATGGCCTCACGGCGAAGAACTGGCTCAACGGAGAGCGCAATCGAGCCACCCTCGACTATTTCGCGTTCCAGTTCGACGTGTTCAATCTCCCGCAGGACCGCCCCGGGCTCTATGAGTTTCCCGGCGTGCCTCCCAAACCCGTGATCTCGCACGAGACCGGCAATTTCGGCACGTTCCCCATGCTCGACCAGGTCGAGATGTTCGAGCACAACATCAAGCCCTTCTGGCTGGTAGCCGCCCGGGAAAAGGTGGCCGCCAAGGGCCTCCTCGGCGAGGTTGACACCTGGGTGCGAAACTCGCAGCGGCTCTATTACCTCTGCCATAAGCTCAATATCGAGGAAATCCGGAAGAATCCCTATATCTCGGGGCATCACTGGTGGCTGTTTCAGGATTACTGGACAGGCTCGAACGGGCTGGTCGAGGCGTATTTCCGTCCCAAGCAGTACATCGAACCCTCGAAGGTGCGACGGTTCGTGAACGACGTGGTGCTGCTCGAAGACGGCCTCGAATGGACCTATTGCGCCGGCGACGCCGTAAACATCTCGTTCCTCGTGTCGAATTTCGCCGAGGCGCCGCTCGCCGAGGCAAAGCTGTCATGGAAGATGGAGTGCGACGGACAAGTCATCGCGGAGAATTCGCAATCCGTCGCGTCTCCGCCGCAAGGCGCCGTGACTCCGTTGCAGTCGTGCCGGTTCACGTGTCCCGAGGCGCCGGGTCCGCGTCTGTTGTCGGTCGCGCTGGAACTCTCGACGCCGTCGCGCTCGGTCGAGAATGCGTGGACCACGTGGGTCTATCCGCGCGAGGCCGGGGCGGCCCTCGAACGGCCCGTATACGCTACCGGCGAGTGCCTGGACGGTCTGACCGAGTTCGGCGCGAAACCGGTTCCCGCTGAAGCGCCGTTGCCCACCTCGGCCGCGTACGTGACCACCACCCTCTCCCGGAAGTTGCTCGACGCTGTCAAAGGAGGCGCCTGTATGCTTCTCCTGAACCCCGACGGGGTGCTCCCCTCCGTGAACAGCCGTTTCAAGACCACGTGGTGGCTCGGCTCCGCCCGCGACAGCAACGTGGGAACGGTCGTCGCCGATAATCCGGTTACGGAAGGCATGGCGCCCGAGGGCTGGTGCGACAACGGATGGTACCGTCTGCTCGAAAGCGGTCGGGCATTCCTGCTCGATGACTGTCCCGCGCGGCCGGATATCCTGGTGCGAGCCGTCGACGTTCACAATCTTTGCCGCGAGAAGGCCCTGCTCTTCGAGATGCGGGTGGGCGAGGGCTCGATCATCATCAGCGGACTGAACCTCGAGCGTACCAGTGAAAACGCACCCGAGAGGGCTTGGCTCAAAGCGCGGCTGCTCGAACATGCGGCCTCGCTGCCGCGTCCCAAGGCCGAGTGGCCTGCGGCCTATTTCGAAGAGCGCGCCGTCGAAGCCCCGCCAATGACCGGGCCGTTTGTGGCCGGGTTCGCCGCGTCAAACGCTGAAAAGGGCCAGCCGTGGCCCAGCTATCGCGAAGATGAGGCCCCGTATTTCATTGTGCGCCAATCCGCGGATACCAACCGGCTCGAATGGACCTCCGCCCCCGTGCCCCAGACCCTCGAAAGCGAGCACGTCACCTTCGTGTTTGCAGGCGGGCTCGGGTGGCGCTCCGAACCCGAAACCCCCGGGTTCGCGTTCTGCGTCAACGGGAAACGCGTGACCGATTTCGACGTCACGGACGCCTCCCGCCAGTGGAAGGACGACGCGTCGGGCATTTCGCTGGTCTTCTTGCCGAAACGCCAGCTCGACCAGGATACTGCGGGCATATTCTTCGTCATCGTCCCTTCGACCCTCCTCGAGCCAGGCAAACCCTGCACCTTCGCCGTCGAGTCGAAAGGCAGCGGCAGCAAACGGTGGTTCGGACTCAACCCGTATACCGACGTCCCTCCGGCGAAGTGAGAGGCAATGGCGTCGGCGGAATGGTCCCGGTATCAATACAGACGGGCCAAAGACACGGATTGACGGACGGCCTTGCGGCGCGGAACCGGGGGCGTTCCGAAAGCCCTCGACGTGATATCCGAAGCGGGAGATGGCTGAACGAACCGGAACCATGGCCCCGCAAGGTTCTTGGAGGCCTCAAATTGACTTCCCGGTCGCGGCTGTGGCACATTGGCGGCGCTGGTCCTGGCGCAGGACCGGCGCGCCCGGAGCGCGAAGCGCCCGGGTACGAGAGTGGCGCGGCCGTTACTGGCGACTTGGCGTGGAAACAACCACGGGGAAGCGGCCCGTACAGAAAACTTGCCGTTCGCCTGGGCACTGAAACCAGTGGCTCAGGCGTTGCTGTTTTCAGGGGCTCCGCAAGCAGGAGGAAGACTCATGGCGGAAAAAGATCTCAAGCAGATGTACCGCACGCGAACCGAGGGCAATTTCCCAGACACCATAGAGCTGCTGGGGCGCGCATACACCAAGGTCGAGGACCTGCGGTACGGCACAAACCCCCACCAGCCCGCGGCGTTCTACCGGCCCACCGCTGGCAAGAACCTGGTCCTGGGCGCCTACGAGCTCCTCAAGACCGGCAAGAGCGGCCTGTCGCAAACCAACATCGAGGACATGCACCACGCGGTCGGCATCCTCAAGTATCTGCGCCGCCCGGCGTGCGCGGTCATGAAACACTGCAACCCCTCGGGGGCCGCGATCCAGGTCCAGGAGATGCCGCTCGTCGAGGTGTACCAGCGCGCCCGCGATGCCGACGCCCAGGCGGCCTTCGGCAGCGTCGTGGCCTTCAACACAGCGGTCGATGCCGATACCGCCGCCGAGATCATGCAGACCGTCGTCGAAGGCGTGGCCGCGCCCGCGTTTACGCCCGAAGCGCTCGAGACCTTTCAGGACTTCGACCGGTTCAAGCGCAATAAGGAAATCCGCATCGTCAAACTGCCCGATTTTTCAGGACTGCCCAAGTTTATCGAAGACGGCACTGAGGTGTTCGAAATGAAGGTGTTCGACGACGGAAGCGTGGTGCTGGCAACCCCCTACCTTTCCCGCGTCAAGGGTCCGCAAGATCTCGTGCCCGCCTATTGTGACCATGCCAAGAAGGGCCGCATCGAAATCGCCCGAAAACCCACAACGCGCGAGCTCGACGACCTGCTCTTCGCCTGGTACGTCAACATCCACGTGCGGTCCAACGGCTGCGTCATCGCCAGGAACGGCCAGACCCTCGCCGTCGGCACCGGCGAACAGGACCGCGTGGGAGCGGTCGAGCAGGCCGTCATCAAAGCCGCCAACAAATACACTGGCGCCGAAACCATGGACGGCGCCGTGATGTCATCCGACGGGTTCTTCCCGTTCCGCGACGCCGTCGACGCCGCCACCAAAAAAGGCGTTTCGGCCATCGTACAGCCAGGAGGCAGCGTCAACGACTACGATGCTATCCTCGCGTGCAACGAAGCCAACGCAGCCATGGTCTTCTCCATGGAACGCTGCTTCTCGCACCACTGAACAGTTTCCGCGGACACAATACTCATCAGACGAATGGGACCTGTGCGGCTTATGGGGCGCATAGGTCCCGTGAGTTTCATAAGTGCCGGGGCGCCATCCTCGCCATAAGCCAGTGCGCTCCGATGCACGTCTCCACAATCCTCAGTACGCCTGAATGCCGACGATGCGCCACACTCCGTCGGCCTCTTTCTTGAGATCCATATCTAGAACGACGCTGCCGCGGTCGCCGTGGAGACCGGCGTTCTCCACCGTGGCCATGTCGCCTTCGACGGTGACTGTGGGACGTTCGATGTCCAGCTGTGCGCCGGAGAACGTGCCATCATCGATGAGCCCCGCGACATATTCGCGAAAATCGGCTTTGCCGCCGCCCTCGTCGCTGACGAATTCCTCCGAGATCACGGCCATCATCTCATCGACATTGTGGCTCTCGATACCCGATTTCCATCTGATGAGGGTCTGCTGGATGAGTTCCTGGTCCGAGGGGCCTTTCTGCATGCCGGCGCATCCGCAAACGCCGAATACAACCGCCAGCGTAACGACACCATACAAGAACTGTTTGCGCACCATGGTCACGTCCTCTCTATCGGTTTGGTATTCCTTCGGTTGGCGCTCCGTACAACGAACTCGGCCTTCCACCCTTGCACACGGGACTGCCTCTGCTCGCCAGAGCAGTGTTCCCATGCGCATGGCGCTCCCCACGCATCCTGCCAGTGGTCCCGGCCTCCCGGGACAGCGCTGAAACTACACGCTTTTCGCAATATCCGCGAAACTGGCGGCCACTTCCATCTTCTTGATCTTGCCCGTCGGCGTCTTGGGCAATTCGTCTACGAACCGCACAAACGCCGGACACTTATATCTGGCGAGGTATTGGCGGCAGTGTTTGATCACATCGCTCTCGGCGAGGTTGATGTTCTCGGTACGCTTGACGACCGCGAGCACTTCCTGGCCCCAGCGGGCCTCCTCGACCCCAACCACGCAGCACTCTTCAACCCCCGGCAGCCGCGAGATGACATCCTCGACTTGTTGCGGATAGATGTTCTGGCCCCCGCGGATAATCATGTCTTTCACACGGCCCACGATGTAGAGGTAACCGTCTTCGTCGAAACGGCCGAGGTCCCCCGTATGAAGCCAGCCGTCGCGCAGCACTTCCGCGGTGGCTTCGGGGTCTTTATAGTATCCCTTCATGACCGTCGGGCCCGCTATGAGGATTTCGCCAATCTCGCCATAGGGCACGTCGGCGCCGTTCCCGTCAATCACGCGCATGAGGGTGAACGGCAGAGGGCTTCCCACCGAGTTCCACCGGATGGGATCCCGGGCGTCGGCCACGGCGCTGGCGCAGGTGGCCTCGGTCAGGCCGTACCCCGCAACTATGGGCCGTTTCAGCGTGCGCGCAGCTTCGCGAAATGTTTCCTCGGGCATCGGCGCGGCGCCCGTAGCAAACGAACGGATCGATGAAAGGTCAAACTCCTGCGCCTTCGCCATCCGGGACATCACATTGTAGATCGTGGGGACCGCACTCATGATGGTCGGGCGGTACTTCTGGATCATGGGCAGTATGGCGAAAGGATTGAATTTCTTCATCAGCACGACCGACGCGCCCGCCATCAGCGGCGTCAGGATGGTCACGACCTGGGCATTGACGTGAAACAGCGGCAAAACGCAGAAGAACCGGTCGTCCTCGGTCACGGTCTGCGCACGCACCAGCATATGGGCATTGGCGAGATAGTTGCCGTGCGTCAGGATTACGCCCTTGGGCATGCCCGTCGTGCCCGACGTGTAAATGAGCGCGGCCGCATCGTCCCGCTCGGCCACGATAGGCGGCACCTCAGTAACGGGTCTCATCAGCTCCGAGAACGACTCCGCGCACTCCGTAGCGCCGCCCACCACGAAGAAGCGTTTCACCCCGGGAATGAATCCGCGGAGCACCGGGAGCGCGGACGCCAGCTCGGGAATGGTGATGAGCGTCTCGGCCTCGGAGTTGTTGGTTATATGGGAGATCTCGTCCGGCTTGAGCGTGGGATTCACGGGTACGATCACCGCCCCGATTCGCCCCGCGCCCAGGAACACGTACAGAAACTCGAGCGAGTTGCCCATGAGCAAGACGACCTTGTCGCCCCGTCCCACACCGTGCGCGGCAAGATTTACCGCAACTCGGGCGCTGTTCTCGCAAATTGTCTCGAACGAGTAGTTCGTATCTTCACAAATGAGGAAGGTCCGCTGCCCGTACTGCCGCGCACGTTCCTCAAGCAGTTCCGTAACATTCACTACCGGCACCTCTTCCGTCGCCCCGGGGCCCAAACGCTCAAGGGCGCCATGCCCATCATAGTCCAATCGGCTGCCACCAGCATAACGCAGAGGCGGGGCCGTGACAAGTCCGGCCCCGCCTCAAGTCGTTGAGATGATAACTCTTTAGGCGGCTGAGGTCAACTGATCGATACTCGAAATCAGCGGCAGGAAGAAGCCCAGAACGAGCATCATAACCGCGGCACCGAGGACTATTACGAGGAAGACCGGCAGAAGGTCGGTCAGTGTGTTGATGTCAAGCTGGACCTCTTCTTCGTATGTTTGGGCGATATGCTCCGCCACTTGGTCCAGTTGACCGGCTTCTTCGCCCGTGACCAGCATGTCCGTCACCACCGGCGGGATCACCTTAGGCTCGGCGCGCAAGGGATCTTCGATCCCGCTGCCTTGCTCCACCGAACTCCGGACCCGTTGAAGCACTTGCGCAACCGCCTGGTTGTGGATGGCGTTCCGCGTCAGGTCCAGGGTGACCATCATCGACAACCCGCTGCGCAGCAACATGGACAGGGAACTTGCCATTTGAGCGACGGCATACTTCTGGCTGATCCTGCCCACGAGCGGCAGGCGAAGCTTGATCCGGTCAGCCAACAACCGGTTGACCGGGCTTCGCTGCCACAGCAAGTAAAGAATGAACAGCCCGATAATCACCCCAATCACGATCAGCATCGGCCATGACGTCAGGAATTCGAGCACCGAAATGAGCCCCTGCGTGAATGCCGGCAAGGTAACCTCAAGACCGCCCTCCGAGAAAATCTCCTTGAATGCCGGCACCACGAATTTCGCCATGATGAACAGGACGGTTATGCACAAGGCCACCAGAACCACCGGGTACACCAGGGCGCTAATGACGCGCCGGCGCAACATCTCGCGGCGTTCGTAGTACTCGGCCTGACGGCGGAGCGTGCTCACCAGGGTACCGCTGGCCTCACTCGCTTTGACCAAGGCCACGAACACGGTGTCGAAGTATTCGTGAGGATGCCGCTCGAAGGCCTGCCACAACGGGTTCCCGTTTTCCACCTGCTCGGCGATATCCTGGACCATGTTGCGGATGCCCCGGCTCTCGAGACGGCGCGACAGCGTCTTGAGTGACTTCAGCAGAGGCGTGCCTGCCTCCAGCAACATAACCAGCTGGCGCAGGAACACCGTGATGTCTTTGCGCCGCACTGACGAGCCCAGCAGGCTTCTGCCCCGCGGCCCGGAAGTGTCGCGCACAGCCGTGACCCTATGGGCCGCCGCTCGCTTCTTCGGCGCGCTCTCTTCGGCGCCGGTCATTTCTTCCACGAGCTCAGCCGAGGTGCTTTCCGCGGCTGTGGTTGCCGTGCGCCTCCGCACCCGTTTTGCTTTCGGGCCCGATTCTCTCGCATTGTCGGCTTTGGATGGCATAGTAATGGTTCCTCCATTCCATCGCGTGCGCTTACGATTCCGCCACAGGATGTTGTGTATTCAAACCCGACGCCGCCGTCTCGCGTTCTTCGACCACGGCTGGCATTTCCTTCCAATATGTGATTTCCGCGACTCCCGTGTCCGATAACACGACGACCGCTTCCACGCGGCACGCCGCTTGAACTTCCCCTGCTTTTCGTGCTTCTGCCGTGCAGACTATCCGAAAACTGCGCGATTGGAACGCGATCTCGGTAGGCGCGGCGCCGTCCGCCGGGACCTCAAGGTTGAACGTCGCCGGGTCCGCTTGGGTGGCCTCGAGCAGCCCCGCGAAGTCCATCAGCGGCTGCTGGGCGCGAGCGGTCACGATGCGCTCGGCCGTCTCAGGGTTAAACAAAGCCGCCAGCACCTCTTTGGGGGCGGCATTGACGTTGATATATGCCCGGGGGTTCAGATTGTCCGCTACAGAATGGGCCGTTAACAAGGCGCCCGGCCGCGGTTCGACCTGATTCAAGGCATCGCGCGTCAGGAATCCGCGTGCAACCAATCCGTCCACGCTCGAGAACCATTGCTGGTCCTTCGAGGGCGCCTCGCCGGGGCGAGGCACCCGGCTCCGAATGGTGCGGGCCAGCTGCCCGTCAATAGCCAACATTGCCTGGAGAACGCGGGGCGAGGCATGGTTGATATTGAGTTTGGCCGACTCGTCTTCCACGGAGACCAGCACGCGGCCGTCGCGGCGCTCCCAGGCCACAGGAGTGCTCTTCGCCAACACCTTCTGGTACACGGGAACCAGTTCTTCTTCCCGCGGACCCATCGCAGGGGTTTCGCCGCCGGCCAGCGCCGCTTGAATCTCGCCAACACTGGCCCAGATGGCGCTGTCAGCCATTTGCCGGGCCCGCACTTTCGCGACGTAATCATTCGAACGCCGCTGTTCGAGGGTCATGTACGCCACATAAGTGGTGCCAAGGGCCGCAAATATCGCAAGCAGGCCCACGGCAAGGACCAATGCGGCGCCGCGCCGGTTGTTATTCTGTCTGGCCATGTTCATACAAGACACCTCAGTTCACGTGCACGGCAAAGATGGCCTCGCGGGCCACTTGCCGTTCCGGACGCCCGGGTTCTGCCACTACCAGCGATACACGCACGGCCGAAGGAGGCTGCGCCCCGTCCCAGGCATCCTGCCACTGTCCCTCCGGTCCTGCATATTGCACATTGAACTGCGCCACGCCCTCTGTAACCTCCGTGGACTTCGCCTCACCCGCTTCGCCATAAAGCCCCATGGGAGCGCGCGTCAAGATCCGGGTGCCGCTTTCGGCCACCACGGCATATTTCACCGCCGCCAGCACCTCGCCGCCCGCGGGCGTCGTGCCCCGTATCGGAATAAGCAGGCTGTCCGACGCCAGCTTCACCCCCGGAAATGCCGGATCAGACGCCACGCTGTCCACACCTTGCAGAGGGGCCCCCGTGAGCGCGGGCGATACAAACGCCGCTATATCCTGGCGAACCTGTTCAAGGGCATATTCGGCCCGCGCATCCAGTTCGGTCTTGTTCCGCGTTTGGGTCCACAGGTTGTTGATGCGCCCGAACATCACCACGCCTATCGTACTCAAGACGCCCAGAATCGCGATGACAAGAATCAACTCGACCAGGGTAAACCCCCGATTGCGCCGCGCATCCATCATGAGGCCTCCTTTGCCATCGCTGTAGGAATGCTGCCGGTCAATATGAGCTGCTGCGAGCGGTTGGCCTCCTGCCAGCCCACAACCACAAGGATGTCGTAGTATCCGCGCCCCGCCGGCGGTCGTGTCACATACGCTTCCCACGTAAAGTTGTCGTAGAAGTTCTTCTCGCTATTGGCGGCAATCGGATTGGAAGGCAAAACCGCGGGCATCGCGAAAAAACTCGCCTCCTGCTCCGACTTCAACGTGAGGGGAGCGCCTTGCTCCGCCGTGACTGCCTCAGCCGCGGGCCACACATAGGCTTCCGGCCGCGCCGTGATGTCCGCCAGGCGGGCACGGGCCAGGTCCGCCGCGACGCGCATCGAACGCGCGTTCTTCTCCAGCTTAACGCTGCTTGTGAAGAGGGAGATGATGATCCACGTTGCGGCGCTCATGACCGCAAGGGCGACGAGGACTTCTACCAGCGTAAAGCCTCCCCGCTGCCCGCGACGCCGCCCTCCCGAGTGGTCGCGTTGTGTAGGTAACACGGATTGGTCCCCTTTCGCTTTATATGGCCTCACTGCCGCCCGGAACTTGCCCGAGCTGCTCCCCTGGCAGGTTCAAACGGAGGCGGCGCCACGCCCTCCCCGCGTGTTGTGCTCTACTTTACTTCAGAACCCCGGCCAAAGTCAACCATCCCTCCTAATAGTGAGAATATGGTAAGGACAGCCAAAAAGGGAACTTATTTCCTGCATGGCCGCGTCTAGCCCAACAGGCGTTGCCGAAGACGGCTGGGAAAGCCGCACGTGCCGCTTTGCGGCGGGGACCGTCGTTTGCTAAAGTAAAGGGGTTCTGTCCCGCTGCGGACAAGCGTCCTGTTTTCCAAAACCGGCGGAACAAGAGTAACCAACTGAAAGGGAACGTCCCATGCGAATCTTCCTGTGTCTTACCTTAACGCTGACGTTGCTGGGCTGCGTGGCCGGCGCCCAGGGTTTGGATGGCCGTCAGATTCACCTGAGGGCGGGCGAACACCCCAGCCAATGGGCGCCCGTGGCGCTGCCGTACGACGGCCCCCAACCGGCCGACAACCAGCGCGTCATCGTAGTGGAATCGAAGACGGGCAAAGAGTTTCCGGCCACCGTTCGTGAGGGCGAGTTCGTGTTCGTTCCCGAGGGCGCGACCCCCAACCAGGAACTCGACTACGTCGTACAGCTGAAGGAAGACGCCGTTCCCCCCGCGGTCCAGGTAGTCAAGAAGGAAAACGCCGACGCACTGGACATCATCGTCGGCGGCAAACCTTTCACCACCTACACATACAGCAACGATAACCGCAAGCCATTCCTGTGGCCCGTGCTGTCCGAGGGCGGCGTGGGCGTCACTCGCGACTGGCCAATGGGCGAAAAGGTCGTAACCGAAGACCACGTGCACCAGAAATCGTTCTGGACCGCCTACGGCGACATCAACGGCGTGGATTGCTGGGCCGAGACGGGAGAGAAGTCGGGCTATCAGCATTCGGATTCCGTAGCCAGCGGTTCGGGCGGCGCATACGGATGGATCGTGGCCAAGAACACCTGGCAGGACAAGGACCATAATCCAGTCATCGCGGAAAACCGCGAATACCGTTTTTACAATACGCCTGAGAGCATGAAGATGGTCGACGTCAAAGTGCAGTTCACCGCGGCGTACGGCGACGCAAAATTCGGCGACACCAAGGAAGGCGGCATTGTATCGCTGCGAATGCGCGACGCGATGATCGAGAAGAACGGCACCGGCGTCATCACCAACGCCGAGGGTCTCAAAGGCATGGAGGCGTGCTGGGGCAAGCCCTCCGCGTGGTGCGATTACTCGGGCACGCTCGAGGGCGCCGGCCTGCGCGGCATCGCCGTGTTTGACAACCCCGCCAACCTGCGGTATCCATCCCGCTGGCACGTTCGAGACTACGGACTGATGGGCGCGAACTGTTTCGGGCTGAATCATTTCACCAAAGGAGAAGAAAACGGGGATTACCTGTTGAAAAACGGCGAAGCACTTGTGTTCGCCTACCGCGTATACATCCATTCGGGTGATGCCGCGCAAGCCAAAGTCGGAGACCGCTATGCGGACTATGTCACCCCCCCGAAAGCCGAGTGGGCAGGCGCAAAGTAGTTCCGCGAGTAAACGGTAAGAGGGCCTCGTCTCCAATGAGGCCCTTTCTCTATCGGAATGAAAGCCCACGCGCCAGCGTTTACTTACGCACAACAGAAAAATGGCAAAATGATCGAACAGGAGAGTCCGGTTTATGCGAAAATTGAAACCATTTGTGTTCGTATTTGTCATTGGCATCGCTGCCGTAGCCTTCGGGCTTGCCGGGCAACAAGCTCTGAGCGAGGGCGCCGACAACACAGGCGCGGGCGCGTGTCCTGTGTCGGCAGGTTCAAGCTGCGGCATGGCCAAAGCGGCCGCAATTGCCACCGCGTCGAACGAAACCCAAGGCAGTTGTTGTAGCCGGGCCAAAGCCGACGAGACGGCCGACCTGAGCACCCGGGAGGGCCGCCGCCAAGCGGTCATGGCCGAGTACGCCGCCGTGGCCAATGCCGATCCTGCCGCGAAATCGTGCGAGGGCGCTGCGGCTAAGGCCGGGTGCGCCTCGTCCTGCCCAGCCAAGGCGGAAGGGAAGGACTGCTGCGCTGCGGCTGAGGCCGGGTGCGCATCGTCCTGCCCAGCCAAGGCCGAAGGCAACGCATGCTGCGCAGCGAAGGACGGTTGTGGCCTCAAGCAATCCTCCTGTGGAGGCGATGGTTCCAGTGGCGCCGCGTGCGCAAAGACGGCTTGCACGGGAACCGCGCAAAACGCGTGCCCCAGTCAAGAAGCCAAAGCCGGCGAGCCGTCGGTGACCGAATAACTGAATCGGGGTTTGCGGACTCGGGCGGTTACACGCTCAGGCCGCGATGCTGCATACAAGCGTCGCGGCCCTTTTTCCGTCTCGGGATACACCGGGTCTTTCCCTAATTCTCCCGCAATTTGGTGTTGACGCACCGGCGCCAGATGGATATCCTACGGACCGTAGAGCCAGGGGGATTTCCTTACGTATAGCGTGAATCGGACAGAGGGGAATTGCGTGCAATGAGCGACTCGATGAATGAACAGCCTCCCGTAGTCGAACGGCCGGCGCCAAACGCCGAATTGCAGAAGCGCCTCAAGGAGTTTCACGGCGGAGCTAATTGGTTCTACTGGATAGCGGCGCTCTCCGTAATCAATTCCCTCCTGATGTTCTCTGGTTCGAAGTGGTCCTTCATCTTTGGTCTGGGCGTCACGTCGATCATCGATGCCCTGGCAGCGGTGATTGTCGAAGAAATGGGCGGCGGGCTCGGCGTGTGGTTCGTGCGCGCGGTCGCGTTGGGATTCAGTGTGGCCATTGCGGCCGCTTTCGTGCTCATCGGATGGCTTTCCAACAAAGGCTATGGGCCGGTCTACGTCATCGGCATGATCATTTACCTCCTGGACGCCCTCCTGTACATCGGTCTGCTCCTCATCGGGGAACCCGACTGGCTGGGCCTTGGTTTTCATGCCTTCGCGCTCTTCCTGATGTTCAGCGGCTACAGCGCCCTTCGCAAGCTCAACGCGCTGCAAACCCCGGCCGCCTAGAGAGCGCAGAGCCAGGCACGCCGTTTTCCAAGACCCCCACGGGAGTCCTGTCGAAACGCCATGGGCGGCCGCCTCGTTTGGCGGCCTGATTCAGGCCCGCATGTTTGCGAACACGCCACTGTTGCCGTACCATAGGCCGATCCCGGGGAAGTTTGGAAGAAAGGCAGGCAGATACCGTGAGCGCACTTGGAAAAGCGACCCGACTGAACCGCATTCTCGCAGGGCGGACCCGGCGCGTGCTGACCGTGGCCGTCGATCACATGATCAACTACCCGATAGGCTTTCCGCTGGAATTGCGGCGCATCGCTTCCACCCTGGAACAGGTTATCGCGGGCGAGGCCGACGCGGTGACGATGAACAAGGGCGCCGCGATTCGCCTCATGACCCCGTACGCGGGGCGCGTCCCGCTCATCATTCAGTCGATGGCCCTGCGGCCTGATGAGCCGAGTTTCGCTGATACCGCGACCGTCGAGGAGACCCTGAGCCTCGGCGCCGACGCGATCGCCGTGGCAATGTTTGTGTATGGCGACTTGGAACTCGCCTACATGCGCCACCTCGCCGAGGTGGTGCGGTGCGCCGCGCCGTTCGGCCTTCCTGTGATCCCGCACATCTATCCCCTCGAGAGCGGCGACGAGAAGCACTCGGTGGTGCACGACCCCGAGCACGTTCATTACGCGGCCCGCGCCGGGTTCGAAATGGGCGCCGATCTCGTCAAAGTTCCCTATACGGGCGATGTGGCTTCGTTCCGCGACATCGTAGCCGACATCCCCGTGCCGGTTGTCTCCGCTGGGGGGCCGCGGTGCGCTACGCTCGATGAAGCGGCCCAGCTCGCCCGTGACGTGGGACGCGCCGGCGCCGCGGGCGCCACCATGGGCCGGAACGTCTGGGGCTTTAACGATATCCCCGCCGCCATACGCCGCCTCAAACAGGCCATCAACGAGGAGTGACCGCCAACGACTGAC
>Ga0209201_1001292_pt1 | contig 29764 bp, 25 predicted proteins | sample AD_UKC055_MetaG_FD_184411 | JGI IMG/M metagenome (GOLD analysis project Ga0209201, IMG submission 184411) | Active sludge microbial communities of municipal wastewater-treating anaerobic digesters from USA - AD_UKC055_MetaG (SPAdes) (version 2) | ecosystem: Engineered > Bioreactor > Anaerobic >...
CCAAATCTTTTCAGTCTCCTTAGATCCAAAAGAATTAATCATTAACGTACTTCGTTACTAACGTCAAAGATAAGTATTATTTTTGATTCATGCATCATTACTTAAAGTTTCTCACATGCCGCATAACTTAATAGTATTTTATACACAGTCTTTTTACAGTTACTCCATTAAAGATAGTCAATTAAATTACCTCGTTACCTGATTGGAGCTAAAAAAGATTGTGTATAAAATTGAGTTGGACTAAGCCCTTTGGTGCTATGGGCATTCTAATGTGCCATTTCCTTTCAAAAAGGTTTATAAGAGGGAGTGAATAGTCAGATTACTTATTTTGAGATATACTACAATTCATTTTACTGCGATAATCCGTATTGACTGAATATACCTTACCCATTAAAGATTTTACTCCCTTTACTAAATGATTTTATCTCAAAGAACATTTTGGTAGTATTTCTCATGCAGCCCTTGGTTCTGCATCAATGTTGGCATTCCAGAGCATTCTACCCGTTTTACATTTTCTGCAATGAAAAGGATCATAACCAAAGATCTCCTGAACTATTTCCTGCCAGCTCTTCCCTTCCAGTGTGGATATCTCCATTTCTATGTTATTCAACGTAAGATATGTGTCCAGCAAATCACAGGAGAGTTTATTGGCAAAGATCCCATAATAACGGATCTTATAAAACCCAACAGGTAATACATGCATCATAAACCTGTTTATAAATTCCACTGCATCGATCTTCATGATCTTTGTCTTTCCACCATGCTTGTAATCTTTCCATTTAAAGAGCACCTTGTCATTAACAATGTCAACTATCCTGGCATTTGATATGGCTACCCGGTGAGTATAGCGTCCCAGATATTCAATAACTTTCTCCGCATTGTTTAAGGCAGGTTTGGCATATACATTCCAAATGGTTCTATAAATATGGCTTCTGAGAAAAGGGATATCAGTTTTTTCACCATTAACAGATTGTACAAGTTTATCTGCATTCCTGTAAATATTCTCTGCAAATATTCCCCTGAACAAAGATGACAAAGCTTTTACTGGTGCAAAGAAGTTTTTCTCAGATTTGATCCATTCAATCATATCGCTGTCAAATCCGCCTGCAGGTACCAGCATGTGAACATGGGGATGATACGTGAGTGCCTGACCCCATGTGTGTAAAATTGCAACTCCTCCGGTTTTAGCGCCAAGAAAACTTTGGTTTTCTCCCGCTTTAAGTATTGCCTGTGAGGCTGATCTCATAAGTAAATCATAACAGATTGCCTGGTTGGCATAAAATAAACTATGGAGTGTTGACGGAACTGTAAAAACAATATGAAAATATTTTACCGGCAATAATCTGACTTTAAGTTTATCAACCCATAATACCTGTTTTAAGTACTGACATTTGGGACAATGCCTGTTCCTGCACGAATTATAGGCATGCTGAACATATCCGCATGTGTCACATTTCAGAGTATGTCCACCCATGCTCTGGGACCGGCAATTAATGATAGAATTAAATACTTTTTTCTTTTCAACGCTCAGGTCGTGCTTTTGATAATAATCTGCTTCGAACCGTCTGAAAATATCGGCGATCTCGATCTTTTGCCTATGGTTTTCCATAACATTAGCAGGCTATTTCATCAAAAGGGCTCTTGACCGATGCCAGGTCAAGCCGGGTTACATGAAGATAAATTGAGGTGGTTCGTAAAGAAGAATGACCCAATAGTCCCTGAATGATTTTCAGGTTTACTCCGTTTTCAAGCAGATGTGTTGCAAAAGAATGCCTCAGACTATGTATGGTCGCCTGTTTCTTTACTCCGGCTCTTTTACAGGATTCTTTGAATACCTTCTGAATGGTTTCTCTGCTGATTGGTTGTCCTTTCTTCTGCCCCTCGAAAAGATATCGTACAGGTCTGTATGCCCGCCAATACATCCGCAACATGTTAAGCGTGTTTTCTGATAATAAGGTGTATCTGTATTTATTCCCCTTACCCTGGACTCTGACTTGTTTCCGGTCAGAATCAATATCAGATGGTAGCAGACTGATAACTTCAGCGATACGCAAACCGGCAGAATAAATCACAGCTAAAATAGCCCTGTGTTTTAAATTCCTCGTAGTCTCAATTATTGATTTGATTTCTTCCTTTGAAAGGACAACTGGTAACCTCTTAATCCCTCTTGGTCTTTTTATCCGGATTGATTCCCACGATTTGCCAAGAACATCCTGCTGAAGTATCTTCACTGCACTGATCACCTGGTTAATGTAGGAAACTGATAAGTTCCGTTCCGTAATCGAGTATTGTAAGAAGTTCTTTACCTGATCTGAGTTGACTTCATCAATCGAACATTTGTAATACTTCTCTATTTCATTCAACTGATGAATATACGTGCCTATACTTCTGTGACTGTAATTGCGGGTCTGCATCTCACGCAGGACCAGATCTTCTAATGATTTTTTTTTCATTGTAGTATGATTATAAAGTGAATAATCATACAAGCTACGAATTTTAAACCACATCTACCGACAGGTGTCGGTTTAGTTCAACGTGTTATCTGTGTACCAAAGTTACTCATTATTTACCTTTTTTTGAGTTATCAGGTAGCTAAAGGTAAATATAAAACCTGATTCTGTTCATAAATCATCAAACGGACTACGGATATTCTGAATACTATGTGTCGTTACATGGGTGTATATCTCTGTTGTCCGACTGCTCTTATGACCCAATAAAGCCTGTATGTATCTTAAATCAGTCCCGGCTTCCAGAAGATGCGTCGCGTAACTGTGCCTCAATCCATGTAAAGTGATATCCTTCTTCTTTATGCCTGCTTTTTCATATGCAGTCCTGAATACCTTCTCCAGACTTTCCGGACTGTACTGCCTGCCACTATATTGCCCCTCAAATAAATACTTTACTGGCTTGTAATGTAAGAGATAAAGATCCAACATCTGCAATAACTTATCCGTTAAAGGTACAATCCTGTCTTTAAATCCTTTCGATTGCCTTATGTGCATCAGCCTTCTGTCCTTGTCAATATCCGATGGTAATAACTCGAGAACTTCACTCCTGCGTAAACCACATCCGTAAACCAGACTTAACATAGTCCGATGCTTTTCGTTAACCACTGAATCAAGTATCCTCTTCACTTCTTCTTTGCTCAGAACATTCGGTAAACGATGCTGTGGCCTGGGCCTTGATATTTCACCCGGATCTATCACTGACTTGTATATCTTCCCGTAAAATTTCTTTATTGCACTTATCATCTGGTTCTGAAAGGAACGGCTCAGGTTGTTTGGCAAAATGTATTCATCAACAATCCTTACCAAATCTTCTGAAGTGAACTCTTCAGCTTCCTTCGGACTGATAAATCTCAGAAATGTTGTTATCATTCCGGTATATGTCCTTATCGTTGATTCCGGATACCGGTTTGATTCCATCCACCTCCTGAATTTGTCAATATCAGCCTTCCCTTTCTCACTGAGCGGGATCCGCCTTATTTCAATAGAAATATCAGGCTGCGAAATTTTTTCTTTTCTTTCATCAGCCTTTTGTACACCGATATTTTCAGGATGATGAGTTCTTAATCCTGAATCATCAAGAACAGCTAATCCACTATACAATCCGGCAAGATCTTTAAATAATTCTGCATCATCCGGAATATGCCAGCTATACAGACTCTGACTCCATTTTGATCCCGGAATGCTCCGCGTTATTTTTATTAATTCATTGTCGTAGGGAAACCTCAGGGTAACACGATTTTCTCCTTTGTGCAAAACCCTTTCACAAATAATTGTTTTCATTTTTACAGCGAGTTAATTATATGTAAAATAGCACTATATAACTAATAACCGAATGTCAGATCATTCTGCGCCCTGAATATTTCAATGTATCAATTGCCATTGTTTTCAGAGTCCGTGTGAAAAAACTTCCTTTCATCGTCTTATCCTTAAATCCCACACCAAGCTTCGCTGATTCAGTTATGCGAAGGCGAAGAGGGAGACTTAATAAATTACTGATGCTTTCAAAGCCCCCCCCTTGGGGGGATGGGGGGTAGAAAAGGATTTGTACACAGCCTCTTCAGCCAACGGACTATTTTTGGGATTTTTAAAAATCCATCTGATCTTTAGCCTCATTCCCCAGCTTTATAACCATAATCCCTCCCTTTACCACATCTGCAAATCGGATGAATGTTGAAGCGAGATTATTTCCATTCAGAGATATCGACTGAATATATACATTATCCGGACTGTTGTTTTCAGTTTCAATTACAAATTGCTCTCCTGAATAGTATTTGCTGCTCAGATCAATTATGACCCTGTCGAAAACCGGACTGCCAATACCAAATAACGGTTCAGGTTCTGTAAGTCCCTTTGCATCAAACAATCCCATCGACGACATCACATACCATGCTCCGAGCTGACCCTGATCCTCATCCTGACCATATCCATACCCGTGAATGCCTTCCGTACCATAAAATTCATTCAGGATTGCCCTTACCCAATTCTGGGTTTTGGAAGGGGCTCCTGAAAAATTAAAAAGCCATGATGTATGAAGACATGGCTGATTGCCGTGATTATATGGCTTGGTAATTCCCGCAAACGCCTGTATCTCAGTTCCTCCACCGAAAATATCTTTTTGGGAAATTAAGAAAGTGCTGTCAAGCCTTGTATTGAACTCATCCCTTCCAATCTTGTCAATCATACCTTCAGGGTCATGGGGTACATAAAATGAGTATTGCATAGCATTTCCCTCCTGGAAGCCGTCATGAGGTACTGATGCATCGAATTCTTCAAAGAAATCCCCGTTTTCAAGCCGTGGCCAGATCATCTTTCTTTTGGGATGAAAGATCTTTTCCCAGCCTTTAGATAATTCAATCAGCATCTCATAATCCTGATCTTTCCCGAGAGCCTTTGCCATCTGTGCAACTGCGTATGAGGTGAAGGAATACTCCAGTGTATGCGAACACGAGAATTTCCACAATTCATCGGATCCTGAACCTGTTTTGTTATAAGGTACATAACCATACTTGACAAACCGGCCTACATCCATCTTTCCGGCACCGAAAACTCTTCCTTCCGATGTTATTTCATTCTTCAGACAGGCTTCATAAGCTTTTTCAATATCAAAATCCCTTATCCCGCACATATATGCACTTACTATTGCCAGCGGAACCTGATTGGTGCCGACACCCGAAACAAATTTGCTGCATGCCAGTCCGTCGCCGAGCCATCCGGCATTTTCATAAACCCTGAGGTGTGTTTTTATAAAATCAAGTAAATATTCAGGATAAGCGAGAGCCCATAATTGGATGAGATTCCATTGCCCGCCCCAGATAGCATCGGTATTGTAAAAGTTGAATTCAGGCTTCCCGTCTGAGCCTGCAGGAATGATCCCGTTGGTTCCGTCATGCCTTGGATATGAGCCATTAACATCACTGGCAACTCCCCGTCCAAGTATTGCATGATAAAGACCGGTATAAAACTTCACCTTATCCTCATGGATATTACCTTCAACCCGGATCCTTCCCAGATAAGAATTCCATTTGTCGTTTGTAAGTTCTCTTGCTTCATCAAACCTCAGCTCTTTTGCTTCTGTATCGAGATTCAGACGGGCATTCTCAACAGAAGTATAGGAGAGCCCCGCTTTGATAGTTATGCTTTCATTCTCCTTTGTGGAAAATGTAAGATAAAGACCAGCTCCTCTGCCCTTCGCCTCTTTCCTGCCGGCCTCAGCCTTTGTTCCGTGAAAGATACCATATCTGTCGGGCTTTTTGTCAATAACTGCAGAAAAATACATCCTGACACTTGCCCCTGTCTGGTATTTCTTTACATATTCGGGATAGGTTTCGACATATCCTTCAACCCGGCCGTCACTTGTAAGAGCTACAGATGCGTCTTTTACCTCACCGCTTTCACCCTGCTTATTACCAATATCAAAAAGTACATGGGACTGTTGGTTTGCGGGGAAAGTATACCGGTGAAAACTTACCCGGTCCGTAGATGTAAGCTCAGCCCTGATATTATAATCTTTAAGGATGACAGAATAATAGCCTGCACTTAATATTTCATCCTGTTTATCAAATCTTGACCTATATCCCTTGTCGGAAAAATCAAGCTTGCCGGGTATGGTCCTCAGTTCACCGTTTGTCGGCATGAAAACCACTCCACCTACCTGGAACTCGTGGAAATTAGGAAAGCCTTCAATTGAATTATGCCTGAAATCATAGCCGACAGCCTCCCATCCACTGGCATTACCCAGATGGCCATCCGTTGAAGGTCCCGGCTTGGCCATCCCGAACGGACTGGCTCCCGGGGCGACATGAAACCACCTGCAGTGAGCAGTCCCGATCTGCGGATCGACATATTTTGTCAGATCCTCAACTTCTGTAATGCCTTTCTCTGTCCGGCACGAAAATGATATCAATATCAAACATGTAATAATACCTGCGAATAGAAGTTTTGTTCTCATAAATTAAATATTTGTCATTTATAGTTTTTCGTCAACTACGAGTCAGGTAAAGAGCACCGTCATTGCGAATCCCGCTTCGTAACCATGCATCTTTGATGAAATCTTAAGATTGCGGGATGAAGCAATCCTTTTCGGTTAATTACCATGCTCACCCCTCATGGCTCACTACTCCTCACCCCTCATTACTCACGACTCACGCCTCACGCCTCGCCGCTTGCCGCTCGCCGCTGCGGACGTTTCCACCTCGTCAGTCCCATAAGCAAACTCCGATATTCTGCAAAACCTTAAAACGGAGCGCTTATGTCTGACTTGATTTAGAATTCATTAAAATTACATTTATTTTGTAAATTTAGTGTTTCCTTTTTTTCAGAAAACCAAATCAGGAAGATTATGAGGCTGAAAATATTTTTAATGTTCCCATTAATCGCAGTCATTTATTTTTCATGCCTGCACCGGTCAGAATCGACAAAAGATAACGGGGAGAACCATAGTTACTTGGTTAAGATAAGTCAGCAACCTGTCCTCGCTGGTCGGGTTGAAAACGAACTCGTAACTATAACTTTTCCTGTTGCTGATTACACGGATGAAAACCTTTCGATAAAGAGTATCAGTCTGAAATTCAACAAAACAAGCCGGATGGAAAATCTTGAATCCATAAATGCATATTTTTACAGTGGATCGGAATCAGCTCAGAAACAATTTTTCGGAAATTCAGACAAGCCTTCAGTCAACAATAAGATAGATGGAGCCATCACATTAAGTGATTCACTGAACAGGATCATTATCTGCTTTGATCCTGCTGAAAATATTGATATGATGGCCAGGCTGATAATTGAAGGTTTAAGTATTTCTTTATCTGACCGGACAAAGATCGATCTTAAGATGCCTTCCGGGAAAAATATTGTACGCTTCGGACAGGTGCTCCGGGCTGCCGGGCAGGATAATTGTGATACTTACCGTATACCCGGACTGGTCACAACAAATTCCGGCACCCTTATCGCTGTTTATGACAACAGGTATACAAGGAGTAAAGATCTCCAGGAGGACATTGATATCGGGATGAGCCGGAGCACAGACGGTGGTAATTCATGGGAACCGATGAAAGTAATCATGGATATGAGAGAATATGGAGGACGTCCCGAAGAACTTAATGGGACAGGAGATCCATGTGTACTTTATGATCATAAAACCAACACTATATGGGTGGCGGCTCTCTGGATGAGCGGAGCATCGCGCGACCTTATGCTCTGGAACGCATCGGGACCCGGAATGACACCGGAAGAAACCGGACAATTCCTGATAGTCAAAAGCACTGATGACGGAATTACATGGTCCGAACCGGTCAATATAACGAAACAGATAAAAGATCCTTCATGGCAGCTGCTGTTACAGGGTCCTGGCCGGGGAATTACAACAAAAGACGGTACTCTGGTCTTTCCGGCACAATTCAAGGCGGATATCGGTGAACCTGCTCTCGACGGGGGCCAGTATAGCTGTCATTCAACAATAGTATGGAGCCGTGACGGTGGAACAACATGGAATATCGGGACAGGGGCTGTGTCAAATACTACCGAAGCACAGGTCGTTGAGCTGTCCGACGGCGCCCTGATGCTCAATATGCGTGATGACCTCAACAGGAAAGAAAAAGGTGTGACTAACGGAAGAGCAGTAGCTGTTACAAAAGACCTGGGAAAAACCTGGGTCGTCCATCCATCATCCAATTCAGCCCTGCCGGAACCCAACTGTATGGCCAGCATCATTTCAGCAGATATTTTTATTGAGGGGATAAAGAAAAAAGTTCTTTTCTTTTCAAATCCGGATAATAAAATCTCAAGATCTGATATGACAATTAAAGCCAGCCTCGATGAAGGCTCAACCTGGCCTGAAAAATATCAGCTTGAAATTTATGAACCTGAGGGTTACGGTTATTCATGCATGACTATGGTTGATGAAAAGACCGTGGGTATCCTTTACGAAGGCTCGAAAGAACTCTTTTTTCAGAAAATTCCGGTAAGCGATATACTGAAAGGATCAAAGTTTTAAACGCACAGAGCACACGCGTCCTCCGAAGCTTTAGCGAAGGAGGAGAGCACAGAACACACGTGTCCTCCGTAGCTTTAGCGAAGGAGGAGAGCACGGAGCGAAGGGAGAGAGAGCCATGTGTTACAGGTATAATTCAAATCCAGTAGTAATAAATTGAATTTCTTCACCGGAAATAAATATATTTGAAATCCAAACAATAAAAATAATATACGCCATAAAATACTACCCTAACACCGTCAAACCCTCGAACCGTCAAACCGTCAAACCGTCAAACCGTCAAACCCTTATCTAACCCGTATTAAAAAACCTCAAAATAAATAACCAAAATAATGAAATTCAAAAAATTCGAAGGACTTGTAGCCGCTCCATTCACCCCGATGGATAAGAAAGGAAACATTAATCTGAATATTATTCCCGGGTACTATTCTTTTCTGGCACAGAACGGAGTGATCGGAGCATTTATAAACGGTTCAACAGGAGAGGGTCCTTCCCTGACCCAGAAAGAAAAACAACTTCAGACATCCGCATGGGCAGAATGTTTAAAAACAGATGGCCGGGTAAAGGTAATTAATATGATAGGAGGGACATCTTACAGGGAATGCATTGAGAATGCGGTTTTCTCATATGAAGCAGGACTTACGGCAGTGGCAATGGTGGCCCCATATTACTTCAAACCTTCCGATACCGGGAAGCTTGCTGAATTTGTTTCCATTGTTGGTGAATCTGTTCCTGAAATGCCGGTATATTTCTATAACATACCTGTCCTTACGGGTGTCAGGATGCCGATGATCGGATTCCTGGAAAAGATCACTGCAATGCTTCCGAATTTCGCTGGTCTCAAGTATACAGATGAGGATCTGATGGATTTTATGTCGTGCATCAATTTCCGGGATGGTGAATTCGATATGCTCTACGGAAGAGATGAATGTATGCTTGCAGTTCTTGCACTGGGTTGTAAAGGATTCGTTGGCAGCACTTATAATTATGCAGCCCCTCTCTACCATAAGCTCATCGGGGCATTCAATAAAGGGAATCTTGCGGAAGCGAGAAAGTTGCAGCAAAAATCCATCGACATGATCGAATTGCTGGGCAAATATGGCGGAATGGCAACCGGTAAAGCATATATGAAACTTGCCGGATTTGATTGCGGTAATTTCCGTCCCCCTGTTTATAATATGCCTGATGATTCATTCGACAGTTTCAGGGATGATGTAAGAAACCTGGGTATCAACGATCTGTTTTCAAAGAAATAATTCACAGGTAATTTCACTCAATTAATGGAAAAAAAATTTGATGCTCTGGCACAACAGTATAAGAATGAACTGTTTGGGAATGTTATTCCTTTCTGGGAAAAAAACTCGATAGATAAGGAGTGCGGAGGATTTTTTACATGTCTTGACAGGTACGGAAACGTATTTGATACTGATAAGTTTATCTGGCTTCAGGGCAGGCAGGTCTGGTTGTTCTCTGCTATTTACAACAATATGGAGAAGAATAATAAATGGCTTGATATTGCAGAACATGGAGCACAGTTTCTGGATAAATACGGACATGACAAAGACGGTAACTGGTATTTTTCATTGAACCGTGAAGGTAAACCTCTTGTGGCACCATATAATATTTTCTCGGATTGTTTTGCAACAATGGCATTCGGACAGCTGGCAAAAGCAACAGGTAATGAGCATTATTCAGACATTGCTGTCAGAACATTCAGGAATATATTATCACGAGCGGGAAATCCGAAGGGAATGTATAACAAGGTCATGCCCGGAACCCGTCCACTGAAAAGCTTCTCATTACCGATGATACTTTGTAATCTTTCCCTCGAAATAGAACATCTCCTTGAAAAGAATTTTGTCGATGAAACTATTGACCGTTGTATCCATGAAGTCATGGAGGTCTTTTATGACAGACACTCGGGTCTGATCCGCGAAAATGTCAGTCCCGACGGTTCTTTTTCTGATTCATTTGAGGGCAGGTTGCTGAACCCGGGTCACGGGATTGAAGCAATGTGGTTCATTATGGATCTTGCCGTCAGGAATAATAATAATGCTTTAATTGAAAAAGCTGTCAGGATCACCCTCGATATTCTCAATTACAGCTGGGATAGTGAATTCGGCGGGATATTCTACTTTATGGATATTATGGGGAAGCCGGTACAGCAGCTTGAATGGGATCAGAAGCTATGGTGGGTTCATATTGAAACACTTATAAGCCTGATCAAAGGTTATTATCATACCGGGAACCCTGAATGTCTGAAGTGGTTCGAAAAGGTTCACGATTATACCTGGTCACATTTCCCCGATCCTCAGTACGGAGAATGGTTCGGTTACCTTAACCGCCGGGGAGAGGTGCTCCTTCCTCTTAAAGGTGGCAAATGGAAGGGTTGTTTCCATGTACCGAGAGGACTATGTCAGGTATGGCGTACCCTGGAGAGATTTGATTAGTAAAGGCTTTAAAAAAAGACAAACATATTAGCTGCAATGCTGTTTACGTCTGCTGGTAACATAAATGACCGTAAAGACGCCATACATGGCGTCTCATCCAAACCCTGGTACCCCTGGCTGGTAGTAGCCCTGCTCTGGATGGTCGCGCTCCTGAATTATCTCGACCGGCAGATGCTTTCAACAATGAAAGCTGCTATAATGGGAGATATAAGGGAGCTCGAAATGGCCGAGAATTTCGGCCGGCTTATGGCTGTCTTCCTGTGGATTTACGGACTTATGTCTCCTGTGGCAGGACTTATAGCCGACCGGATTAACCGGAAATGGCTTATTGTCGGAAGCCTGTTCGTGTGGTCGGGTGTAACACTTGCTATGGGATTTGCTACCACATTCAAACAGCTTTATGTCCTGAGAGCGATAATGGGCATAAGTGAAGCCCTTTATATCCCTGCCGGACTGGCACTTATCGCCGATTATCATAAAGGAAATACCCGTTCACTCGCAGTTGGTATCCATATGACAGGACTATATGTGGGTCAGGCACTTGGAGGATTCGGGGCTACAGTTGCACAGACATGGTCGTGGCAGATAACTTTTCAGGGCTTCGGACTGATTGGCGTTATTTATTCCCTGGTTTTAATTGCCTTCCTTCGTGAAAAAAGAGATATTTCAATAAGCGATATCAAAAAAGAAGCATCAGGAAACCTTTTAGGATCTGTTAAAAGAAGTCTTGGAATGCTCCTGGGAATCATGAGCTTCTGGGTAATCCTGTTTTATTTTGCCGTTCCAAGCCTTCCGGGCTGGGCTGTCAAGAACTGGATGCCTACATTATTTGCCGACACTCTCGGAATTGATATGTCACGGGCAGGACCATTATGTACGATTACGATAGCTTCATCATCATTTCTGGGTGTCATAGCCGGTGGTATTATTGCTGACAAATGGATATCCCGGAATCTCAGAGGGAGGATCTATACCGGTGCTATCGGCCTGTCTCTGACAATACCGGCTCTCTTTCTTGTTGGTTTCAGTAACGGGATTACCGGAATTATGGCCGGAGGGATTTTATTCGGCCTGGGATTCGGTATGTTCGATACCAATAATATGCCCATATTATGCCAGTTTGTATCTCCGCGCCACCGTGCTGCCGGGTACGGTCTGATGAACCTTACCGGTGTATTTGCAGGAGCGCTTGTGACAAGCTGGCTGGGTAAATCGACCGATGCCGGTAAGCTTGGGAGAGATATGGCTCTCCTCGCAATCCCTGTCGCGGTTGCAGTAATCCTGTTGCTTATGACCCTTAAACCCGTTGTAACCGACAAGACAGATGATTAATGAAGTAACTACGTATTATAATACGTTTTTTAATACGTATTATAATACGTAGATTTGCCAAAGTACCGGAATATGATTTGGAATTTAAAGTTGGATCTGTGAGAACAATCGCTCAGATAATATTTGAAAATGAAAATGGAGAACTTCTTCTTTATCTTCGCGATAATAAGCCGGGAATACCTTTCCCTCTTCACTGGGATCTTATTGGCGGACATGTTGAGGAAGGAGAAACTCCCGAACAGGCCCTTGTCCGCGAAGTGAAAGAAGAACTTGATATTGACCTTAAGGAATTTAAATTCTTCAGGAAATATGATTGTTTTGATGGGGATGCATATCCGAACATAAAATATATTTATACTGGCAATATCAACCTTCCCATTGATCAGATAACACTTCTCGAAGGAGATCATCCCGGGTTTTTCGGGAGAGACAAAATACCTCAGCTTAAATTTGCCAATATCCTGAAGAGAATAGTAATGGATTATTTAAAAGAGAATGAATAGATCTTATCTGAAAACCTTTATTTTGCTTGCACCTGCAGCAATCACTTCATGTATAAATCAAACCGGACAACCAAATATACTTATTGCTATTGGTGATGATATTTCATATCCTCATATGAGTGCATATGGTTGTACCTTTGTCCTGACGCCAGGCTTTGACAGGGTGGCAGGGGAGGGGATTCTGTTCAAAAATGCATATACCCCTAATTCCAAATCATCTCCGTCCCGGGCATGTCTGCTGACAGGCCGCAACAGCTGGCAGCTTGAAGAAGCGTGTAATCATGTTCCCTTCTTTCCTCCGAAATTTAAAACATTCATGGAATCGCTGGATTCGCATGGGTATAATGTCGGTTATACTGCAAAGGGCTGGGCTCCGGGAGTGGCTCTCGACAGCACCGGTAAGAACCGTCAGATGACCGGGAAGCTATATAATTCAAGAAAAGCCCTGCCGCCAGCTTCGGGAATCAGTGTTACAGATTATGCTGCAAATTTTGAGGATTTCCTGAAGTCGGTGGAACCCGGAAAGCCCTTCTGCTTCTGGTACGGATCCCACGAACCTCACAGGAAGTATGAATACGGTTCAGGGGTTTCAAAAGGAGGAAAGAACCTGTCCGAAATCAAAAAAATATTTCCCTTCTGGCCTGAGAATGATACTGTAAGGAATGATCTTCTTGATTATGCCTTTGAAATTGAATATTTCGACTCTCACCTTGTAAAAATGCTTGAAATGCTTGAATCGAAGGGAGAACTTGAAAATACTATTGTGATTGTGACCGCGGATAACGGAATGCCTTTCCCCAGGATAAAGGGTCAGGTATATGAATATTCAAACCATATGCCTCTTGCAATAATGTGGGGAAAAGGTATCAAGAATCCGGGCCGGGTTGTTGAAGATTTTATAAGTTTCATTGATATTGCTCCGACCCTTCTTGATGTGGCAGGAATAGCGGAAACAGAAAGCGGAATGCAGGAGATTGAAGGCAGAAGTTTTTCAGATATTTTCAGTTCCCACAGGAGTGGTCTTATTAGCAAAGACCGTAACTATGTCCTGGTCGGAAAAGAACGTCATGATGTCGGAAGACCCGATGATCAGGGTTATCCTGTCCGGGGAATAGTTAAAGACGGATTCCTTTACCTGAGGAATTTCAAGGCTGACCGCTGGCCGGCAGGAAATCCTGAAACAGGATATCTGAATACTGATGCGGGACCGACAAAAACCCTGATCCTTAATATGAAAAGAAGTAATCGGTCGGATAATTTCTGGAACCTGAATTTTGGTAAGAGAACAGAAGAAGAATTGTACAATATAATGCTTGATCCCGGATGTATCAGTAATCTTGCAGGACAACCTGAGTTTATTGAAGTTGCCACAACATTAGGTACTTTGCTTGAAGAGGAACTGATCAGGCAAAATGATCCCAGGATAATCGGTAATGGCGATATCTTTGACAATTATCCTTATGCTGAAGAACGTACGAGAGATTTTTATAACAGGTTTATAAAAGGTGAATTGCCAAGAAAAGTTGCCGGGTGGGCAGACTCAACAGATTTTGAAGAGAAATGAGCCTTTTACGCGTTCTGAGGGTCCCGGCAGACTTCCTGATTAAACCAAAAAAGCGGTTTTTATAATTTTTTATCCCTTTTTTAAATCCGTTTGTCAAAATCAGTCCTGTGGGCTTGAAACAATATTTCACAGTGTTAAAGAATGTTAAATGCTTCATTATAAATCATTTATTTTAAGTATTAATATTACTGATCTCATTTTCCCCTGATCTGTAAATAAATAATAATGCCATTTTGACGAACAGACGATAAAAGTCTGTTAACTCCTTCTGTGAATAAACATTTGCATCATATCGGTTGATGAATGGAATTAATCGGTTCTCAGTTCCTCAATAATTGAGCTTTAGCTACTTGACAAGACAGTCTTACGGCAGTATTTTTATCCATATAATTTTAATTCAGAAAAATGGAAGGAAATTCTGTTTTGTACGGTGCTGAAATATTAACGGAAGAAGAAAAAGCATATAAGCAGCGTAGACCATGGACAATATCGAATGAGGTGAATCCTGTTCATGAAAATCTTTTACAGGAAGGCTGCGGTACTTTTCTTGAATATCTTAAATGGCTTGGTCTGGCATATGAGCCGGAGATGCTTGTACTTTCTTCCCGGTATCACTTTTTTTATGATCAGAATGATATGAAAGGAGTGAAGGTGCTGGTAAACCTGAAGAAGCTCAATAATATAAAGCACCTTGATAGTTTTTTACATATACTTTATCGTGTCTTACCTCCACAGGCATACTTTACCGGATGCTTTAAAGAGACGAAGAATAACGGGCGGAACGGGGCACATCTAATGAATACGAGTCTGCTTTATAAGAAATTCATTGATTTCCTTGACCATAAGACCGACAGGATAATGATCAGGAGCAATGTTGAGGAATTGCTTGATTCACATGGATTCAAGGTTGTTGATATGACTGAAATGAACGGAATTACATATTTCAATACGCTGAATCAGCGTAAAGCAGGTGAATAGTTATTTCACCAGTTTCCCGGTGTTAAAAGGGAAGGATTAGTTGACCAGGGAGCCGGTACCATAAAAGCCGGCTTCCTTTTTTTACTGTAATTGTTTTGCAGAAAAGAAATTTCGATTATTTTTGCATCGCGAGTTATTTGGTGCGGTAGTTCAGTTGGTTAGAATATCGGCCTGTCACGCCGGAGGTCGCGGGTTCGAGCCCCGTCCGCACCGCTCAATCTATGCACGTTGCCCCTGATTTTCAGGGGCTTTCCGATTTTAATAGGGGCTATTTGCTCTACCGTTGCTCTACCATCTTAAAAAATTTCTTGATCCTGCCAGTTCAGAGCCTTCTATTGTGACACATTTCACAACAACTTTATTATCTTTGTGGGAGATGCAGTCACAGGGTTGCTTTATTCGCAGTTCAGCTACCCTGTAACCCGGACAAGCCACAGGCGAAATCCGGGCTTTTTTCATTTATAGGAGAATAGTTTACTATCGCCAGCATTGAGATCGTCGATCCTGACGCATCCTGTGAAGTCAATTTTCATCGGGACAATAAAAAGGGAGCAAGCCTAACTGATAACTCCACGGTAAAGTACATGGAGTCTTATAGAAGTCAGACGAGCATATCACGGTTTGACCTAATTACAAATTTGTCTTGAATGCAGGAGTAAAAGCAAAAACCGTGACAAACCTATTAAACATACCGTCCTTATTAGCTGCTGTAATTTTTTTGTAATTTAATTTACACCAAGCTTCTTTAACACGTTTTTAGCATTGCTATTTGTTGGATCTATTTCCAGTGATTTCTTATAGTTCACTATGGCAAGTTTTTCGTTACCATCCACCAAATATGCTTCACCCAAACTATCATAAACATTCCCCGATTTCGGAAATGCTTCTACATTTAGTTTAAAAACCTCAATCGCTTCAGCCACTTTATCAGCATTTAACAAAATATATCCCACGCTGTTTAGTTCATCTTCTTTTAAAGAACAATTTTCAGAATTCTTAATCATTTCAAAATGTTCGAGTCCTGAGGTCAGTCCATTTTCCATAATAACATCCAATACAGAAAATGCAACAGATTTTTTCGGCATTTCATAGGAAGTACCATATAATATACTAATTATGGCTGTGTTGATCTCACTCAAAGCTGCACCTCCTGTGTTATTTAATAACACAATTAAATGTTTATCGGAAGGAATTCTTTGAATAGAGGTATTAAATCCGTTTATACCACCAGAATGACTTATAACTTTAACGCTATCACCAGTATTCCCAATAGGTTTTTTACCGACAATCCATCCATAACCGTAACTTTCGCCCATTGTTTTGATATATGGCTTAAATAACAAATCCCTTGTGTTTGATGAGAGGAGAGTCTCATTATATAATGCCTGGTCCCATAAATATAAATCTTCAACAGTTGAGTAAAGTGCCCCTGCTGAATAGGGTACTGACATATCTATATAGTCAGCATTTCTATACTTATTTTCATAACCAGAGGCTCTATTTTTTAGAATCGTTTCGTGATGATCATAGCCTGTATTATTCATTTTAAGTGGGTTCAAAATATTTTCATGTATAATTTGTTCATAAGACTTGCCGGTTACTTTTTCTATAATAGCACCCAATACAAGATATCCTGAATTGCTATACGAAAATTTTTCTCCGGGTTTAAATTGGAGTGAAGAATCAGCAAAGATTTTAATTATCGCATCCGGGTTAAATTTATTTATACTTATATCTTTTTGATAATTTGGGAAAGATGTAAAATTAGGAATACCCGAGGTATGGGTTAGTAAATGATGTATAGTAATAATATCCCCTGTTTCCTTTGGGTAATCAGGAAGATATGTTGTTATTGGTACATTTAAATTCAGCTTGCCTTCCTCTACAAGTTGAAGTATTAACATAGCTGTGAATTGTTTCGTTACTGATCCCAACCTGTGCTTTGTGTCAGGCTGATTAGGAACTTCCCATTCCATATTTGCCATTCCAAATCCTTTCTTAAAAATTACTTTTCCATTTTCTGCAACAAGGACTGATCCGTTAAATTGGCCATATTCATTATATAGCCTCATCAATTCGTCAATCTTTTCTGCTTTGGTTTGTCCGAAGGAATCTAGTAAGAAAGTTAATTGAATGATTAATCCAATTAAAATTGCTTTCTGAACGTTGAATCTAGTTCTGTTTCTCATGGTTGTATGTGTTTTGAAGTTTATGGCAGCTAACTTTATATGACTATTAAAGGTAAACATATTTGACCAAAATAGGAGTATTATGCACATTGTGCCTTTTTTATCTCAAGTAATCAAAGTTACTATTCTTTAAATCAGAATAAAATGGAAGTACGTTGCATAAGTCGGAAGCCTTGACCACTTTCAGCCGGTCTTTAGTTAAAAAATATAATCAACATGATAACAGTTATTTACAACCGGCGGGAGGTGGTCAATTAACTCCGGCGAAGTGTGGTCAGGGACACCGGCTCATGCAGTGAGCCATAGATTTTATTATATTTGAGAGGAATAGAGATAATTTTTGAAGGAGAGTTAAGTGTAAGCTTCCCCGTTTTTTAAACCATTATAAATTATTACGAAACCTGCCCTGATAGTTGGATCCGATGAAGACCCTTATTTTAAGCTGGTGCAAACCATTTTTTTTCGTAGAGGTGATTTTTTAAATGGATTTGTTCGGATTTCCAGATTTTCAAATTTCATTAATGTCGGAATTTATACAAAGATATAGAAATCTGCCGCAAGCTTTTACTCTGGTTTCCTCCAAAAATCTATCAACTGAGATTATAAAAAATCACCAGAAATGATCCTCCCCTGACAACTTTTCTATTTCTTATATTTGCACCGTTTTTTAATTCTGATGAATAACAAAAAAGTCATTTCAGTCCTTGTTGTCGTAGTCGCCATCATGGCTATTATTGCGACATCGTCAGGAATTGTTCACACGGTGGAAACTAAATCTTCTTTCCGATATAAAATACATAGCCGTAATATGCTTTGTATTTGTAATATAGCTCGGCTTCGTATCGCTGATAGCTTACAAATTCTTCTGCGGTTTTGTTGCCGGTATATTTTTTCAGAAAAGAAGCGTGAGTCTTTTGCATAATGGAATAATAATTTGTCCAACAACTTTCGGGTACGACAAAAGTGGCCATCGGGAGATAACCTGCTTTTTGCATTTGAGCAACCTTGTTCGATATTGTATCTATTTCCGAATAGGCCTTTTGCCAGAATTCCTGAATTTCAGCAGGTCGTTCTTCAGTAAACCATGTGTTTTCTGTAACTGCTATATACCCGCCCTGTTTCAGGAATTTTCGCCACTCGTTTAGTCCACGATTGAATCCAATGTTATAAATCGCACCTTCCGACCAGATAAGGTCCAGATATTCCTCCTGAAACGGGAGATTCTCCATGTTGCCTATAATGCCTTTTATTCTGTCGTGGAGATTTTTATTCCGGGCGTTTTGGTTGAATTGATTAATAAAACCTGAGCACGAATCAATACCTGTGATTTCACAAGGAATATTTTGTGCCAGCACCATTGTTTGACCGCCTGTACCGCATCCAATATCAGCGACTTTAGAATTTTCAGTGAGGCTGTCAATAAAACTCAATGCTTTGAGCGTTATTTCAGGACTTCCTGGTCCTTGCCTTTCCACATTTGAAAAATATTCGTGAATGACATTCAAGTCAAATTCATGAATTGTTTGTTTTTCTTTGTTCATTTTAATTTATTTTATTGCAAACATCAGAAACATTCTTAAGTATGTGAGATAACCATCTAATCATTTCGATCACCCCGGGATCTTTATTGACTGGATTTTAGCAGGTAGACTCCCGTGCTCTGGCATAAAATGTTATCCAGGAACTTCAGATCGAAGAAATCAGGGTACATAAACATCACTGCTAATGAAAGAATAATGTATGGCAAACATAATATTGCCAGCTTTGGTCCGTAGCCAAAAAGTATCATAGATGCTTTCATAATTTCATTTCAATTATTTTAAAATATCAGCCAGTGTTGTTGATCTGTTTAGTACATCCTTAATTAAGATTTCTTTTAGTCTCTGAGGTTCTTCAAACATCGGACTATGAGCCGATTCGTTAAAAGTGTAAAATCCTTTAACAGGAGCATCCGACAAGGTATTTTTCAACCAGAAAAAACTCAGAGAAGGCGGGGCCTCCATGCACAAATAAAAGGACCGGATTATTTGTATCCTTTCCTCTCAGAAACATCCCCTGTTTAACTCCTCCGATATTTATAAATATTCGGAAATACTCCCGTCAGGAACCTGACCTTCCTGATCTTTAAAAGGTTTCAGTTTGCCCGGACTGATAATAAATAAGGCGGCTAAAAAAGAGAACAGGCACAATAAAATAACTGAAAGTACAACTGACATAAGCGATCTTTTTTTTTGAAGTCTGGTCATATAGAATTTCTTTTCGGCAGAAGATAAAGTTAAATGATATTTTTTGAAAGATCAGGATGAAAAGAATTGGATATATACAGGCCCACAGCCAGGTCGGTACCAGGGCGGGGAATGGATTTACATATAATACTATAATAAAAATTACTGCATATGCACAACAGGTCAGTTTGTGGAATGTTATGTGGCCTGAGTTGCTTCAGGTAATAACTTCCATCCGGAACTTTAGTACCGGTTCTACCATGAATCGCTTTTCTTTCCTCCGTGAGAGGGTACTCTTATATTTGTAAAAGGTCTTTGATTTTGTTCTGATCGTTTTGCAGTAAAATTGGCTGAACGATATTCGCCAAAATAAAGTACTCCTGTAAGTGTATCTCCGTCAACAATCCCGTCGAAAGTGAAAGGTACAGATTCGGCATTATCGGAGTAATTACTCTGGAGCCTTACCTTTTTTCCGTCAATCTGACCGGCAATATCCAGCATCGAAAAGGTACTTTTATGGAGACCTCTGATCGTATTGCCTTCCTGTTTTTCAAGGAAAAGTTTGTGTGTCCCTCTGCCGGAATAATAATCTATGGAAACATCCCAGTGGCCGACCATATTTGCAGCGGGCGGTTCAACTACAACAACTTTTTTATCATGTTTCTGAGAAAGGATTTTATAGATCCTGTCTGCAACAATCTTTTCATCTTCCGGCTGCATCATCTGAGCGCTGATTGAAATGGAGGTGCTGCCATCCCTTGGATTGGTCCGTCCCCCGCCGGTTGCAATCCTCGGTTTATTATTTAGAAGATCTTCCGCAACTTCTTCCCCGGTAATGTTCAGAACTGCCGAATCCCATGTTATTGACAGGCGGGCAGTACGGTTATCAACTCCCTGTGGTTCGGTGATCTGTGTGGTCACACCCTTTATTCCGGTAACTTTCTTTGAAATATACTCCATCCGCGAGATCCAGGTTTTTTCTTCTTCGGTGTGGTTTCGTCTGACCCATGCCTCAACAGCTGCCAGCATACCGATATGTTCTTCCTTGCCTATTTTATTGTCTCTGCCCGGACCATGATGAGGAGAACTCGCCTGCCATGTTGAGAACAGAAGATCTTTATTGCCGAGAAGAATTCCTGCACCCTGAGGTCCCCTGATCGCTTTGCCCCCGCTATAGGCTACAATGGTGGCACCTCTTCTCAGATGATCATTCGGAATTGTAAGTATTTCGGCAGCAGCATCAACGAGAACAGGTATGTTTTTGTCTTTTATAACCGCAGTTATATTTTCAATGGATAACGGCCCGTTGTAGTATTCACGTGGTGCAGAGAACAGATAGATCATTGCCGTCCGGGAATTAATGGCATTCTTAAATTCTTCCATAGATTCCACGGTTATAAGCTTTACACCTGTATTTCTTATTGCATGATCATACTGGTTTCTGGAGTAGCGTGGAACTATCACTTCTGTCTTTGTAAAACCTGTCAGATCAGGGACCCTGACAAGCTTTTCCGGATCACCGCCTGTAATGCAGGCTACTGTGACATGTTTCAGACCTGCCGCACAGCCTGAGGATACCATACCCCATTCTGCTCCTGTAATAGCAGCGAGCCTCTTACCTACAGCCATAGCCAGTTCATCAATATGGACATGGTGCTTTGAAGCATAATCAACAGCTTTCTGTACTTCAGGCAATTCAATTGAACCACTTATAATTGTGAAGGTTCCCCTGCAGTTTATCATCGGTTCCACACCTATTGACTGATATATATCCGGACCAAGGGCAAGTGCTCCTGCCGGTGGATTTGATAACAGACCTGCATCATTTACAGGCTTCTTCTGGCTTCCCTGTGATACCAGGGACTCAACTGACATTATGCCTCCTGCAACAGGAATAGCTGATAAGGTTTTTAAAATTTCTCTGCGTTTCATATGCCACATTTATATATTTTAAAGATATAGAATTAAAAAATCCAGATGACATCAGTTTATAAAATAATTGAGCCTGCATAATCTTTTGTCAGTAACGGCTGCAAGTTTTAACTTTCATTATTCATGAAATGATTTTTTTCCGGTTACTACTATGCCCAGAGGGGGGACTTTTACTTCTAAACCCATGGGGATTACTCCCAATCCCCTGGGGATTACCCAAAACCTCCATCTGGGAGGGGCTTTTACCCCCCATCCCCCCAAGGGGGGCTAAGGACACGAATTGAATTGAATTAATAGCTTAATTAAAGAGTAAAAAGATGGAAGAATTGGAAAAATCAATGTACTTTAGGGGGAAACCCGGTACACTAGAGGTAACCGGAATACTAAGAAAGTATATGACTTATTATGAAACAATGCTTTATAAGATTTACTAATTCAGAAGTGAAAATGATATAAGAAATGCCATCAAAATAATTGAAAATTAAGTAAAAAGCAGAACCTAAAGTCCCCCTTGGGGGATTTAGGGGTGGATTTCAACGTGCAGAGATGGAGACCGGAGAAAGAAAACCGATAGAAGCGTTGAGGTATGAATATTGCAATTGAAAATACCTGTTAATTTCATCGGGATTTCATATATTCAGGGCCTCGAACGAAGACAATTCCATAGTTCACTTAAAATAAATTAATAAATATGAATAGATTCACAGGGATCATTTTAATTCTTTTTTGTCAATCTGTTTTCCTGCACGCGCAGGTGGATGAGAAACTTAAAGAAGATATCCGTAATACAGGATTTGTCCACAGCCCCTTGCCTCTGGATTACAGCAAATCATTTGAAACCTTCGGCCTGACCAAAAAGGTTCTTGTTTCCGATATTCTGTGTGATATGGAAAATACGGGCAAATGGTCTCATAAAGGAATAGGAACAATCTACCAAACCAGTGAACGCAGCAGGGATGGAAAACACAGTCTCAGGTTAACTGCACCGACCACAGTATCACAGTTTCTGGGATGGGGGCTAGGTTTCGGTACCTGCCTTGCAAGCTATAATATCGGTAGTGAAAACTGGGAAAAATACAACCGCCTGCATTTCTATATTTACCCCGATTGTGAAGGTGCCCGCAGTATTTATCTGAATCTGTATGTTGAGAACGATGGAAAAATAAAAGTTCCTGACAGATATGGACGGGAAGGTTACCATGAAATAAATCTTATCAACGGTCGCTGGAACGAATGTTTTGTTGAAATGGCCGAATTAGCCCGGGATAAGGTTACTAAGATTTCTTTCGCAATAGAAGTTTTTGGAAAAGAACGTACAATGGGGGATTCACTTAAATTCGATGTTGACAATGTAAAATTACAGGTCATTGAGAATCCCGAAGTGGCAAGCGGATGGATGCCTGCAGAAAACCGTATCATATTCCCGACAACAGGTTATGGCAGGGACAGCAAAAAAACAGCCATTGTCAGAGTTAAAAATCATAACGGGAAATTTCAACTTATAGATTACACCACCTGGCAGATGGTATACGAAGGCAATATAACTCCGGTAAAGACACATATCGGTAATTTTGAAACAATAGATTTCTCGGACTTTACCCGGGAAGGGAAATATATTCTCCGGGCAGGAGATGTTACTACCAGACCGTTTTATATTAACGGTAATATCTGGGAAGATTCAGCCTGGCGGGTTTTAAATTTCATGTTTGTTGAACGATGCGGTTATCCGGTTCCTGAGAAACACGGAGTATGCCATACAGATCTGAATGGTGAACATAACGGGAAGACCTTCACTGTAAATGGAGGATGGCACGATGCTGCAGATATGTCCCAGCAGACGATGCAGACAGGCGAGATTGCTTTTGCAATTCTCGAAATGGCTAACAGGGCAAGAGAAAAGGGGAATACAGATCTTTATCTCCGGCTTATGGAAGAAGCACAGTGGGGTCTTGATTATATTCTGAAAACCCGTTTCGGCGATGGCTACCGGGTACAGACCTGGGGAACTAATTTATGGACCGACGGCTTTACAGGCACTTTCGACGATGAAGGTCGCCGGCGTGTAAGAGTACATAACCGTGCATTTGAAAACTTCGTATTTGCAGGAATAGAAGCCTATGCTTCGATGATCATCGAAAAAGATCTTATGCTGAAAAATCATCTTCAGAAAGTTGCAGAAGAAGATTTCGGGTTTGCAGTGCAAAGGTTCAAAGAACTTGGTTACGAGGAATTACTGGGTGCCGGCGGTGGGGGAGACCATGCAGCAATGGCCTCAAGAAGCCAGTACATGGCCAACATCTCTTTTTCGGCAAGCCTTCTCTTTAAACTGACAGGAAAAAAAGATTATGCCGAAATTGCTTCTGAATATATCAGGTATACAATCCAGTGTCAGAGAACCGAACCTTTGAAAGACAAAGACAAACTGAGAGGATTCTTCTACCGCGACCTTAATAAGAAATCAATCGTACATTACACACACCAGTCCCGTGACCATATTTATATGCAGGCTTTAACTATGTTGTGTGAAACACAGCCAAACCACCCGGATTATAAAACATGGGCAGGTTCCATTGCATTATATGGTGAATATCTGAAAAAGATCATGGAATATGTACAGCCTTATGGTATGGTGCCAAGTGGAGTGTACAATATTGATGAGGCTAAGGACTCTGTCAACTTCTATCAGATACAGGTAGGCATCAGAGGAGGTGCGGCAAAAGACTTCAAAGAGCAACTTGAAAATGGCTTTAAACTGGACAAAGAACATTATCTGCGTGTATTCCCGGTATGGTTCTCATTTAAGGGAAATGCAGCTGTTCACCTGGCAACAGGGAAAAACGCTGCTCTTTGCGGAAAATTTCTGAAAGATAAAGAATTGCTCGATATTGCCGAACAACAGCTGTTCTGGATAGTTGGGAAAAATCCGTTCGGACAGTCTCTGATCTGGGGTGAGGGAAGCAACTATGCACAACAATATACCGCATTACCGGGTGAAACTGTCGGTGAAATACCTGTAGGAATGCAATCACGTTTTAACGAAGACACTCCTTACTGGCCGCAATTCAATACGGCTACTTATAAAGAAGTATGGGGATCCTCAGCAGGAAGATGGTTTTCGCTGATTTCGGAGTTCTGAACAAATTCAGTTAAAAATTTTTAAAACAGAAATCGGTTTACAGATTCAGCAATAATTGTGCATTTTGGATCTTTCCGAAATGACAGACAAGTACATTTTTCAAATCCCCGTCCCGGTTATGTAATCCGTTGCCCTGACAATCCTTATATTCAGGGCATTTTGCACATATCCCTGTTCTGGTCCAGCTTCTGTTCCTGAATAATTCGTACTTTGAGTTCCAGATATCAAAAAAATCATCCTGGTAAATATTCCCCTGTACAAATGATCTGTCGATATTCGGACAGGCAGAAATAGAACCATCTGCCAGTATTGAACCTATATTTATTCCTGCCCTGCAGAAGAAATAACTATCCCTGACCTTCAATTCATATTCTCCGACAAATCCTTCACAGCTGAATTTTACATCAATAACCGCATTTTTTCTGCAATTACTTATAAAGTCCATCAACTCTTTAAACTGATTGTCTGTCAGGAACAATTCAGGATTGTTTTTTGCCCTGCCTTTCGGGATTATTGTAAATAATCTACATGCTTTAACACCTTTCTGAATGAGATAATCGCGGACCTGAGGGAGTTCATGAATATTGCGTGTATTGACACAGGTTACCACATCAAAGTTCAGGCGGGATGAACTGGCAGCCAAACTTATTGCCTCATCGACTTTCTTGAAACTAATCTTTGAATTTCTCAGCCAGTTATGAGAATTTTCCAAACCATCTAAACTGATAGTTAATGCACCAAGACCGGCATTCAGCAGTGAATTATGCCTTTGCTGATCATATAAGTGGCCATTAGTGACAAGTGACCAGCGCATTCCGCGTTTTCTGATTTCCCTTCCGCAAATCTCAATATCCTTCCGTAACAGGGGTTCACCTCCTGTCAGTACAACTGTTAAATTTCCCGAAGGTAATTTGATCGTATCAAGTGCACGGAGAAAATCCGAAACCGGCATATCTTTAACAGAACCATCTTTTGAGCAATCACTTCCGCAATGCAGGCAACCGAGAATGAACCGTGTTGTACATTCCCAGAATAAATAGTTCAATTCATGCAGCTTAGTCTCTGATTCCCTGAATTTCCGGAATGCTATCTTTTTGATTGCCGATAACATTCAGTTCTCATTGAGATTGATATCCGGGAAAACCTTTTCTTTGATCACAGTCAGAAGAGTATCCTTATTCTGAAAAGATCCGTTTTCCTTCAAATCGATATCCTCGAACCGGATTTTTATATTTCCATACATCTCAGTATATAATGAGAAAAGGCCATCATTATCAGTTAAATCGTATTGACCGTTAATAACATCTGACACTTTAATTCCTTTTATCGGAAGCCCCGAGGTTTATGATTTCACTTTTCCCTCTACAAGAATATCAAGACCCATGTCCTGAGGTGTTCCATAACATGCCTGGAAAATGAATAAGGCTGATGTTAAATTTAATCCGCCCAATATTTTTCGTATAAAATTCCTTTTCATCTCAATATAAAACGATAAATGCACTCAATTATTTGTATTACAGTATCAAAGTTATACATTCTTAATACCGGAGTCAAATTTATTTAACATAGGGGAAAAAACATCCGGCGTTACTCCTTTGCAGTGGCCCCGTGAGTGGGTTCTTTTCTTAGATTTTTCACCTGCTCTCTTGATTTATCCCCCAGATACCCGCTGTGGTGCCTTTTTGCATATTCAGAGGCAGTGAACTTTATCTTCTCCATCATCATTACAACAAGAATATCACCTATTACAGTCATAACAGTAGTTGTAGTTGTGGGAGTAAGGTCAAGGGGACACACTTCTTTCGGATTTCCGGTTAATATTATATAATCGAGCTTATTGAGGAATGAAGGATTCTCATTTCCGGTTATTGCAATTACCGGTATGGAAGGGTATAAGATTTTTGCCAGATCAATAAGTTCTATGATTTCTCTTGTTTTGCCTGAATTTGATATAACAAGAAGAATATCATTCTCCTGTATGATCCCGAGGTCGCCATGCTGAGCTTCACTTGGATGAAGAAATATTGCCGGTGTACCCGTACTGCAGAATGTTGTAGCAATGTTTTCCGCTATCTGGCCGACTTTACCCATTCCGCTGATAATGAGCTTTCCCTTCAGCTCGTGAACATGATGATGGATCAGTTCCACCACTCCGGAAAAGTCATTTGACAAGGGTATATTCCTGATCGCTTCAGCTTCTTTTTCAATTATTTCCCTGATGCTGTACTTCATATTGTGTTAACTGCATTTTTGATTTTGATAAGCTGAACAAGAAGATCTTCCATCCTGTCGAGTTTTAACATGTTTTCTCCGTCCGATTTTGCGGTTGCCGGATCAGGATGTGTTTCAATGAATATACCATCAGCTCCGGCTGCAATTGCTGCACGGCCTAATACTTCTATCATTGCCGGATCACCTCCGCTTACACCTGAGGACTGATTTGGCTTCTGCAGTGAATGAGTTATATCAACAATTACCGGCACCTCATTCTTCTTCATTTCAGGTATATTACGGAAATCAACTATTAGATCCTGATACCCGAATGTAGTGCCTCTTTCGGTGAGCATTACATTCCGGTTTCCTGAATCAATAACTTTCTTTACTGCAAACTGCATCGACGCTCCCGACAGGAATTGACCTTTCTTTATATTTATCCATTTCCCGGTTGCTGCTGCGGCTTCGAGGAGGTCTGTCTGGCGGCAAAGGAAAGCCGGTATCTGTAGTACATCAACATATTTTGCTGCCATTCCTGCTTCCTCGGGATTATGAATATCAGTTATTATGGGAACAGAATATTTCCTGCTGATCTCCGACAGTATTTCCAGGGCTTTGATGTCGCCGATACCGGTAAATGAATCTCCTCTTGAGCGGTTGGCTTTACGGTATGAAGATTTGAAGATTAGCGGAATGCGGTATTTGTCAGATAATCCGGTCAAACGATCTGCAACAGTCAGTACCAGCTCTTCTGATTCCACTACACACGGACCTGCAATAAGCAAAAAACTGTCTGAGTTGTCACTGAACTTGAGATTCTCTATCCCGGGAATCCTGGTTTTCATAATTGTTGTTATCTGTTTTACGGGTAAATTTATTTTTGCAAAAACTGCCCAAAAATAGCAATTTTTGAAGGATCGTTAATCTTACCCGCAATTGACTAAGGTGATGATCAGAATCAGAACAACTCTCCGATGCTGCTGAAGAAATCTCCCAGATCTTCAATATAGTATACGGCAGAGACGCTGAATACCCTGTTCCTTATTACCTCCCGGTAAGCATGCGAAATATTAATAAGTCCGTAACCATAGTTTACACCGATCTGGAGGGTATTGATCTCAAATCCACATCCGATATTAATACCCACATCCATCCTTTTATATTCGCTGGCTTCCGGGCCGAACTTGATTTTATCAGTAACATTGCTCTTCTTTTTGGCTGAAATTCCCACACCCACATACGGTCCGGCCTGGGCAAATAACTTCCAGCTGACGAAATCAGCCCTGTAAATGAAATTTATAGGAAATTCAAGATATCTGACAGGAATTTTATAAACATCACTTTTTGTTCCTTTTTTAATCAGACAGATACCCGATCCGAGTGAGAGTGCATCTGACAGAGGAACCTCACCCACAATACCGGTATTCACACCAAACAGGCTGCCGGTGGATGATTCAACTTCATATAAAACGTATCTTCCTTTGGCAAATGATAATCCTCCCTTAAGACCGAGGACCTGTGCATTGGCTGCAGAAATACCGATACATGCCAGACAAAGAATAAGTAAATGTTTTTTCATGTTCTTTTAGACATTTATAGGAACAGATGTTAAATTTTAGTCTAAATTTATAAAATATGCCGGTCAGAAACAAATCCCACAAGTCTTAGAAATTAATTTTGACTGCAGCTTGTCAGAATGATATTTATTTGATACTTTCCAGTTCCCTTTCTGAATAATTAAGTTACTACCATGAGAACCAGGTTAAGTGTTTATTTTTCAGCAGTTAGTGTAGTGTACATCTTAATTGCATCATGTTCGGGTAAGCGGGAGAACCCGGATTTAGGTCTGGCTGCCCTTTCTCCGGGGCGGTCAGCAGCAGTTACATCACATGCTCCTGCCTTCAGCAATGCCGACAGGTTGCAGTATATAAAGCCCGGTGAGACTTTTGACCTGGCAAACATTGAAGGGCCGGCCAAATTCTATATCGATGGCGAGGATGAGCCATCAATATGGGGAACAGGTACCGAGGATTATTTCCTTTGCGCCTGGGGATTCAATCAGAATATGACACCGTATTTCGGTTGTCCCTATAAAAGCATGGATTCGGAAGAGGATCTTGGTGTCAGGTTTACCCTCTACAGATGGCATATTAATGATCCGGTCCGGTTCAGCAAATCGCTTAAATTCACTATCGAACATACAGGATGGATGTCTGCTGACGAGACGGAGACCGGAAAGGTTGACGGACATGTGGAACGTGAAGATGATATGGCAACAGTGGCATTCTGGTACCAGTCAGGGCAACCGAAACGGTTCACAACCCTTCCGCCATATCAGGAACGTGTCTTGCCGGAGATAGACATTATCTATGAAGGTAAAGACCTGATGAAGAATCTGCGCCATTCACCGGGAAAAACTGAACTGCAAAGCGGATATGACTGGACAGGGAATGGTCAGATATTGTTTATGCCATCAGGGATCAAAGCCTGGCTGGAAACGGATTTTTATGTTGAAAAGGAGGAAGCACGCGGACTGGTGATACGAATGACACATTCTTACGATTACGGTATTTACAGGATTTTCATAGACGGTGTGGCCATACCCAATGTTCCGATGACTATCGATATGGATTTCAATGCTCCGGCAGAAAACATTAAAATCCTTGACCTGTATTCAAAAGACCTGCTGGTAAAAGATTACTATCTTGGTAGCACAAATCTTAAAAAAGGAAAACATACGATACG
>Ga0209201_1001295_pt1 | contig 29705 bp, 21 predicted proteins | sample AD_UKC055_MetaG_FD_184411 | JGI IMG/M metagenome (GOLD analysis project Ga0209201, IMG submission 184411) | Active sludge microbial communities of municipal wastewater-treating anaerobic digesters from USA - AD_UKC055_MetaG (SPAdes) (version 2) | ecosystem: Engineered > Bioreactor > Anaerobic >...
CTCCGGCCCGCTGGTAATGTCTTTGCAGCTTGGCCAGAACCTCTTTGCGTGTCAGTTGACTCATATCAGGGTCCATTCCCTTCGGGTAACACCCCTTTTTGAGGCAACCAATGGCTTACTCGACCATTTTCTCCTCGCCCGGGTAACAATCTTTTTGAGTCAAATCGGACGCCAATCGCGACAATCGCCGCGCTTGACCTGCGCAGAGCACTAGCCTAACTTGGCTGGCTCGCTGAGCGGCGAACACTCAACAACTCCTGCTTGCAGGGCTTCCTCGGCGACAAATGAAAGGGTTTCCTTGTGAACGTGACAGTGCAGAATTTAGCTCCGTGCAAAAAGCTGATGCGGGTAGAAGTCGAGGCGGAGAAGGTGGATGAAGCCTTCGACGCCGTGGGCAAGGATTTTCGGCGCGAGGCCAAACTGCCGGGATTTCGGCCCGGCAAAGCGCCACGCGAAATGGTGCTGCGACTCTACGAGAAGGAAATCGCGGAGGAAACGAAACGAAAGCTTATCTCGGAGTCCTTCAAGCAGGCGGCCGAGGAGCAGAAACTGGATGTGTTGGGCCGGCCCGACATTGAAGAGATTCAGTTCGGCCGCGGCCAGGCGTTGCAGTTCGCTGCCACCGTCGAGACCGCGCCGGAGTTTGAGTTGCCCGAATACAAGGGCCTGCCGGTCAAGCGTGAAGCGCGCAGCGTCACCGAAGCGGACATCGAGCAGGCGCTCAACCTGCTGCGGGAGCAGCGGGCGACGTTCGATCCTGTCCAACGGCCGGTCGAGACCGGCGACGTCGCCGTGGTGAATTACACGGGCACCTGCGACGGCAAGCCGATTACTGAAATCGCGCCTGTCGCCAAAGGGCTGACCGAGCAAAAGAACTTCTGGGTGGAAGCCAAGCCGGATTCTTTCATTCCCGGCTTCGCCGACCAGCTCATTGGAGCCAAAGCGGGCGACAAACGCACGGTTACGGTGGACTTCCCGGCGGATTTTGTGACGCCCCAACTCGCCGGCAAGAAGGGCGTTTACGAGGTGGAGGTGGTCGAGGTCAGAGTGAAGGTCATACCGCCGATGGATGAGGAGATGGCCAAAGCCTACGGGGCTGAGAGCCTGGAGAAGCTCAAAGAAGGCGTGCGCCGGGACCTGGAGAACGAGCTGAAGTACAAACTGGATAAGGCCATGCGGGACGAGCTGCTGCGCGCCCTGCTGGGCCGCGTCGCTTTTGATTTGCCCGAAACGGCGGTCGCCCATGAAACGCGCAACGTGGTTTATGACCTGGTGCAGGAAAACGCCAAGCGCGGCGTCTCGCGGCAGGTGATCGAGCAGCAGAAAGATCAGATCTACACGGCCGCCACCAAGAACGCCAAAGAGCGGGTCAAGTTCCAGTTCCTGATGCAGAAGATTGCCGAGAAGGAAGACATAAAAGTCTCCGAGAAGGAAATTGCCTACCGCATTGAATACATGGCCAGGCTCTACCAGATTCCCTCAGGCAAATTCCTCAAGGACCTGCGGAAGCGCAACGGCCTGATCGAGGTCTACGACCAGATCATGAACGAGAAGGTCATTGAGTTCCTCGAGAAGAACGCCAAGATCGAAGAAGTCCAGCCCGTCTCGCCGCTGCCGCCCGAAACCCCGCCGGCGAATCCGAGTTGAGCCGCCCGCGCGGTCCGGGTGACGGGGGCTGCGAGTCGGCTGGAATCCCAGGGTTGTTTGGTTCCGGGAGGACGCAGAGTGCCGCGGGCTGGGGCCTCGAGCATTCTGACCCGTCGGAAACGACGTCTAATTCCCCTTCACCATACTCTCTCCTTCGGTAGTAGTCCCCTGCTGGTACCTCCGTGGTTCCTCCGTTCATCCTCCGTTCTTCCTCCGATTGCCAATCGGAGGAGGGACGGAGGATGAACGGAGGTACTACGGAGGTAGCAGCTTGCCACTACGGGAATGGCAGCTACCTGCCAAGCCAGGAACTCCTGGCACGGAGGAATTAACGCGGGTTGTTCCTGCTGCCACTGAGCCTTCCTGAGCCCCGGCAATCGGCCGGGCTCCCGCGTCCCGCCTGCCCCCGCGCCGCGCTACTGCGTCCGACCGAACTTCTTTTCCAGTTCGCGGAAGTTCATTTCGATGAGTGTCGGCCGGCCGTGCGGACAGGTGTAAGGCATCGCGCAGTGGCGCAAATCCTCGATCAGGTTCTCCAATTCCCGCCCGGCGAGCGGGTCGTTGGCCTTCACGGCATGGCGGCAGACGGTTTTGGCCACGGTGTGTTCGCCGAGCCGCAGGGCGTTGAGTTCCCGCCCGGCAGCTCTCAACTCATCCACCAGCTCGACCACAAACCGGCGAGCGTCGGGCGCCTTCACGAAGGGAGGCAGCGCATCAAGCAGGAAAGTGCGCTCGCCAAACTCGCTCAGGCCGACGCCCAGCCGCGTGAGCACCGACAACTGCTCCCGCAGGAAGCCGGCATCACGCACCGACAGTTCCACCGTTGCCGGCAGCAGCAACCGTTGGGACGGCGCCTGGTCCTGCTGTTCCAGGCGGCTGAGCATCTGCTCGAATAGAATCCGCTCATGCGCCGCGTGTTGGTCCAGCAGCACCAGGCCCCGGTCCGATTCAAGCACCAGGTAGAGCCGGCCGATCACACCGACCAGCCGCAGTGGAACCTTGAGCAGGGGCACCGGCTCCGTCGGCGACGGCGGAGGCATCGCGTGATTTGCAGGCGTTGCCGAAGGCTCAGGAGCCGCGGGGTGAGTGGCCGGGGCCGATGGGAGCGGCGCCGGGCCGAAGCCCATGCGCATGGGGGGCTGCTGCGGGGGCGGCGTCGGCGCGGGCCTCAATGCCGCGGGGAAATTGGGCAGCGCAGATTGCTCAGCGGTCTTGATCGGCTGCCCCACGGCCGGTGTGAACCCCGGGTCTGGCGGGCCTTGCGCCGCGGCTTTGGGCGTGGCGGATTCGGGTGTGCCGGAATGGAAAGCCAGCAGGGTCTGCCGTATCGCCTGCGCCACCAGCCCCCGCACCTCCGATTCCCGGTGGAACTTCACCTCGCGTTTGGCGGGGTGGATGTTCACATCCACGACCGCCGGGTCAATTTCCAGGAAAAGGCAGGCGACGGGGTAGCGCCCTTTCATGAGCGCCGTGTGGTAACCTTCGAGCAGCGCGAAGTTCAGCCCGCGACTCTCGATCGGCCGCCGGTTGACAAAGAGATGCTGGTCTTCCCGGGTGGAGCGGGAAACGCCCGGCGCGCCAATAAACCCCCAGAGGCGGAAGGGGATTGAGCGGGGGCGCGGGAGGCGCGCGGGAGGAGCAGTTCCGGATTCCAGCTCGTCAGGCGGCTCAAGCTCGGCCGCGTAATCCACCGTCAGCAGTTGCCGCTCGCCGCCGTAGAGCGCGCGCAAGCGTTCCCGGAGGGCGGCCAGGCGCGCGTCGTCGTCGTTTCCGGTCTTGACGGGAGGCAGTTGCCAGACCACGCGCCCGTCGCGCTGAAAGGTGAACGCCACTTCGGGATGGGCCAGCGCCGCCAGGGTCAGGTAATGCTGGATGTGGGCCGATTCCGTTTCCTCGGTGCGCAGGAACTTCCGCCGCGCCGGCAGATTGAAGAAGAGCTGCCGCACCTCGACGGTTGTTCCCGGCGCGCTGCCCGCGGCTTTGACCTCCAGAATCTTGCCGCCGTTGATGACGATTTGCGTGCCCTCGGGCGAATCGCCGGCGCGCTCGCGCGTGGTGAGGGTGAACCGGCTTACGCTGGCAATGCTGGGCAAGGCTTCGCCGCGGAACCCCAGGGTGGCAATGGCCGCGAGATCCTCGGCCCGGCGGATCTTGCTGGTGGCGTGGCGCTCCAGGCAGAGCAGGGCGTCGTCGCGGCTCATGCCGAAGCCGTCATCCACCACGCGCACCAGGCTGCGCCCGCCGGCCTGGATGTCCACCGCCACCCGCGCGGCTTGCGCGTCCAGGGCGTTCTCGACCAGTTCTTTGACCACGCTGGCGGGGCGCTCGATCACTTCGCCGGCGGCGATTTGATTGGCCACTTGCTCCGACAGCAGGTGAATGCGATTCATGGGTTCGCTCCCGCTGCCCGGCTACACCGTGATGCCCGTCCAGCCTGCATGTTCCTTAGGCTCCGCGGAAAACGCCCGCGCGCGGCGTCCGAGGATTTGAGGAACATCCGGGCCAGGGCTTCCAGCAACTCCTGTAAGCGTGCAACTCATGCGACTCATGCCGCCGGTCGCTCCGGCTGGCGACGGGGCAGGCCGAACGAAAACACCGCGCCGCGCCCCGGCTGGTTGCGCGCCGCAATCCAGCCGTGGTGGTCCGCAACGATCCTTCTGCAGATGAAAAGGCCCAGGCCGGTGCCGTGCACCTTGCCATGCGTCGCAAACACTTGGAACAACTGCCCGGCCATTTCCGGCGCGATGCCCCGTCCGCCGTCTTCCAGCTCGGTAACCACTTCCTCCGGGGTGACCTGAAAGCGAAATATGATCTTACCCCCCTGCGGCATGGCGTCGGTCGCATTGTGCACGAGGTTGTAGAAGACCCGGCGCAACCGCTTGGGGTGCAGGAGCAGTTCGAGCGGCGGCGGCGGATTCTCCAGCTCGAGCGTCACGGACTTCAAGCCGGCTTCCGGGCCGAGTTCCTCCAGGAGCTGCGTCACGAACGCCCCATAGTTGGTCGGCGCCAGCACGAAGTCCGATTGCTCGCCCTGGGTGAAATCCAGAATCTCGCTGATCAGATCGCTGATGCGCTCGACCTGCTGGCGGATATGCCCCGCGGCCTGCTGCCGCATTTCCAGCGTGGACCGTTCCATGCCGGCTACTTCGGCCGTCAGGCCAATGATATTGAGCGGGTTCTTCAGGTCATGGACGATGGATCGGGCGAAACGGCCCACGACCGCCAGGCGCTCCGCCTGCAGCACCTGACGGAGGTATTGCCGGTTAAATTCCCGCAGCCGTTGGCTGACCTCCCGCAATAACGCCAGCGCCAGCGCCGGCGAGCGCTCAACCAGCGCCAGCAACCCGTCGCGGGGGATGAAATAGACCGAGGTATCCACCTTCGCCACCGCCGAGGCCGAGCGCGGCTTGTTCTCGACGACTGCCATCTCGCCGAACACATCCCCCGGGCCAACCTCCGAGAAGACCAGACGCGCCCCCGAATCCACCGAACCCGAGATTTCCACCTGGCCCTCCCGCACCATGTAAAGGCCGTCCCCGCTGTCGCCCTCCCGGAAAATCTCCTTCCCGGCGGGAAAGGACTCTTCCCGGGCGAGGCGGCGGAGCGCGCTCAACTCCGGCGGGCTGAGCTCACAGAACAGTCTGCTGGCTTCGAGTGCGACCACACAGGCACTTTAGGAAAAAGCAGGCCCAGGTAAAGCCATTTGCTGGCTGGCCCGCGGCGGACAGTCCGATCCTGGGGCAAACGAGCGCGGGTCGGTGGGCCGGGCTTCAGCCGGCTCCGCCGCTCTCAACTCTCCGAATACCTGGCGGCTGTCTTCTCGATCGGCACCCTGGTGACGCGGCCAACATTCCTGAACGCAAACGCCAGCTCCATATCCCGGAGCCTCCAGGTCTCAACAAACTTGAGCGCCCGGTCAATCAGCTTAAAGTCACGTGCCACGGCGGGATCGCTGGTCCATTGATCGGGACCCTGGAAGTAAAGCCCGGTTACCGTGTTCCGCAAAAGTGTTCTCATATCCGTGTGGACTTTCCACTCGTTCGAGCTGCTTCGGATAAGAGCATTAGCGGTGCCAGCCCTAATTCTGGCCTGAAACAGGGCTTCCTGCATACCCTCGCCGGTTGTCAGGCACGATTCTCACTCCAAGTTGCGTGAAAATGACGCACCCGTTCCGGTCTCCCCCCGTGCCCAGTTGGCCGGGTTGGCGCCGGGGAAGCGCCGTTGGGACGGGCCGGTTTACGTGCTGCCAGGCTTAACGGCGGGAAGGGCTGCCAGGTCGTGAGGCAGCTTGTCCGGCTCGAAGGTCTCCACCTGCAAGGAGATCAGGCTAAGCATCGGCACCCCGAAACTCACCTGCCCGCCCGAACGATCCACCGCCACCGCCACCCCGACGACTTGTCCGTGGTGGGCGCGGGCAATGTCCAGCGTTTCCTGGACACGCCCCCCCTTGGTGACCACATCTTCGACGACCAGTATCTTCTCGCCGGGGGCAATCCGGAAGCCGCGCCGCAGCGCCAGCTTGCCTTGCTCCTTCTCGACGAAGATGAAGCGCAGGCCAAGCTGCCGCGCCACTTCCTGGCCCAGCACCAGCCCGCCCATCGCCGGCGAGACGACCGTGGCCGCCCCGAGCGAGCGGGCCTTTCGCGCCAGTTCGCCCCCCAACTTCTCGACGACGGGCATCTGCTGCAAAGCCAGCGCGCATTGAAAGAACTGGCGGCTGTGCAGCCCGCTGCGCAGCACGAAATGCCCTTCCAGCAGCGCGCCGCTCTCACGGAATATCTGCAGAACTTCGCTCTCGGTCATCGCCGCATGGTAGGCGCCCGTGCCGGGCTGCAAAGCGCAAAGTGACTTCTTATCCGGCTCCGCTTGGGGTTAGACTGCGGGCGTGCCTAAATGGTGCAAGACCATCATAGCGATCCTGTTGCTCCCGGTGTGCGCCGGCGCCGTCTTCGCTTTGGGGAGGGTCCTGCGGGCCAGCGGCGACGCGGACACCACCTGGGTTCCATTCCTGGCCGGCGCCGCTTGCTGGGTCATCACCTACCTGCTGCTGCCCAAGCCCATGCGGCTGTATGTCTTCGGGCACGAGTTCACCCATGTTCTGTGGACCTGGCTGTTCGGGGGCAAAGTGAAGCGGTTCCGGGCTTCGGCCCGCGGGGGCCATGTCGTGGTCAACAAGAGCAACTTCGCCATTGCGCTGGCTCCTTACTTCTTCCCGCTCTACGCCGTGCTGGTTGTGCTGGGGTTCCTCGCCGGGCACTGGCTTTGGAATTGGGCGCATTACCTGGCCTTGTTCCATTTGCTGCTCGGCGCCGCCTATGCCTTTCACGTCACCCTGAACTGGCACATCCTCACGTTCGACCAATCGGATATCCGCGACCAGGGCTACTTGTTTTCGGCGGTCATTATCTTCCTGGGCAATGTGGCCGTGTTGCTGGTGGGAATCCCGCTGCTGGTGCCCAAGGTCGGCCCCGGCGCCGGGCTCGGCTGGTGGCTGGAGTGCACAGGCGAGATCCTGTCCCGGCTGCGGCAAGTTCTGTGACGTTCCCCCCGCGCCCGCCCCGCGGCTGCCCCCGTCCCGCCTGGCTACCACATGGCTTAATAGAATGTGTATTAAGCCATGTGCGAGCCATGTGGGAGCCATGTGGGGGCTGCCCGCAGGCTCTGGGCGTAAGGGCGGCTGGCAGGGCGGCAGGGGCGCTGGCGCTTCGGGCCTGGTGTGCCGCCAAGGCAGCCATGTTACAAGCGCGTCCGGGGCGGGGGCGGCGGCGGGGACGCGGGGCGGGCGCGCAACCGCCGCTTCGGGTTGGCGGTGCAGCAAAATTATTTCCTGCGGTGTTATTTGTTGCTGTGAATTCTCGCTTGTAATATCCGGGCGCTTCAGGCGAAATGCTCGAATATATTGGATTGAGCCGTATGGATCTTGGCGACATTCTGAGCAGAGAGCAGATCATTACTGATCTGCATGCCACCAACCGCTGGGAAGCGATTGATGAGCTGATAGACAATCTGGTGGCAACTGGCAAGGTCAGCCCGCAACACCGCGAGGCCATCATTGCCGTGGTCAAGAAGCGCGAGTCGTCCATGAGCACCGGCATCGGCTTTGGCATCGGCATTCCCCATGCCTCGACGGATCTGATCACCGAGGTGGTCGGCTCGCTGGGGCGTTCCAAGAAGGGGGTGAACTTCGATTCCCTGGATACTCAGCCGGTGAGCCTGGTTCTGCTGTTCCTTGTGCCCCAGGGCCAGTTCCAAAAGCATCTGCACACGCTGGCCAACATCGCCAAGCTTCTGCACAAAGCCGACTTTCGCCAGGCCCTTGAACAGGCGCCCGACAGCGACGCCATGCTCAAGGTGATCCGCAGCCATGGGCAGAAGTAGGCGCCTGGCTGCGCTGGAGGGCGGAATGGTTTCATAGGAAAGCGCTCCTTCCGGCAAGCCTGTAACCCGGCAACTGTGCAACTCCCTTAGCCCGTGCTCCCTTTCCGATTCATCGAACAACGTCTCCAGGCGGCGGTGAAAACCGTTCTGCCGGACGCGGATGTGTCTGCCGTCCTGGTCCGTCCGTGCCCGGACCCGAAGTTCGGCGACTACCAGACCAACGCCCTCATGTCGCTGGCCAAGGCCCGGAAACTCAACCCCCGCCAACTGGCGGCCGACGTGGTTGCGCAGCTTGACGTTGGGGATTGCTGCGAGCAGGCGGAAATCGCCGGTGCCGGCTTCCTCAATTTCCGCGTTAAACCCGCCGCCCTGGCGCAGACGCTCCAGTCCGCCGCGCGGGGCGAGCATCTTTTCTTCCAGCCCGCGGCGCAGCCGCGCACGGTGGTGGTGGATTTCAGCTCGCCCAACGTCGCCAAGTCCATGCACGTCGGTCACATTCGCTCGACCATTCTGGGCGATTCCCTGGCGCGCGTGCTGCGGCTGCTGGGCCACAAGGTCGTCACGGACAATCACCTGGGCGACTGGGGCACCCAGTTCGGGATGCTGTTGACGGCCTGGAAGCGCGACCTGAACTCCGCCGCGCTCAAGGCCGATCCGATTGCCGAAATGGAGCGCCTCTACAAACAGGCCGCCGCCGAGTGCAAGGCCAGCCCCGCCGCGCTCGAAGCGGCGCGCCAGGAACTGGTCAAGCTGCAAGGCGGCGACGCGGAGAACCTCGGCATCTGGCGCGAGATGATCGCGCTGTCGCAGGTCCAGTTTGATGCCATCTACCGGCGGCTGGGCGTGCGGTTCGACCACACCCTCGGCGAGAGTTTCTACCATCCGCGCCTGCAGCCGCTGGTTCAGGAGCTGCGCGCCAGGGGCATCGCGCGCGAGAGCGAAGGTGCCCTGGCGGTCTTCTTCGAGGACATCCCCGCCTTGAAGTCGCACCCGGCGCTGGTGCAGAAGAGCGACGGCGCCTTCAACTACACCAGCACCGACCTCGCCACCCTGGCTTATCGGCTCGAGACCTGGCGCCCCGACGAGATCATCTACGTCACCGACTCCCGGCAGCAGCTCCACTTTCAGCAGCTCTTTGCGGTCTTTCGGCGGTGGCATCCGGAGGCCCGGATGCGGCTGGCCCATGTCTGGTTCGGCTCGATCCTGGGCGAGGACAACAAGCCGTTCAAGACTCGCTCAGGCGACACGGTCAAGCTGGCCAACCTGCTGGACGAGGCCGAAGAGCGCGCGTTCAAGGCTGTGTCCGAGAAGAACCCGGACCTGGCCGAAGCCGACCGGCGCGAGGTTGCGCGTGTCGTGGGCCTGGGCGCGCTCAAGTATGCCGATCTCCTGCCCAACCGGCAAAGCGACTACGTGTTTAGCTGGGACAAGATGCTGGCCTTGAACGGCAATACCGCCCCTTACCTGCAGTATGCCTACGCCCGCATCCGCAGTATCTTCCGCAAAGGCGGCGTGGGTGAGGGCTTTGTGCCTGCCGCCCTGGAGCTGGGCGCCCCCGAGGAGCTGGCGCTCGCGCGGCACCTGCTCAACTTCGGCCTGGTGCTGGAGGCGGTTGCCGAGGATCACCGCCCCAACTTCCTCTGCAACTACCTTTACGAGCTGGCGGGGCGGTTCACGGCCTTCTATGAGAATTGTCCCGTGCTCAAGTCCGAGGCCGGACAACGCGCCAGCCGGCTGGGGCTCTGCGACCTGACGGCCCGCGTCCTGAAGCAGGGGCTGGATGTGCTCGGGATAGAGACCCTCGAGCAGATGTAACGCCGTCAGCGCTTGCGGGACTTCGTCCCGGGCGGCAATCCGACATCCGGGATGGCGAGATACTCCCGCGCGTTGGCAAAGCAGATGTCCCGAACCATCGGGCCGAGCAGCTTCAGATCGTTCGGCAGCTCTCCATTCTCGGCGTCCCGGCCGACCAGGTTGCAGAGCACCCGCCGGAAATACTCATGCCGCGGGTAAGACATGAACGACCGCGAGTCCGTCACCATGCCGACGAAGCGGGACAGCAGGCCCAGGTTGGACAGCGCGTTGAGCTGCCACTCCATCCCCTCCTTCTGGTCCAGGAACCACCAGCCCGAACCCATCTGGACCTTGGCCGCCAGGCCGTCGCCCGGGAAATTGCCGAGCATCGCGGCGAAGAGGTAATTATCCGCCGGGTTGCTGTTGTAGATAATCGTCCGGGGCAGCGCCCGGTCGCGATCCAGCGCGTCCAGGAAAGCCGCCAGCGCCACGCCCTGCGGATAGTCGCCGATGGAATCAAAGCCCGTGTCCGGTCCAAGCTGGCCGAGCAACCGGGTGTTGGTGTTGCGCAGCGGGCCCAAATGGAGCTGCATGGTCCAGCCCTTTTCCGCATGGAGTCGTCCGAAGAACCGCATCAGGAACGCGCCGAACTGCGCCTGTTCCGCCGGTGAGGCCGCCCGGCCGCGCCGCGCCCGGTTGAAGATCGCCCCGGCCGTCTTTGGCGTGCAGACTTCCGCGTAACACTGGGCCAGGCCATGGTCGGACAGCCGGCAGCCGCACGCGTGAAAGTAATCATGGCGTTTCCGCAGCGCCTCCAGAAATTGCCCGAGCCCGCGGATGTCCGTGTCTGCGGCCTGTTCGAGGCGCTTGACCCACTCGTTGAACGGGGCCGGCTGGCGCACCGCCAGCGCCTTGTCGGGCCGGAACGTGGGCAACACCCGCGTCGCCAGCCCGGAGGCCGCCAGCGCCCGGTGGTGCTCCAGAGGGTCGGTTGGGTCGTCGGTCGTGCACACGGCGGCGACCTTGAACCGTTTGAGAATGCCCTGGGCGCTCAACTCGGGCGTGGCCAGCCGCTCGCCGGCCTTCTTCCAGATCCGCGCGGCGCTTCGCTCATCAAGCAGCTCGTCAATGCCGAAGTAGCGTTTCAACTCCAGGTGCGTCCAGTGATAGAGGGGGTTGCGCAGTGTGCGCGGCACCGTGGCCGCCCAGGCCCGGAACTTCTCGAACGGTTCGGCTGCTCCGGTGCAGAACCGCTCGGGCACGCCGTTGGCGCGCATCGCCCGCCACTTGTAATGGTCCCCCTCGAGCCAGATCTCGAAGAGGTTGGCGAACTGGCGGTTCCGGGCGATGTCCCCGGGCGAGAGGTGGCAATGGTAATCAAAGATCGGCTCGGCCTCCGCAAACTGGTGATACAGCCGCGCTGCCGTCCGGGTCTGGAGGAGAAAGTCCGGGTGGATGAACTTCATAAGGCCGGGGAGTCTTAACCGCGCGCGCGCGCCGGAGCAAGCTTTGTCGAGAAGCAACGGCCTCAGCCGTAACGACGCAGATATTGTGCTTTTTGGTGTGAATAACTTTTTGTCGTTTATAACACTTTAGGTCTTGCATCCGTCCCGGTTTATGGTAGAAACAACACATAGTCGGAAATAAATCGAAGCAAGAATAAGTCAATTACTGGAGCCGAATTATGAGAAAGCAACTTTTTGCAGTGGCAATAGCTGTCACGATGGCGGTTGGAGCCCATGCGCAATTGATCATCACAGGAGTCGTTGATGGACCCAGATCAGGTGGCTTGCCGAAGGCCATCGAATTGTTTGCACTGGAGTCTATTGCCGATTTGAGCATCTACAATGTCGAGACCCCAAACAATGGGGGAACTGCCACTGGCAGCGAGTTTGCCCTCAGTGGATCGGCCACTGCTGGCCAGTTTATCTGGATTGCCTACGAATCACCGGGGTTCGAGGCCTACTTCAGCTTTAGTCCCACATTTACGCATAATGTCGCCAACAATAACGGCGATGATAATGTCATTCTCTACAAGAATGGTCTGACGCTGGATCAATTCGGCGTGAACGGCGAAGACGGGACTGGTAAGCTGTGGGAGTACACCGATGGTTTCGCTTACCGCAACAATGACACCGGGCCCGACGCGTCATTCGCGATTGACAACTGGAGTTTCAGCGGCATTGACTACCTGGACAGCCAGGGAACCACTGCTGTGAATGGCGGCGATGGCAAGACCGTGCCTTTCGGCACATATTCTCCCAGTGTCGTTCCCGAGCCTTCCGCGTTCGCGCTGATCGGTTTGGGTGTGGCCGGTCTGGTGGCTTTCCGCCGCCGCAATAGTTAATCAGTTCTCGACGAGTTTCGACTCCGGCGCGCAGGCATCTGTCCTGCGCGCCTTTTTGTTTGGAACCGGCCCTGCCAAACCGGCGTCACATCCCGTTCAGACGCAGCGGCAACCGCCTTATGCTTGTTACTGCTGCCTGATTGCAAATCAGTGCGGCCTGGGCCAGAATCCCCGGCGTGAGCCAGAATTCGTTCGAGAGCAGTGACACCGCCCGGCACGCCAAACCGTTGCGGCACGCGCAGTCGGCCCGGCTGGATGAGCCGCTGGCGTTGGAGCTGGGCGGCCAGCTCGCCGACGTCACGGTGGCCTACGAGACCTATGGCGAACTCAACGCCGCGCGCGACAATGCCGTGCTCGTCTGCCATGCCCTGAGCGGCGATTCGCACGTGGCCCGGCATGACGAGCAGGATGATCCGGGCTGGTGGGACATCGCCGTCGGCCCGGGCAAAGCGATTGACACCCGCCGCTACTTCGTCATCTGCCCGAACCTGCTCGGCGGCTGCCGCGGCAGCACCGGGCCCGGCAGCGTCAACCCCGCCACCGGCAAACCCTACGGCCGCAACTTCCCCACGGTCACCGTCCGGGACATGGTGGAGGCGCAGCGCCGCCTGTTGGACAAGCTCGGCATCCGGCAACTGCTGGCGGTGGTGGGCGGCTCGCTCGGCGGACACCAGGCGCTGGCCTGGGCGACCCGTTACCCGGACCGGGTGCGGGGCGTCGTGGCGCTGGCGACCTCAGCGCGGCTGACCAGCCAGGCGCTGGCCTTTGATGTCGTCGGCCGCAACGCCATCCTGCGCGACCCGCATTTCCACGGCGGCCAATACTACGACCGGCCACAGGGGCCCAAGGTGGGGCTGGCGCTGGCGCGGATGATCGGGCACATCACCTACCTGTCGCGCGAGGCCATGCGCGAGAAGTTCGAGGCCGACCGCCTCAAGCCGCGCGAGGTGGCCATCGAGTTCGAGAAACGCTTTTCCGTCGGCTCCTACCTGGGCTACCAGGGCGCCAAGTTCGTCGAGCGCTTCGACGCCAACAGCTACCTGACGCTGTCGGTGGCGATGGACTTGTTCGACCTGGGCGGCACGGCGGAGGAACTGGCGGCGGCCTTTCGCCATACCCGCGCCCGCTGGCTGGTGGTCAGCTTCTCGAGCGACTGGCTCTTCCCGCCCGACCAGTCGCGCGACATCGTCAACGCGCTCATCGCCAACCAGGCGCCCGTGAGCTACTGCGACGTGCAAAGCAACTGCGGCCACGACGCTTTCCTGTTGCCCAACGACCTGCCGCTCTACGGCGAGATGACGCGGGCGTTCCTTGACCAACTGGCCCCCGCGCCCAAAGCACGCGCGGCGGTCAAAGACGAGGCGCACGGGCCGACCAGCATCTTCTACCAGCACCGGCTCGATTACGCCCGCATTGCCGAGCTGGTCCCGCCCGGCGCCAGCGTGCTCGACCTGGGCTGCGGCTCCGGCACGTTCCTGGCCGGGCTCAAGCAGGCCAACCATCGGCGCCTGGTCGGCGTCGAGCTGGACGAGCGGAAAATCCTCGCCGGCATCAGCCGCGGCCTGGACATCATCCAGGCCGACTTGAACAAGGGCCTGGGCGCCTTTGCCAGCGGGCAGTTTGACTGCGTGGTCCTGTCGCAGACCTTGCAGGCGGTGCAGGACGTGGAGCGGGTGCTGACGGAAATGGTGCGCATCGGCCGGACCTGCATCGTGAGCATTCCCAACTTCGGCTACCACCGCCTCCGGACCATGCTGGCCGAAACGGGGCGCGCGCCGAAGTCCACCGGCGTGCTGCATTACGAATGGTATAACACGCCGAATACCCGCTTCTTTACCATCGCCGACTTCGAGGACTTTTGCCGCCAGAAAGACATCCGCGTGCACCGGCGCATCGCCCTGGATACCGAAGCCAAGACCGAAGTGTTCGAGCACCCGAACCTGAACGCCGACCTGGCCATCTTCGTCATCAGCCGCGCGTAGCGCCGCGCCGCTTTGACCCGCGCTCAAGGCCGGCTGGCCGGCGCCGCGGTGCTCGCCTGGCCTTCGAGGTGCTCATGCAGGATGCGCCGCACCTCTTGAATCGTCGCCGGATGCTTGAGGCACGAGTGTTTGCTGCGCACGATGAACTCCGACTGCGCGTAGTCCACATGCGCGCTCGTGTAGGCCACCACACCATCCCGCCCGCCGTCGGCTGGGTCGCCCCGGCCCAGCACCGGAATGATCGAGTGCGCCTTGACCGACGGCACGACCGGAATGTCCGCCATCGCCAGCAGCCCGGGGTTTTTCGGCGACATGCCGTCCAGACTGGTCACTGCCCGGCTGTGGAAGAACTCCCTGGAGCCGGAACCGGTGGCCAGGGTCATGAGCTGTTTGCCCTGGGACACCAGCGCGCGCGGCAACGAGACCAGCCGCCGGGCCACTCGGCGCACCAAACCGCTCGACAGGTAGCTGCCGCGGTGCGGGGTGGCGATCAACACGACGCGCCGCACAAAGGGCAGCGGCTCCAGGAAAAACCAGCGTCGCAGTTGCGCGCGCTGGGTGTCACTGAAGTTCAAATCCTCGAATCGGTTGGTGCTGAACGCCTGCCACAGCCGGTCGCCCGTCTCAACAGCCGTGGCCTTGGTCAGCAGCCCGCCCTGGCTGTGACCGATGACCACCATCTGCCGCAGCGCGGTGTTCGTTCCCTGAGGGTCCCGCCGTTGCACCTCATCGGCCAGCGCCTCCCGAAGGTCCGCCATGGACTGCACCAGCGGATTGCCACTGCCGTAAATGAAAGTCCACATCTGGTAGCGCCGGCGCAACACCGGGTCGGCCATGAGCGTGTTGGCCATCTCCGTCCAGGCGACCGGGCTGGAAAATGTGCCATGAACAAAGACCACCGGAATGCGCCCGGGCGCATACGGCTGATGCAGGATCAACTGGCTGGCAATGCGCTTGGCCGGCGCGAAGAAATCCAGTTTGCCCAGCGTCCAGATTCCCGACTGGTTCAAAGCATAGGCGCGGAAGGCTGTCAGATCGGCTTCCAAGGGCACCTGGGTCTGGCCGATCGCAACGTGCGTGTCGTCCGGGGGCGCATACAGCTCCAGCACCGCCCCGCTCCGGCCGGCCTCGAGGTCGGCCAGAGACCCGCCCAGCCGCAGCACGACTGTGGCCGAGGAGGTCCGGCGCAGGCTCAAGGCGGGATCGTCCGGCCACAGCACAATCAGTGGCGCCCCGATGCCCGCGTCGCGGTTGCGCACACTCAGGCCACGGACGCGAAACTGATCCGACAGGAGGAGTTGCTCGCACCGGCCGAGCTGCGACACCTGCTCGGTTTGGTCCAGCCGCAAGTCGATTTCCCCGACCGGCAGCCGGCGCCGGGCGCTGTTCAGTTGCACAACCGCGTTGGTGCTCCGGCGCCCGGTGAGCGCCAGGCCAAGGCCATAGTTGTAGAAATCACATGCGCGGCGGAAGCGGCGATCAAACGGGGCGGGCGGCGCGTCCTTTCCCTCGCCGAACAGGAACAGCCAGGCATAGACCGCGGAGCCGAGGTAGTAATCGCGCGCATCGCGCGGATCCCACGGCTTGACGCTGCGCTCAATCCGGTCCGCCGCCACGTAGCTCAGCTCCGCCAGCGCGAACAGCAGGTCGCGCTCGCCAGTGCCCACGGCCTTCTCGTGCAGACGCCGGACCGCCTCGTCCGGCCGCCGGGCCGCCAGCTGATCCAGCCCGTAGCGGTGCAAGGTCGAGACCGTCTCCGCACTGGGCTTTCCGGTCCGGAGCGCGTTGGCGTCCACCTGTGCGTACGCGCGCTGCGCAGTCACCCGGTCCGCGCCGATTGGGGCCGCGCAGCCGGCCAGCAGCAAAGCCGCCAGGCCAAAGGAAGCGACGGCGAAGGAGGCCGCCGAAACGAACCCTCGCTCCCGGGGCGCTCGCCTTGGGGATTCATGGCGCGTGAGGGAATGTCTCTGGCAGCTCATAAGCCGGGTCCGGGACCACCTTACCGAATCATGCGGGAAAAGTCACTAGCCTGCATATTTCGCACCCAACGCCGCGTGAGGGCACGCGGCCTACAGGGAAAGGGGTGGACGCTTGTAGGCCGCGTGCCCTCACGCGGCGTCCGAGGGTGCGAAATATGCGGGCTGGCGGTATGCCGGTCCGCCCGCGGGCCCCTCCGTTCCGCTCTTGAAATGGATTCGCGCGATGGCATCATTGACCCACCTTTAATACAGCGCGCTGCCGGCGCGGACCGTCCGCCGCCGCCGCGCCAGAGAGAACAAGAACATGTCCTATCGAGCCTGGTTTCAGTGTATCAACCCGCAATGCGGAACCACCTACCCGCTGAACTCCATCGTGTACCAGTGCCAGCAGTGCCACTCGTTGCTGGAGGTGCAGCACGACACCGCCGCGCTGGCCCGGCGCGGGGCCTCGGCCTGGATGAAGCTCTTCGAGGACCGCTACAAAAGCAACGAGTGGCCCTACGGCTCCGGCGTCTGGGGCAAGAAAGAATGGATCCTGCCGCAAATCAACGACGACAATGTCGTCTCGCTCTACGAGGGCGGAACCAACCTGTTCTGGGCGGAGCGGTTCGGCAAGGTGATCGGGGTCGAGGACCTGTGGATCAAGCTGTGCGGCAACACCCACAGCGGGTCGTTCAAGGACCTGGGCATGACGGTCCTGGTCTCGCAGGTCAAACAGATGATCTCCGAAGGCGCGCCGATCAAGGCGGTGGCCTGCGCCTCGACGGGCGACACCTCGGCGGCGCTGGCCACGTATTGCGCCGCGGCGGGCATTCAATCCGTGGTGCTGCTGCCCCGCGGCAAGATTTCCATCGCGCAGTTGATCCAGCCCGTCGCCAACGACGCCCTGGTGCTTTACCTGGACACGGATTTCGACGGCTGCATGAAGCTGGTGCAGGAGATCACCAAGGACCCAACGCTTTACCTGGCCAACTCGATGAACTCGCTCCGCGTCGAGGGCCAGAAAACCGTCGGCATCGAGATCGTGCAGCAATTCGACTGGGAGGTGCCCGACGTCATCATCATCCCCGGCGGCAACCTGGGCAACGTCTCCGCGCTCGGCAAAGGGCTGCTGATGATGCGCGACCTGGGGCTGATCGCGAAGCTGCCGCGCATTGTGGTGGCGCAGGCGCAGCGCGCCAACCCGCTCTACCTCTCCTACCTGCGCAACTTCGAGACCTTCCAGCCCGTCCAAGCCCAGAAAACCCTGGCCAGCGCCATCCAGATCGGCAACCCGGTCAGCTTCGAGAAAGCCGTCCGCACCCTCCGCCAGTTCAACGGCATCGTCGAGCAGGCCACCGAGGAAGAACTGGCCGACGCCGCCGCCCTGGGCGATCGCACCGGCATGTTCAACTGCCCGCACACCGGCGTCGCGCTGGCGGTCCTGCTCAAACTGCTCAAGGCGGACAAGATCAACAAGTCCGACCGCGTCGTAGTGATCTCCACCGCCCACGGGCTCAAATTCGTCGAGATGAAGGTGAAGTATCACCAGCGCCAGCTCGAGTTCCCCAGCCGCCACGCCAACGAGCCCATCGAGCTGCCCGCGCGGCTGGACGCCGTCAAAGAGGCCCTGCACAAGGCCCTCCAGGCCAAGAGCCAGTTCCGGCTGTAGCCCGGGCACCCTCCGACCGGGAACCAGGGGGGGCTGAGACGGTGAAGGCGCGCATCTTGACAGCAGGAGCATCCAGCATCATGATGCTCGTATGCGAACTACGGTGACTTTGGATAAAGACGTTGAGCGGCTGCTCCGCGAGGCCATGCACCGTTCCCGGAGTGGGTTCAAGCAGACGCTCAATGCCGCCGTCCGAGCCGGGCTCGGGCAGAGAGCCGCCGCCCGCCGCCAGCAGCCTTTCGTCCTCAAGGCCAGACCGCTCGGCCTGCGGGCGGGACTGGACCCGGCCGGCTTTAACAAGCTGGGCGACGATCTGGAGGCTGCCGCCTTGCTGGGCAAACAGCGGCGCCGGAGGGCGCGATGATCATTCCCGACATCAACCTCCTGCTCTACGCCTGCGACGCCAGCTCCCCCTTTCATCATAAGGCCGCGGCCTGGTGGCAGTCCTGCCTATCCGAGACCGAACCGGTCGGATTGCCGCACGTCGTTGTGTTTGGATTTGTCCGCATCGCCACCAACGCGCGCGTCTTCCTGAATCCGATGACGCCGGCGGAAGCGGCGGGGCATGTGCGCTCGTGGCTGGAACAACCCGCGGTGCAAGTGCTCGAACCGGGCCCCGATCACATTCGAGAAGTGCTGAAGCTCTTGGAGGGCCTGGGCACCGCAGCGAACCTCGTGAGCGACGCCCAAATGGCCGCCCTGGCCATCGAGCACGGCGCGGTGCTGCATACCGTGGACACCGACTTCATGCGGTTCCAGGATTTGCGCTGGTTCAATCCCCTGACGGCAACCGGCAGTGCCAGCTTGCGCCGGAGGAAAGCGCCTTAACCTGCATATTTCCTGCTCCGATGGGAGCGGCCACAGAACGCCGCGTGGGGGCACGCGGCCTACAGCCGAACTCCCCCGATCCTGTAGGCCGCGTGCCCTCACGCGGCGTTGGGTGTGAAATGCCCGGGTTAAGACCCGCAGGGCCGGGGCCAACTCGCGCACAGGAACACCCGGCCCTACCGCGCCGGCGCGTTGGTGCCTTTCGCTTGCCCCTCCTGCTCCTCCAGGCTGCGCGTCAGGCGCTGCTTCAACACGTTGTACATGGCATTGGTAACCGCGTTGAGATGGGCGCGGACCTCGGCGAAGCGGTTGGCCTGGAGCTTGAGCCGGGCAAAGTGCAGATACACCCCTTGCCGCTCGATTTCGTCATGGGCCAGCGCCAGCGTGTTCGTCCACGACCTCAGCGCCTCCTCGATCCGAAGCGGCTTAATGCCGTAGTAAATCTGCGCCACGTCCGAAGCCAGCGGGAAGTCGGTCGGGTCGAAGCTCAGCGCCTTGCGGTAAAGCTCAAGCACTTTGTCGTACACCTGCTGCTCGCCGAGGCCGTAATAAGTCATGGCGTTCGTGCGGTAGAGGTAAACGACGTCCCCGAGATTGCGATAGTAGAGCGGCTGCCGCGGGTTCAACTCGATGGCCTTGCCGTAGTACTCGAAGGCCTTGTTGAGCGGGCCGGTCTGGCTGTAGAGATTGGCGAGGTTGTTATAGGCCGCCGGATCCTTGGGATTGAGCGCCAGCGCCTTCTCCCACTGCTCCCGCGCCCCGGCGTCGTCATGGAAATCGCCCAGGAAACTGCCGTAGGCAAGGCGGGCGCGGGCGTGGTCGGGATGCCGCGCCAGGAAGTCGTTGTAGGCCTCGCGCACCGGCTTGAAGCGCTCGCGAATCCGCCGCTCCAGGTCGGCCTTCGGCACGGCCGCGCCGCGGGATACCGCCGCTTCATTATCGCGAATCCACTGGTCCACGTCCGCCTGGGCCGCGTCGTCATCGGCCATCAGCTTCTTGAACTCCTGCTCGACGGGATCGTTTGCCCCAGGCGCGGCCGCCGCCGATGAATTGGTGATCCCGGGAACAAGGTCTGCCGCCGCCACAAGCTGAATGGCGAGCCCGAGAACCCCGAGCAAACCGACAAGGACTGTTCGCATGTCGCAAGCTAACACGGCGCGAGACCAGACCAAAGATCGAAGTCTTCCGCAAGCTCGCTTCCCCCTCACTCCACCGTCCCTCCTCCGTTCTACCTCCGTAGTACCTCCGTCCCTCCTCCGATTCAGATACGGAGGTAGAACGGAGGTAGAACGGAGGTGGGACGGTATCGGGACGGGGAGGCAACGGACTGGAGAAGGGAGAACTGGAGGGCGCGTCGGACCGGGAGCGCGACTGCGGGCGGCGGGTTGGTCCAGCCGGCCATGAATTGTTGGGGGAAAGACCCGATTCCAAAGCCGATACTGGGCTGCCTCCCGCCAATATTGGAATGGAATTGTTCGTAAGATACTGATGTATCGGAAGAAACGAATTAGCGGTTACTCCCCTGTCGCCTCCATTTTGGCATCTATTCTCGAGGGGACGCGAGTGCGCTGCCGGATTCCGCGCCGGCTTGCGGTTGCCATGCGCTCAGGCTGGGATAAACTTGCGGTTGCGGTGACGCGGGCGTACGGGTATTGAATCTCTGCCGCCTGACAATGCGATTACTTTACCCAACGCGACTTGGTTGTGATGCCGGAATAGGATTCACACCTGCACCATCCGCTCCTAATGTAGCCGAACAGCTATCTCGGACAATTCACACCCAACGCCGCGTGAGGGCACGCGGCCTACAGCCAGACAGCCCAATTCCTGTAGGCCGCGTGCCCTCACGCGGCGCAATGTGCCCGTTTCCATGGGAGTATGAAGTATGCAGGCCAAAGACGGATGGGCTCTGACCGGGTTTAATACCGCATTGTTGCACGACATGGATTTCGGGCTAATACTGACCAAAAAACCGGCTTATATGCGCATTAGTGGTGTATTATTAGCAGCGTTATCGTTAATGTATACAACCTGTTGATTGCGTGATGTTCTCTAATTTGGCGGTGTATGTTCATTTATCCTAAGCAGTATGACGTCATAGTCGTCGGTGCCGGCCATGCAGGGATCGAGGCGGCCCTGGCGGCGGCCAGAATGGGCTGTCAGACATTGCTGATGACGATCAATCTGGATACGGTCGGTCAGATGTCGTGCAACCCGGCCATCGGCGGACTCGCAAAGGGCCACATAGCACGGGAGATAGACGCGCTGGGCGGGGAGATGGCCAAGACCACCGACCTGACCGGATTACAATTCCGGATGCTCAATCTGAAGAAAGGTCCGGCAGTCTGGGCGCCACGGGCACAGTGCGACAAGAAGGCATACCAGTTCAGGATGAAATGGGTTTGCGAGCGTCAGGCAAACCTGGACCTGAGACAGGCGCAATGCACGAAAGTGCTTCACAAGGACGGCCAGGCGTATGGCGTCGAGACAAGCATGGGGGTCCAGTATCACGGCAAGACAGTTGTGCTGACCACCGGCACATTCCTGAACGGCCTGATACACATCGGGCAAAACCACCAGTCAGGCGGCCGATCCGGCGAGCCGGCAGCCATCGGACTATCCGCCTCGCTTAGCGAGATCGGATTACAGCTCGGCCGACTTAAGACCGGCACGCCACCCCGCCTGCTGCGCCGCTCAATTAACTTTGACAAGACCGAGCCCCAACCCGGGGACGAACCGATCCCTTACTTCACCAATTGGAAGAACGATTTGTTCCACGTGGAACAAACCGGCAACAGCTATCGTGGAGATTTCCTGCCGGCAGAAGAGAACAATAAGTTCCACGTGGAACATTCCGGGAAATACCCGCCCGGATCAATCCTTGAACGCGCGGGCGGCCAGGTTCCATGCCACATCACGTTTACCACCAAGGCCACCGCCGATGTTATCCGGGCTAATCTGGACAAGTCGCCACTTTACTCCGGCAAGATACATGGGATCGGCACGCGGTATTGTCCGTCTATCGAGGACAAGATAGTCCGATTCGCCGATAAGGAGCGGCACCAGATATTCCTCGAACCGGAGGGCATTGCCACGGAAGAGATATATGTCAACGGCTTCTCGACCTCTTTGCCGTTCGATGTGCAAATTCAGATGGTGCGGACGATAATCGGCTGTGAGAACGCTGAGATACTCCGGCCAGCCTACGCCATCGAATATGATTTCTGCTTTCCAAGACAATTGCGGCCCTCGCTCGAGACCAAGATTTGCCGGAACCTCTACCTGGCCGGCCAGATCAACGGCACATCCGGCTACGAAGAAGCTGCCGGCCAGGGATTGATGGCGGGCATTAACGCGTCGCGCCGGGTCAAAGGACTTGAGCCCGTAGTCCTGAGCAGAGACCAGGCTTACATTGGCGTGCTGATTGACGATCTGGTGACCAAGGACACGAACGAGCCCTATCGCATGTTCACGTCCCGGGCAGAGCACCGATTGATCCTGCGTCAGGACAATGCCGACGAGAGACTATCGCGACTTGGCTTCGAGATAGGTCTCCTGCCGGAACGCCATTACCTCGAGTCCAAAGCCCGGCAGGAAGCGGTTGAGGCCGAGGTTGCGCGCCTGCGGAAGACCTGGAGCGGATCGCGCACCCTGGCCCAATTACTATGCCAGCCGGGGTGTGTGTATAAGGATATTATATCTAATAATAACACATTATCAGAAGAAGTAATACTAAGGGTCGAGACAGACATCAAGTATGCCGGCTATATTGCCCGTCAGGAAGAGGAGGTGGGCCGGCTGAAGAGCCTGGAGGGCAAGCAGATTCCGGACGGTTTTGACTACGGGGGGGTGCCGAGCCTGCGCACGGAGGCGCGGCAGAAGCTGATGAAGATACGCCCCGCCACGCTTGGCCAGGCGGCCCGCATATCGGGGGTATCGCCGTCGGATATTGGGATTCTGATGGTCTGGCTGAAGCGCGGCGGCGCGGCGGAGCGCGCCGGGAAGGCTCAGCAATTCTGATTAAGACCCTCCCAACCCCCGCCGGGTGAGGGCACCCGGCCTACACGATAGCGGTTTGGCGGGGGATGTAGGCCGGGTGCCCTCACCCGGCGGGGGTTGCGAGAGTCATAATGAGCATTGCTGTTTCACAGCGGCCGGAACTTGCGATGCGGGGCGGGGGGGCATACATTGGCTGGCTTAGAACCTGGAATTTTGTGAAAGCTGCATTTATTACGCAAACGGGATCGCCCGAGGTCATCACCTACGGGGATCTTCCCACGCCCAAACCCACGCGCCGGCAGTGCTTGATCAAGGTGGCCGCCGTGGATGTGAACCCGATAGATGTTTACGTCCGGAGCGGCGCCATCCCGGCGAAGCTGTCGTTTCCCTTCATTCTCGGGCGCGACCTCGCGGGCACCGTGGTCGAAATGGGCGCCAGCGTCAAAGGCTTCAAGCCGGGCGACCGCGTTTGGGCGACCAACCAGGGCGCGGACGGGCGGCCGGGCACCTTTGCCGAATATGCCGCCGTGGATCATCGCTGGCTCCATCCCATTCCCGAGGGGGTCAGCGACGAGGATATCGTGTCGCTGTCGTTGACGGGCATCACCGCCCAGCTGGGCCTGGTGCGCAACGCCTATTTGAAGCCGAAGGAAGTGCTCTTTGTGAACGGCGGCACCGGCGGCGTGGGCGCCTGCGTGGTGCAGATGGCCAAAATCCTCGGGGCGCGCGTCATTGCCACCGCCGGCACCGATGAGAAGGTTGCGGCCTGTCGGGATCTGGGCGCCGACCTGGCCATCAACTACAAGACCCAGGATGTGGTGGCGGCCGTCAAGGCCTTCGCGCCCGAGGGGGTTAATGTCTGGTGGGAGACGCTGCGCGAGCCGGACTTTGACCGGACCATTTCGCTGTTGGCGCTGCGGGGCCGGATGGTGGTGATGGCCGGGCGCGATGCCCGTCCGGCTTTCCCGGTCGGCCCGTTCTACGTGAAGGACTGTTCGCTGCATGGCTTTGCGATGTTCAACTCCAGCTCGCGCGAGCAGCGCGCGGCGGCCAACGCCATCAACCGCTGGGTCTCGGAGGGCAAGCTGCGGGCGCGCATTGACCGGGTGCTGCCGCTGGCGCAGGCGGCCGAGGCGCATCGTTTGCAGGAAGCCAGCACGGTGCAAAAGACCGGGGCGCTGGCGGGCAAGCTGGTGCTCAAACCGTAGGCGCCCTTCGGCCGACGCCGGCGTTCAAGCGCGGCCTATGTGAACAACTATTTCCAAGTTTCTGTTGCCAGCCCATTGCTCGCAACGTAAGTTACCCTGAAAACAGCGTAATGAATTACTCCGGCCGTAGCCGGAAACCACAGCGCAATGACAATATGCTCGCGTCAAAAGTGAAGCCGTTTACCAGCCGGAGGTTCTGGTGCGCCTTTACGCTCATCGAACTCCTGGTCGTCATCGCCATCATCGCCATTCTGGCTGCTTTGCTGCTCCCCGCGCTGGCCAAGGCCAGGGCCAAAGCCAACGCCATTACCTGTCTGAATAATCAGAAGCAATGGGGGCTGGCCGCCAGGATGTACTCCGATGACAACAACGACTACGTTCCGCAGGAAGGGAATACTGTCGCCACCATTGACCGGAAGCCGGACAATGTGGACGCCTGGTACAATGTGGTTTCCGCCTACATCAAACAGCCTTCGCTGGTAAGCCTTTACACAGCGAATCCAGCCAATCCTCCGCTGCCGTCTACCCGGACAATTTACTCTTGTCCCAGCGCTGAGAAGCCCAGTTGGACCCCTTCGACGGCCAAGGCATACTTCATGTACGGTGAGAATGGCCGGCTTTGCGTCAACAAGTCATCCGGTGGCGCTGGCGGCGCCCAGACCAAGTTCAGCCAGATCGTTTATCCGACCGATACCGTGCTGATGGCCGAAGTGAACGGCAACTCGCCCACCGCGGGCGCAGCCCAGTCCAATGTGACTGGCCAGTATGCCGTCGCCAAGCACGACGGGCGCGGCCAATTCGCCATGTGCGATGGCGGCGCGCGATCGGCCCGAACCAACGACTTCCTCCGGACTCCCTCCGAATCCAACAGTTGCAAAGCGGAATGGGACCGGACCAAAATGCCCCGCAAGATGTATTGGTACCCCACACCCAACACGCCCGACTCTTAAACCCCCGCTGCCCCGCCGATTTACTATTTGGAGACGTCTGACAACCAAAAACTCTCGCCACCAACACAACAAACAAACCCGTTAATCCATATGAAAAGAACACTCCTCGCCCTCGCGGCATTCGTCGGCATCGCGCTCAGTGCGCACGCCACTTCGGTCTTCAGCGACAACTTCAACAGCTACGCTGACGGCGCAATCGACACCGTGGCTGCGCCAACCTGGTTCTGGCACAGCGGAAACACCAATCAATTGCAGGTCGCCAGTGGCCAGGTGCTCCTGGGGGGGGCAAACACCGAAGACGTTAGTGCCTACATCACCAACTCCGCCTTCCCCAATCCGTTCCCCAACGGTCCCGGCAACGGCAGCCTTTATGCCAGTTTCACCATTAACATGAGTGCAACCACGCTGCCGACCGGCGGAGGAACCTATTTCTTCCACTTCAAGGATCTCGGAACGATGAACTACCGGGCCAGGACGTGGGCGAGTAATACTGGGGCCGCCGCTGGGAAGTTCCGCCTCGGCATCAGCGCGGCGGGCAATAACCCCGTGTACATCGCGACGGATTTCGATCCGGGCACCACCTATACGGTCGTGGTGAAGTGGAATCTGGAGCAGACCAATGCCACCGTTTGGGTGAACCCCGTCTCGGAAAGCAGCATGTTGAACCGGGCCGATTCTGCCGACACCAGTAACCCGTCGTCGTTCAACGCCTACTGTGTCAGTCTGCGCGAAAACAATGCCTACACCGGCGCGGGCTTGATCACTTTCGATGATCTCAAGGTCGGCACGACGTTCGCCGACGTTTATACTCCCAGCGGTCCCCCGTCCGTCGGAGGCATCGCCGACCAAAGCATTCCCAAGAACGGGAACACGGGTCCCATCGCCTTTACGGTTGACAGCCCCATCTACGCGCCCTCCACGTTGGTGCTCAGCGGCACCTCTGACAACACCACCCTGGTGCCCAACAACCCGGCGAACATCAGCTTCGGCGGCAGCGATCAGAACCGCACAGTCACCGTTACTCCCGCGACCGGCCAGCAAGGCCAGGCTACGATCTCAGTCGTGGCCACCGACCCGGGCGCCCAGACGGGATCCACCACCTTCCAGGTCAAAGTCGGCGCGCCGGGCTTTGCCGCCGGCATTGCCAACCAGTTGACCGCGACCAACACGCCCACGGCGGCCCTTCCGTTCACACTCACGGACGCTGAGGGAGACACGCTCACTGTAACCGCGACCTCCTCCAACCCGACCCTGGTTCAGGACACGGATATCGTTGTCAGCCCCGCGAGTAGCACCAGCACGAGCCGGACGGTGAAGATCACGCCGCAGCCGGACAAGGCCGGCATCACCACCATCACCCTGACGGTCAGCGACGGTTTCACCAGCGCGACCACGAGCTTCACGCTCAATGTGTATCAGCAGCTTGGCGAGTTGCTGCTGGGCGACACCTTCACCTATGACGATGGCGAAATCAATGCGGTCAGCGGCGGATTCTGGCAGGCGCACAGCGCGGCGCTCTCGAACGACTGTGTGGTGGTCAACAACCAGTTGCGGGTGGCTACCACCAACTACGAAGACGTGAACGGGACCTTCACCAACTCGGTTTACCTCGTGGCAACCGGCGACAGCTCACCTCCTTACGCCTTTGCCGGCGTGATTCTCTATTCCAGGTTCACGGTGAATTTTGAAGTGCTGCCGTCTGGCAGTGGAGGAGGATATTTCGCGCATTATAAGGACCTGGGCACCTCGAACTTCCGCGCGCGCATCTTTGCCCAGACCAACGGCGCCGCAGCGGGCACTTTCCGCCTGGGGATCGCCAACGGAGGCAACAGCGCCTCGGCCGTTGTCCCGCAGGACCTCAGCCTGGGAACGACCTATACCGTTTACACGCGTTACAATGTGAGCACCGCCGAGAGCACTCTGTGGGTTAACCCCAACTCTGAAGCCAGCGGGGGGGTTACCGCCACGGATCTCACCACCCCGGTTGAAATTGACAAGTATTGCTTCCGTCAGACCTCGGGCATCGGCGTGGTGCTGGTGGATGATCTGCTCATCGGCTCGGCCTGGAGTGACGTTTTCACGGCGCCCGCGCTGTCCGCAACGACCATTAGCACCGGCAGCGGCAACTGGGATTCCTCCAGCAGCACCCTGAGCTACGCGGGCGGAAACGGCTCGCAGTTCGTCCTGCTGGAGTCTGCCAGCCCGACGGCCCCGATGAGTTCCTGGACGCGCGTAGCCACCAACTCCGCCACTCCGGGCAGCTTCACGATCCCGGCGGTGGGCACGGCCGCGCCCAAGTTCTATCGCGTTGCGAGCGAATAAGCGTGCCCGCTCTGTAGAACCGCATAGGCTTCGCGGGCCGGGTCACAAGACCTGGCCCGCTTTGCGTGTCTGGATGGGCCATGTGGGATTCAAGCCTGGTTGCTGCTGGAGGGTGAATTCGCAGCTTCTTCAACCCGGCGTCGTGGGGGCCATTTAGAATGGCGGCAAGGCGTTCGCCCCTGAAGGCGGCCAAGCGTAACCTGCAAGGGTCACGCGCGGTGGAGATTGACCGGCGCGAGTCAGGAGGCAGTCCGCCGCGCGGCTTCGGCTCCAGCCAGGTCTCGGGGCGGCGGCTGGGTTTTTTCCGCGAGAGGAGCACGCTCCTGATTGGCGCCCTGTTGTTGCTCCTCGTCGTCTGGGTGTTCCTGCCCTCGCTGCGCAACGGTTTCGTCAACCTCGATGACAATGTTTACGTGTATGAGAACTCCCGGGTCCTGCAAGGCTTGACCCTGGAAAACCTGCGCTGGGCATTCTCGAATCTTGCGGCCGGTTTCTGGCATCCGCTGACCTGGCTCACGTTGATGCTGGACTGCCAGCTATTCGGCCTGCGCCCGGCCGGGCACCACTTCACCAGCCTCCTGCTGCATGCCGCCAACACGATCCTGCTGTTCCTGGCCTTTCAGCGCCTGACCGGGGCAACCTGGCGCAGCGCCGTCGTGGCGGCGCTCTTTGCCCTGCACCCGCTCCACGTCGAGCCCGTGGCCTGGGCATCGGGCCGCAAAGACGTTTTGTGCGCGTTGTTTTGGATGCTCACGATGCTGAGCTACGCGCGCTATGTTGAGGAAACAAGAGGCGGAAGCCAGAAGCCAAAGGTTGGAAACCAGAGGTCAGTCTTCCATCTTCGATCCGCTCTCTTCTATCTTCTGTCCCTGCTTTGCTTCGTTTGCGGCCTCATGAGCAAGACGATGATCGTCACCTTGCCATTGGTTCTCTTGCTGTTGGATTGGTGGCCCTTGCGCCGCTTCCAACCCTCAGCGTGCAACCCCCGGCGCTCGATCCTGTTCCTTGAAAAGGCGCCCTTCCTCGGCGCCGCGCTGGTGGGGGGGCTCCTCACCCTGTATGCCGAGAAAGGAGTTGGCGCGCTCCCCACAGCCTCGGATGTGCCCATCTATTCCCGCCTGGCCAATGCCGTCCTCTCGTATCCGGGCTATCTCGGGCAGACGTTCTGGCCCGACCACCTGGCGGTGTATTATCCTTTCCCCCGGGCCTTTCCGGCTGGGACGGTCCTGGCCGCGGCGCTGCTGGGGCTGGCCATTACAGCGGGGGCATTATGGGCCGCGCGCGCGCGTCCCCACCTGGCTTTCGGTTGGATCTGGTACAGCGTCACCCTGTTGCCGGTGATTGGAATCATCCAGGTGGGCGGTCATGCGCATGCGGACCGCTATACGTATGTGCCGTTGATCGGGGTGTTCGTGGTTTTGGTCTGGGGCGCGCACGAGTTGACGGCGCGTTGGCGTTCTCAGCGTTTGCTCCTGTCCCTGGCGGGTGGCGCGGTCATATTGCTGTGCGCCGTCCTGGCGCGGCAACAGATCGGATGCTGGAAGGACAGCGAGACGCTCTTCCGGCACGCGCTGGCCGTGACTCAGGACAACGAATTGGCCCACAACAACCTGGGCACGGCGCTGGCGCGACAGGGCCGGGCAGAGGAAGCCGTCATCCACTTGCAGGAGGCCTTGAGGCTTGTGCCCGATTATCCCGGGATCCACAACAACCTCGGTGCGGCGCTGGCCCGGCAAGGGCGGCTGGACGAAGCCATCCCCCACTTGCGCGAGGCGGTTCGGTTGGCGCCTGGCGACGCCGGGGCGCACTGCAACCTCGCTGACGCGCTGACCTGGCAAGGGCGGTTGGACGAGGCCATTGCCGAATACCAGGCGGCGATCAAGCTGAACCCCAATGAGGCCGCCACGCACTGCAACCTCGGCAACGCGCTGGCCGGCAAAGGGCTGCTTGACGACGCGATTGCTTCTTACCGGCAAGCCCTGAAGCTGAATCCTGCTTTCATTGACGCGCATAATCGCCTGGGGACGGTTTTGGGCCTCCGTGGCCGTCTCGAGGAGGCGATCGGACAGTTCCACGAAGCGCTCAAGTTGTATCCTGAAAGCGCGGAAGCCCTCTGCGGCCTGGGGATCGCGCTGGTCAGGCAGAATCGCCTGGAGGATGCGATCACCCGCCTGCGAGCCGCCCTGGATCGGAATCCGAACTATGCTGAGGCGCACTGCAACCTGGGGGTCGCGCTGGCCGCGAAAGGGCGGTTGGAGGAAGCTGTTTTCCATCTGCGCGAAGCCCTCAGGCTTCGGCCCGACTACGCTGACGCGCAGAACAACTTGCGCGCCGCCCTCGACCTCAAGTCTTCCACCGCAGCGCCGCCTTCCGCGCTCCCGAGTCCGTGAAGCCGGGTGAGGGCACCCGGCCTGCAGGATGACGGTTTCGTGGGGGATGTAGGCCGGGTGCCCTCACCCGGCAGCGGTTGGCAGAGTCATAATGAGAATTGCTCCCCAAACCTTAGCCTTGTGAACAGGAAAGGCATCAATTGGTGAGGAAGGTATTGACACAAGGTCACCAACATGGTGATGTAGAGGTATGCCGGTATATACGAAGCGCAAGACCCGACTCCACGTCC
>Ga0209201_1001298_pt1 | contig 29630 bp, 24 predicted proteins | sample AD_UKC055_MetaG_FD_184411 | JGI IMG/M metagenome (GOLD analysis project Ga0209201, IMG submission 184411) | Active sludge microbial communities of municipal wastewater-treating anaerobic digesters from USA - AD_UKC055_MetaG (SPAdes) (version 2) | ecosystem: Engineered > Bioreactor > Anaerobic >...
GTATATTGTTGGGGTGCTGGGAATATACGATGGCACCTACCAGCTTACCATTCGCGACCCGCGCGACATCCAGTTCAACAACCCCCGCTTTGGCTCTCAACCACCTGCTAAAAATGCCACCATTGCTGATTTAAAGACCGCTTGCACCTCAAACCTGGTGAAAATTACACAGGATTTTGTGGTTGAGGCGGTTGTACTAGCCAACGACAAATCCGGGAATATTTACAAAAGTCTGTTTATTGAGGACGAATCGGGGGCAATAGAGTTTAAGATAGACGTGTACGACCTATTTGTTGATTTTCCGGTTGGAACAAAAATTGCCATTTCCTGTAAGGATATGTACGTGGGTAAATATGGCGGTGTGGTGCAGCTGGGTGGCGTTTACAACAATGCCATTGGCAGGATTTCCGCCAACGAGTTCTACCAGAAAGTCTTTGTGGTTGGTTCAGGATTTGAAGTAACCCCAATTCCTGTAAACATCAACGAGCTAACAGCCGACCTGGTAGGCAAATTAGTTACCATATCTGATGTTCAGTATATAGATTCCGAGTTGGGCAAAACATACGCCGAGTCGAGTATCACCAATCGTCATGTGGAGGACGCTTTGGGTAGTACCGCTATTGTGAGAACCAGTGACCGTGCTGATTTTGCGGGTATTACCCTTCCAGGCAAAAGGGGAAGTATAACCGCCGTGCTGAGCAAGTACTACAACGACTACCAGCTTTACATTCGTGACCTTACCGACGTTTGGATGACCCAACCACGTCGGGTTAAAAACTACATTCTTAAACAGGACTTTAGCTCTGCAACCGCAAACAGTCCAATTAGCGTTGGGGGATGGCAATCCATTGCGGAGGTTGGAACACGCAGATGGATGGCCAAGGTTTACTCGGGCAACACCTATGCCGAAATGAATCCATACCAGTCGGGCGAAGCCAGTAATATCGGATGGCTGATTTCCCCTGCTATTCCTGTTGCTTCGGGCGTAACAACCTATCTTACCTTCAACACCCAATTTGCCTACTGGGCCAACTCCACGCTCGAGGTATTTGTGTCGGAAAATTACGATGGAGCTAACCCTGCCTCGGCAACATGGACAAAACTTTCCAATGCTCACATCGTAACGCAGAGCGAAGGGCAAAATACATGGGTAAGCTCCGGCCTGGTTGATATTTCGGAGTTTCCCGGAACTATTTATCTCGGGTTCAAGTACTCTGGAGGAGGTTCTATTGGCCAAACCACCGCCTTTAGGGTTGATGACGTTAATGTTTTTACACAGCAGTAAAATTATTTAGCTGTTACTTTGGTACTCGAAGGCCAACCGGATTATCGGTTGGCCTTTACTTTAACCCACAAATTCTAAGATAAAGTATAAAGTGGTTTCAAGACTTGTCCCCCTCCCGGCGTAACTTGTCCGCCTACTTGCGGAACTTGTCCGGTGGTTTAAGCCCCGAAGGGGCGAAATAAGTAGCAAGGGGCGCAGCCCCTTGTATGGAGCGAACGATTTCTACAAGCCCTGAAGGGGCGAAATAGTTTTGAAACGATGAGCCTGGAGCAGAATTTTGGTAAAGAGCATGCTAAGCGTTCTTTCTTGTCTTGATACAAGAAAGAACCAAAGAAAATCAAGGCTGAAAAGCCCGACCCGATGGGTTCCCCGGGGGCGGAACTGCCACGCGGCACAACTCGCCCCGCCTACGGCGTGGCTCAAACAGTGCCGCTCGGGCATTCCCGCGCTACGTTCCACCCACGACCCATTTGCGGGTCAGGCTTTTATGCCGTTTCTCTAATGCCAACAACGTTCAACGATTCTGGCCTTTACGAGCACCGCGGAGAATACCTTTCCCCAGCTGGGGCTGAAGACAAGGATAAAGGTTAAAGGATAAAGGATAAAAAATTGCCTGGCTAACGACGAAACTTGTCTTTTACCTGGCGGAACTTGTCCGGCTCCTGACGGATTCCAGAACTTGTCCGCCTACTGGCGGAACTTGTCCGCCTACTGGCGGATTTCAGATTTAAGAACCTGTCCGGTGGTTTAAGCCCCGAAGGGGCTAGAGAGCCTAGACCCGGGCAAAGCCCTGGGTTTTAAGGTGGCCACGGGTATGTTGGCGATGCAAGTAGGAGCCTCTCTAAAGAACCATTGAGACCTTTTGCATCGCAACAGGAAAAAATAAGGTTTATATCACACCCCTTCAGGAATTCAGGGAAAAATTGCACGAAGTGAAATCAATACCAACAATACTCCTCTGCCCGTTAAATCTCAGAGCAAAAAACTTACTCCTTAATGAATGTACCCTGGTTTATCTCCTCAAATGCAACGCTGAGCTCATCGTTGGTGTTCATCACTATGGGGCCTCGCCATGCTATGGGTTCATTTATGGGTTGACCACCAAATAAGAGAAAGTTGGCACCATTACTTTCAGCTTTAAGCTGCAGAATAGATCCCTTGTCGAGTATAACACCATTTAAGCTGCCAATAGGCTTAGAGTAATCGGCGAACGAGATTTGCCCATCGTAAACAAACAGGAAGTAGCTGGAGTTGGCATTCAGCGCTTCGTCAAAAAGGGCATCGGGCCATAGCCTAACATCAAGAACATCAATGCTGCTGTTGTAGGGTGTACTTAATCCAACGGCCTTACGGAATCGACCGGCAATTACCCTAACCCTCGATGAGCTTGTTTCAACCTCCGGTATATCGGATGATTTTAAATCGTGGTAGGTAGGAGGTACCATTTTAAAGCTACGGGGAAGATTCAGCCAAAGCTGAAAACCATACATTAACCCCGAAATGGGCTTAGGCATCTCCTGATGGATTATTCCGCTACCTGCAGTCATCCACTGTACACCGCCCGGGTTAACTTCACCCCTATTGCCAAGGCTGTCGGAATGCTCGACCTTTCCCTGTAGCATATAGGTGATGGTTTCAATTCCACGATGGGGGTGCCATGGAAATCCAGCAGCATAGTCGGTAGGATTTTCGGAACCAAAGTAATCCAGCAAGAGGAAGGGATCAGTCTCCATTCTTGTGTCATACCCGAAAACCCTATTTAACTTTACTCCTGCACCATCGGTAACCTGCTGGGCGGGAATAACTCTCCTTACCGTAATCACCACCTGCTTATTTTAGACCGTTAAGTTAGTAAATATTTTGATAATGTCAAATTAAAACTCTTATGGCAAGTTTTTAACGTGCATATTGTAGAACCAGGAGCGCTTTTACTTACTATCAGACTATTTTTTACAATAACACTTACACCCAATGCTTTGTTGACAAAAAAATGAAGAGCCAGTAGGCAGTTTTTCCATTTCTTACTACTTTTATCGGAAATTAAGATTTGATGGTATGACAAAACTAAGGGCGTTTATACTTTCTTTAACGCTAGCTGCTGCCTTTAGCCTTGCTCACGGGCAGGAAACAAGCATAAGCACCCGTGAGGAAGCTCTTTTTGCAAAAGCCTTTGAGCTTTACCAGAAGGGGTTGTATGCCAGCTCGCAGAAAACATTCCAGAAGTTTCTGTCTGAATATTCCTCGGACGTTGTGGCCCAGCTAAGGACCGATGCAGAATTTTACAGCGCCATTTGTGCCATTGAACTTAACAACAACGATGCTGAGTACCTTCTTGGCCGTTTCATTCAAAATCATCCCGAAAGCCAGTACATTGATTTAGCCTACTTTGTCATGGGCAAGCGGCAGTACCAGCAAAAGAACTTTACCAGCTCAATCTACTGGCTATCCATGATTGACGGGGAAGGACTAGACAGGGAAAAACGCTACGAGATGCAGTTCATGCTGGGTTACTGCTACTTTATGACGAACGATTTTGAGCTGGCAAACAAGTGGTTATACCAGGTAAAGGACATGGACAGCAAATTTTCCGGGCCTGCAACCTACTACTACTCACACATTGCCTACCTTCAAAAAAAATATGCAACCGCACTAAAGGGTTTTGAAAAGCTTCAGAACGATGAAACGTTTGCTCCTATTGTTCCCTTTTACATATCCCAAATCTACTACTTGCAGGGCGATTACCAAAAGGTAGTGGCTTATGCTCCTCCACTGGTAGCCGATAATGCCACCAGACGAACCCCTGAAATAGCACGAATAGTTGGTGATTCATACTTCAAACTTCGGCAGTACGACAGCGCGCTAGTTTACCTGAACAAGTATGTTGAAAAAACTCCCCAGCTATCGCGCGACGATTACTACCTGGTAGGATTTACCTACTATAAGACAGGGAATTTTTCTGAAGCAGCCAAGCACCTTGAGCGAGTTTCCACGGTTGATGACTCGTTAAGCCAAAATGCCAACTACCACCTGGCCGACTGCTACCTGAAGCTAAACGACAAGCCTAAAGCCAGGCAAGCTTTTGGAATGGCTGCAAAGCTAGATTTCGACTCTTTTATCAAGGAGGATGCACTTTTTAACTTTGCCAAGCTCACCTACGAGCAGCTTTACGCACCCTTCAACGAGGCAATTGAAGCATTCAGGCAGTACATCACCCTTTACCCAAACACTCCACGTACTGACGAAGCCTATAACTACTTAACCTTGGCCTACCTAAGCACAAGAAACTACAAGGAGGCGGTAGATGCGCTCGAAAAAATCAAAGTGCAAGACGTAACCATTAAAACCGCATACCAAAAGGCAACATTCTACAGAGGATTGGAGCTATTCCAAAACATGCAATTCGACGATGCCATTACGATGTTTGCAAAATCGCTCGAAAATTCAGCCTATAACCCTACAATTGCAGCGCTGGCAACCTACTGGCAGGCCGAGGCTTATTATAGACTAGAGCAGTTTGAAAAAGCAGCTGAGGGCTACAACCGATTCATTTTAACTTCCGGTGCCTTCAGCTTACCCGAGTACCTAATGGCACACTACAACCTTGGTTATTCCAACTTCAAACTTAAACGTTACGATGAGGCCGTTGTGTGGTTTCGCAAGTTTACCAACCTTAGCAACGATGAGAAAAACGTTTTTGTCGGCGATGCCTACAACAGAATCGGAGATTCATTTTTCATTCAGCGTCGCTACTGGGCTGCCATAGACTACTACGATAAAGCCATGGCTATTGGCACAATTGATGCCGATTATGCCCTGTTCCAAAGAGGCTTCGCTCTTGGGCTGGTCGAAAGGCCCGAAAAAAAGATTGAATCCCTTCAGAAGCTGCTAACCTTATACCCCAGCTCAAGCTACGCTGACGATGCAATTTTTGAAATTGCACAAAGCCAGCTGGTTCTTACACAAACAGGCAAGGCTATGGAAAACTATAAGCTGATTGAGAAAAACTATGCCGGTAGCAGCTACTACGTAAGGGCATTGGTTCAACTTGGGCTACTCTACTACAATTCCGAAAACCCTGATAGCGCCATGATGTACTTCAAGCGCGTGGTGGAAGGATTCCCAAATTCTCCTGAAGCAAAAAATGCCCTGATGGGAATAAGAAATATTTACGTGGACAGGGGCGATGCAAACACCTACTTCAACTACGCCTCCAGCTTGGGCAGCCTGGCCAACATGAGCCTAGCCGAAAAGGACTCGTTAACCTACATTTCGGCCGAAAAAATCTATATAACGGGCGATTGTGAAAAATCAAATGCCGCTTTTTCGAGCTACCTGCGCGATTTCCCCCAGGGCAACTTCAGCATTAATGCCCTTTTTTACCAGGGTGAGTGTTACCGCAAGCAAGGCATGCGCGATAGGGCAATTGAGGCTTTCGATGATGTTGCTACCCGGCAAAAAAACGACTTCACCGGTCAGAGCCTACTCAGGTTAGGCGAACTTTATTTTGAAAAGGGAAGCTACGACAAAAGCTATGAGGCATACGCAAAGCTTGAGTCGGTTGCGGAGTACAAATCAATGCTTCAGGATGCCAGGATAGGAATGCTGCGCTGTGCCTTTGAACAAAAGCAATATGCCGACATTCCGGCAATAGCCAGCAGCATACTTTCGGCAGAAAAGCTACCCGATGAGCTTGAGCGTGAAACCCAATTCAAGCTGGCTAAATCGCTCTACGAACTTGGAAGAACCGACGAGGCCTTAGTTGAGTATTCAAAGGTGGCTACCAATCTTAAAACAGCCGAGGGGGCAGAGGCAAAGTACATGAAGACCAGCATTTACTTCCAGAAAAAGGATTACAAGAAAACCGAAGCGGAGGTTTTCGATTTTGCCGAAAAGAACACCCCCCACCAGTACTGGCTGGCCAAAAGCTTCATACTGCTGGCCGAAGTGTACGCCAACCAGGATGACTTCTTTCAGGCCAAAGCTACCCTTAATAGCGTTATTGACGGGTATTCCAGCACAACCGATGGCATTATTGACGAGGCTACCGCTAAGCTTAACCAGCTGGTAAAGACCGAGAAGGATAAGCAGTCAGTAAAGGTTGATGAGGGTGTTACTTTTTAGATGTTCCATTCTTTTAAACTAGCCAGACATGCAGAGCAGAAAATACACCAATAAGCACACACCTCATGTTGAGGTTTGCCGGTTGGCAGCGCCATACCATTTAGCCAAAAAACCAACAATATTGAATACCCATAAGCACATAAAACAACATTTTGCGCCCAATATACTGCTGGCAGGCACACTGGCGTTTATATTTACCACAAACCTGCTGGTTGGTAATAAGGCTGTAGCCCAGGAAACCAGCCTTAAAAAGGAGGTAATGGTTGTTAGACCATACGAGCCCTCCATTTCTGATGCCTTCAAAATAAACCAGCTCCCTAAAATAGAGGACACTATTAGGGTTACCCCAAACTTTACCTACTCCATCGTTCAGCGGCCTGCCGTTACAGCTTTTACACCTAGCCCTATCTCAGCAGCTCGAATGATGGCCGAACCATTGAAGGATTTATCAAAGGGGTACATTAAGCTGGGGATGGGAAACGCAGTACTTCCAGTTGCCGAGGTATACTTCATGAGCAAGCGTAATCCGGACTTTATGTATGGCGCTTGGGTACAGTACCGCTCAAAGATTGGGAAGGTTAAACTAGAAAACAGCAAAAAGGTTGATGCCAGCTCATCCACGGCTGATATACAGATTTTTGGGAAAAGAATGTTTGCCAATAAAATTCTTCAGGGAGATTTAGGCTATAGCAACAACGCAAGAACCTACTACGGGTACAACATACTGGATAGCCTGACTAGCCCAACATCCGATAAGCAAAGGGTTAACAGGGTAAACGCTAACCTCAACTTCAACACATCCCGGAAGGATTCAGCCCATTTCAACTATAACGCCCTAGCTAGCTTTGAACATCTAGGCGATAAGTTCGATATGCAGGAAAACAGAATTACCGGATTAGGAGGACTCAATAAGTATTTAAAGCAGGAGCAACTTGGCGTTGATATCTCATTTACCCACTACTCCCGAAGCAGCCAGTTTGACATGCAGAAAAATTCTATTCTGAACATTTCACCATGGATTCATTTCTTTGGGAAGCAGTGGCGGGCAGTAGCCGGGCTATACATGGTTTACGATGCCAACTCCGGAATCAACAACACCTTCATCTATCCACGCGCCATGCTCTCCTATGATGTTGTAAGCCACTATGTTATACCCTACATTGAATTTGGAGGCTACCTTGAGGAAAACTCCTACTCCAAGCTTATTCGGGAGAATCCCTGGATAACGCCTGGCATTAGCGCCTGGAACACAACCCATAAGCTGGTGATGACGGGTGGAGTAAAGGGGAAGTTTAGCGCCAAGGTATCCTACAATGTTCAGGCCTCCTACTCCATAGTTGACAGCTTATACTTCTATACAAACATCAGCATCAATCCGGCAAATCCGCTGTATAATAGGTTCAACCTGGATTTCGATAACGTTGAGCTTACTAAAATTTTAGGCGAGCTCACCATCGCTCCATCGGAAAGGTTCAGCGTTCTGATTCACACCGAGTACTTCAGCTACAAAATGAATGAGCTGGCACATCCATGGCATAAACCCGACTACAACACCTATGCTGAGCTACGCTATAACCTAAGGGATAAGATATACACCAGCATACAACTTTTTGCCGTAGGCAAACGTTGGGTGCTCTCGCCCGACGGGGTATCGCCTGTTAGGCTTAAAGGGTACGTGGATGCCAACCTGGGATTCGACTACAACTTCAACAACAGGCTTTATGCATTCCTAAACCTGAACAACATCACCTCGTCACGCTACCAGGAATGGTATCTCTATCCTGTTCAGGGATTCAACCTTCAGGCTGGGCTATCGTATAAATTCTAGCCGGAAATGTTGAAAGTTTAAGATATCAGGCTCAACTTTGACCTTTCCACAGCATTTGCACCATTTTTTCGTGGAACAAATCGTATCCTTTCAATTCGTAACCCCCTTTAACCAAACATAGGAAGCTGCTCGAAATTGCACCTGAGGCAATTTACTGGCTACACAATTATTTTTCTTCAAGTTATAATAGGCCAACCCGCAGGATTTTAAAAAAATGGACTTTATGGTTAAATAATGCTAAATTTGTTTCTTGAAATTATTTAACTGCCGAACAATGCACTGCCAAACAGCAAAAGAGATTAAATCAAGCTTGATAACACACGGGTTAGGTTGGATTTTTTTAATTTCAACCTTCATGCTGAGCATGCCTCGGCTAGCTGCCCAACCCGCAGGATTTAAGGAAATATTTACCGATGCCGAATACTACCTTCTGATGGACGATTACCAGGAAGCGCTACCCCTTTACCAGAAACTTTACAAGCTGGATTCTACCAACAGCAATATCCATTACCGGCTTGGCCAGTGCTACCTGAATATTTCCGGGAAAAAACAAATGGCCATACCCTTCCTAGAAATGGCCGCTCAAAGCATTAGCCCAAAGTACGTAGAAGGGTCATACCGTGAAACAAAAGCTCCGTTGAATGCCCTCTTTTACCTTGGGCAGGCCTACATGATCAACATGGAGCTTTCCAAAGCCCTCAATGCGTTTACCCAATTCCGGGAGAACCTGAACGTTGGCGATATATACAACCTCGACTATGTAAACCAACAGATTAAGGCCTGCCAAACCGCCGCCTCTTTTCTCGAAAAACCGCTCAACATAAAAAAGGAGCGGTTTGTCCTGCTTCCAGGCAGAAATGTTAGCATTAGCTATCCGGTTTTCTCGGGCGATAGGCAAAGTTTAGTATTTACTGTAAAGGAAAAATTCTACACCGCTCTATACCATAGCGTGAAAACCAATGGTGAATGGGGAACACCCAGCAACATCACCCTTGACTTGGGCGTAGAAGGTGAGGTTTACTCCACATCCCTTAACCATGATGGCACCAAACTCCTTATTTTTATTAATGACATGGGTTCAGGGAATATCTACATATCTACCCTTGAAGGTGGAAAGTGGCAACTTGCAAAGAAATTTCAGGGTGATATAAACTCTAGAGACTGGGAAACCTTTGCCTCCTACTCGGCCGATGACAAGTATATTCTTTTTACTTCGAACCGTAAAGGTGGCGTTGGAGGGCTTGATATATACATTTCCGAGTTACTTCCTGGTGATAAAGTTTCGCCTCCGTCCAACCTTGGTGAAATCATAAATACACCCTACAACGAGGAATCGCCCATATTAAGCCCCGATGGCAATACCCTTTACTTCGCATCACAGGGACATAACAGCATGGGCGGATACGATATCTTCTACTCCAAACGTATTCCCAACGGGCAATGGTCAAATCCTGTAAATATCGGATACCCCATAAACACTCCCGACGATGAGTATTTTTACTTTCCTTTTGATTCCAGCACCGCCGTTATGCCCTTAGCCTCCAACGGTGAATCGCCATACAACGAACTTTACCAAATCTCCATAAATCCTGCCCCACCGGTAAGGTACGTTGGACTCGACGGCTCCATCTACCTTACCGACAACTCCGACATCCAATCGGCTGATGTTAAAATTATCATTACCTCCGACAGTATACTGAACATAAGAGATACCATTGTTCCCTCCAAAATTGGCAAGTTTACATGTACACTAACACCAGGGACATACAGAGTTGAAGCAGCCAGCAACTTCTACAGCATGGAGCCGGTGCACCTGTATATTCCTCGCAACTTTAACCAGGAGGTTTATCCGCTAGAGCTGAAACTTCAACCCAAAATGGTTGCCGAGGGCGCCGTCATCAAGCTGCAGAATATTCTTTTCGACTTCGACAGCTACGCCCTTACCCGCGAAGCTAAGTTTGAACTTGAAAAGGTTTTCAACCTGATGGCCGAAAATCCATCATTATACATTGAGGTTACAGGGCATACCGATAGTAAGGGCTCGCCCATTTACAACCTAAAACTTTCGGCCAAGCGCGCCAGTGCCGTAGTGGATTACCTGGTTGCAAAAGGGATTGACGAAAGACGTTTCATTGTTCGCGGGCTAGGATCGCTGGAAAATCTTGCCACAAACACCAATCCCGATGGAAGTGATAACCCGGCCGGGAGACAATTCAACCGTCGTGCCAGCATTAGAATTTTCAACCCCGATAAAAAAATCAGCATTGAGTATGTTGATGTTCCTGAACATCTTAAACCCATAAACTCTCGATATACCATACTACTAGCCCAACCCGGTGTTAAGCCTACAGAAAAACAGATTTCAGAGGTGGAGAAAGCCCTGGACATGAATACTCAGGTCTATGCGGTTGGATCATACAGCTTTATATGCATTGGCAGCTTCTCTTCCAAATCCGATGCCATCGAATCGTTCGGGAAGGTTGTTGACCTCAACTTCCCACAAGCGGTAATTATCAACGAAAATGAGCTGCAGCGAATTGTCAGATCCTCGCAAAAGCAGCTAATCACCAAACGCACTATCTACACCATACTGGTGGTAACCTGCGAAAAGCCGCTAAACCAAGACTCATTCAAAGGGTTCCCGGTAACGGAGGAGAAAGGCGAAGACGGTCTGTACAGGTACTATTTTGGCATCTTTGACACCAGGGACTCTGCCAAAAAGAATCTCGACACCGTTAACTCTCTGGGATTTCCGAATGCAATTATAGTGAAGCTCGAAAAGAACAGGTGATGACTGAAGGTGTTTTGGAAAACAACATGGTAAAACTCAGGGCACCGGAACCCGATGATGTGGATTTGCTCTACGTTTGGGAAAACAACATGGAAATATGGAAGGTGAGCAACACCATTACCCCATTCTCACGCCACCTGCTAAAAAAATACATCGAAACAGCACACCTCGACATTTGGGAGTCAAAACAACTTCGACTCATCATTGAGGCTAAGGATCAGAACGCCCTGATGAATGTTCCTGTAGGGTTGATTGACCTTTTTGACTTCGACCCCTACCATCTTAGGGCAGGGATAGGTATTCTGATTGCAAACCAGCAGTACCGTCGCAGAGGCTATGCTACTGAGGCACTAAAACTCCTCGTTCGGTACTGTTTTGGCATCCTCCAGCTAAACCAGATTTACTGCAACATATCGGCCGATAACCAGGTTAGCCTGCAGCTCTTCAAGAAGCAAGGATTCGTTGAGGTTGGGGTAAAAAAATCATGGTTAAAAACGCAAAGCGGCTGGGAGGATGAGGTAATGCTCCAGCTCCTTAACCCCAAACCACGCCTACCAAAAAACTAACCCGGAATAAAAGCTGCCAGGGTTCAAACCACAAGCTGCACGAGTAAAAAATTCCGAGTTGCAATTAATCAAAGTTAAAAAGGCTCGGAATATCTGGCCATAGAGACTTAACCTCTGGATTTTTGCTACAGAACTCGTTGGTGTGCTTACAGTAGGTGTAGTCATTCTTCCACGATGTGCCGTTTGCTGAAATTTCCCGAAGCGCATTGGCAATGTACTCCACCTCGGCATCGGTGGTTGTTGGATGTAGCGACCACCTAACCCAGCCGGGCTTCTGAGAAAAATCGCCATGATTAATCATTTCGGTAATCCGGTGCGATTTATCTTTAGTAACATTCAACAGGAAATGGCCGTATGTACCGGCACAAACACACCCGCCCCGCATTTGAATGCCGTAGCGCTCGCTTAGCAGGGTAACCACCAGGTTGTAGTGGAGCTCATCAATGTAGAATGAAATAGAGCCAATTCTTTGGCAGCAGTTTTCGGCCAAAATATGAAGCCCGGGGATACCCTTCAGCTTTTCGAAGGCAAGATTCACGAGCTCCTCCTCGCGAAGGGCGATATTTTTAACCCCCATTTTCTCCTTGAGCCTGATGGCCAGTGCAGAGCGAATGGCCTGAAGGAAACCGGGCGTTCCACCATCCTCCCGCCTTTCGATATCGTCAATATACTTGTACTCACCCCAGGGGTTCGTCCAGTCCACCGTTCCGCCTCCAGGGTTATCGGGAACCCTGTTTTTATAAAGTTGCGAGTTGAAAATTAGCACGCCCGAAGCCCCGGGCCCACCAAGAAACTTGTGGGGTGAAAAGAATATGGCATCCAGCCTCTCAAGTGGTTCGGAGGGGTGCATGTTAATTTCTTCATAGGGAGCAGATGCGGCATAATCAACAAAACAAAGGCCTCCGACCTCGTGCATGATACGCGCCAACTCGTGAACAGGAGTTCGGATACCGGTTACATTGCTGCAAGCCGTAAAGGAACCAATCTTCATTGGCCTGTCGCTGTAATTCTCAAGTGTTCTTCTTAAATTAGCTGGTGAAACCATGAGGTTCTCGTCGGGCTCCACCACCACCACCTCGGCAATAGTTTCGTACCATGAGGTTTGGTTGGAGTGGTGCTCCATGTGGGTAACAAACACCACCGGCCGCTCTTTAGGGTTGGCAAAGACAAAGCTGTAGTTTTTTAACCCCAGGATGCGCTGGAATTTATTTACTGAGGATGTCATTCCGAAACCCGAAGTTACAATTACATCATCCGAACCAGCATTTACGTGCCGTTTTATCTCCTTTAGGGCAAAGTGGTAGGCCTCGGTCATAAATTTCCCAGTGTAGCTGCTCTCGGTATGGGTGTTGGCCACCATGGGGCCAAAAACATTCAGCATCCTCTCCTCTATTGGCCGGTATAGCCTGCCACTGGCAATCCAGTCGGCATAAATTAATGGCTTCTGCCCAAAAACAGTGGGGTAGGTTGTATCAATCCCTACAATGTTCTTCCTGAACTGCTCAAAGTACTTCTCGGTTTGGCTCATTTCATAGTAATATTTTGAGAAAAATTATCTTCAACTTTGCTCCATCACGCTGTAATCAGGAATTTCATTTAGACTGTAGGAGTTCCCCGATTCCCAGCTTACAGCAAAGGTGTAGTGTTTAATTCCGTTTGTAATCACCAGGTAGGGAGCCTTAAAGTATGAGTTGTAGCGAACAACCTGGTCAACAGTGCTCTCGCTGAGTTCAACATCAGCAGCCTTACACTCTACAACCACTAACGGCTTCCCGGCTCTACCATAGACCACCACATCGGCTCTATGGTTTACCCCATTCAGCAAAAAAGCAACCTCCACCCCTATTAATCCCGTGGGAACATTCTTAAAATCGCAAAGGTAGCGAATAAGGTGTTGCCTCACCCACTCCTCAGGGGTTAGAGGTACGAATTTTTTCCTTACAGCATCAAAAATCTGTAAGCTTTTACCAACCTCCCTTACTCGGAAGTCAAATTCTGGGAAATTGAGCCTGCTTATACCTTCAACAGCCATAGGGCAAAAGTACTAAATTCCGGTTGGGGTGCAAATGCCAACCAATCAACCTATAGAGTAGAAATTTGAGATAAAGAAAATACTGTTCATTTTTTCAGATACTCAAGGCTTCTAAATATGAACGGGTTAAACCATAAGTGAATAAAATATCAGCAAATATTTGCTAACCAACCAAAAATGAAATTTTTCATTTCAAACCCGCTATCGGTTTCAAAAAATATTTGTTAATTTGTGTTACTAGATAACCTAAAAAATTAACCTAATAATGAAGAGGCTACTATTCACCCTGGTCATAGTAATGGCTTATGGCATCTCGAATGCACAGCTGTTCAAGGTTTTTGGACACGAGGTAGGGTATATTTACGTTGGACCCAGGCTTGGCATGAACTTTTCCAAGTTTTCCGACTTTAACGGCACTTATGAAAAAAGCCGGTTTGGATATGAGTTTGGAGCAGTGGGGGAGTTTGGTTTCACCACTCGTTTTTCCATTCAAACCGAGCTGATGTTCCTGTCGAAGGGAAGCAGGGATGAGAATTTTGGAAAAATCAGGATGAACTACATCGGCATACCCATTCTGGCCAAATACGGATTCAGGGCGTTGGGGCTGGACAAGGTTTATGTGATGGGCGGAACGTTTGCCAACGTAAGGGTTGGCGGCGCTTGGGTATATGACGATGGCACTACCTATGAACTGGGAGGTGGTATGAAAAAATTCGAGTGGGGAATGGGGCTGGGTGCAGGAGCGCAGTACCCGTTTAAAACTGGTGTAGCAGCTTTGGATTTAAGGTACTCATTGGGGTTCTCAGATATTCATTCGGATGATAATATTACGACTCACTCCAGATCATTCGAGGTAATTCTCACCTACAAGTTCGATTTGGTTGACCTGATGTTCAAGTTGAAGAAGAATAAAACTCCGGAACCTGAACCAGCAGGTAACGAAGTGGATAGCAACAATGCCAAGGGGCTGAAGATTGAAAAAAGAAACTAACCCTTAGCTATTACCTTATTTATTTTGTAGAAGCCTGCCATCAGGCTTTTATTGTTAAAAGTGATAAGCTAGTGCAGCCTGACACCAATCAAGTGGATAAACTCTTCGCGGGTGTTATCGTGGGTTAGGAAAGCACCGGTGAATGCAGAAGTGGTGGTTACGGAGTTCTGCTTCTGAATGCCCCGCATCTGCATGCACATGTGAGCAGCTTCAATCACCACGGCCACTCCCAATGGGTTGAGCGTTTCCTGAATGCAGTCGCGGATTTGAACGGTAAGCCGTTCCTGAACCTGAAGCCTTCGGGCATAGGCATCTACAACCCTGGCAATTTTACTTAAACCGGTGATATACCCATTTGGGATGTAGGCAACATGAGCTTTCCCGTAAAAGGGTATCATGTGGTGCTCGCACAGCGAGTAGAGCTCGATATCCTTCACCAGCACCATCTGCCGGTAATCCTCCTTAAACCTGGCGCTTCGTATCATCTCATGTGGGTCAACATTATAGCCGTGGGTAAGGAACTGAATGGACTTAGCCACCCTTACAGGAGTTTGAACCAAGCCCTCCCGCGAGGCATCCTCGCCAATAAGCTTGATTATCTCACTGTAGTGGTAGGCAAGTTTTTCTGTTGTCTCGGCGTTCCAACGCTCAATCCGGGAGTAACCCTCCTCATCGTTTATAGATGCGCCCTGGTTAATTTCTTCCATTTCCACAATAAATTTATTCCCCGTAGTACTCTACAGAGTTGTTTTCTGTTTCTACTATCCTGATGCAGTGAAGTAAAGCACCAACAACCGCTAAAGGTTTTTGGAGCTCATTCCAGATTGAAACAGCCAGGTTTTCGGTTGAGGCCATTTTGCCCCTCATAAAATCAACATCCATGTTGATGTTCTTATGGTCAAGCTTCAGCACTACCATGTCATGCACAATCCGGCTAATATCCTTGGCATTCACCGCATACCCCAAATCCGCATTAACCTCGCCCTTAACTGTAACAAATAGCTCGTAGTTATGCCCATGCCAGTTGGGATGCGAGCACTGACCAAAAATTTGAAGATTTTGCTCATCGCTCAAATCCGGATTAAAAAGACGGTGGGCCGAGCTAAAACGCTCCCTTCGTGTTAGGTAAACAACAGGCATATAAACCACTGTTTAGCGAAAACAAACTACAAAACTAAGCTCTTAAATTTAAAGTTATACGCTTTTTGTAATTTTGATGAGCTAAAATGAAACCATACGACTCATGTAGGCAGTTTAACATTTTAGGAATTTTATTGTTCAAAACGGTAATCAGGCGAATTTAAGAACATGAACCGAATTCTTCTAGTTCTGGCAACCCAGGTTGAGGCCATGCCAATAGCCACAAAGAAGCTACCCATAGGCTTTCCAACGGCTATGAGCCTTACGGAAAGACACCACGTAGATATTCTGGTTACCGGAGCTGGTGCAGTGCCCACAGCATATCATCTGGCCAGGAATTTATCAACCTACAACCTCATTATAAACTTAGGCATAGCTGGTAGCTACCGGGCAGAAATTATGCCGGGCAGCTTGGTTACTTTAGGTAGCGACGCATTTGCCGACTATGGGATAGATAACAACGGGCATTTCGAGCCAATCAATAGTTTTGATTTTAACAATGACACTCCTTACCGGCTCGATAGGCTAGAAAGTCCCTGGTTAAACCAATTTAACCTAGCGCTTCCTGTTGTAAAGGGCATTACTGTTGGAACTACTAGCGGTTCAACAGAAAGGATTGCCAGGTTGCGAGAACAATGGAATCCCGATATTGAAACCATGGAGTCGGCAGCTGTCTTTTTTGCTTGCCTCGCTGCCGGCAAGCCTTTCATTTGCCTGCGCGCCATTTCCAACGCCGTTGAGCCCCGAAACCCAAAAAACTGGAGAATTAAACTGGCCGTTGATAGGCTAGCCGATTGCACCCTCGACCTGCTGGAAAATAAAATAGCATAATCATGCAAAGCAAAAAACCTCTTAAACTTAACTTTTCTACCTGCCCCAACGATACCTTTATGTTCTGCGCTATGGTTAACCGCTTGGTAGAAACCAAAGGGTATCAGTTTGAACCCTACCTGGCCGACATAGAGGAGTTGAACCGGCTAACAGCACAACAGCTACCGGATATCACCAAGCTAAGCTACGGAGCATTCCCGGAGCTTTCGGCCAGCTACCAGCTGCTGGACTCCGGTAGCGCCTTGGGAAGCGGCGTTGGCCCTCTGGTAGTTAGCAGACGTAAAATTTACCCCGATGAGGTGGCCTACACCAGAGCTGCTCTCCCCGGCGAACATACTACAGCCCACCTGCTATTCAACCTTGCCTACCCCAATGCAATGAATAAAAAATTCTACCTTTTTTCCGAAATCGAGCAGGCTGTGCTGGACAACGAGGCAGATGTAGGTGTGCTCATCCATGAGTCACGATTTACTTACATGACCAAGGGGCTAACTAAGGTAGCCGATTTAGGTGAATTCTGGGAAAAAAGAACCAACCTACCCGTACCCCTCGGGGGAATTGCCATTAGAAAAGACTTACCTGAAAACCTGAAAACCGACATTGCCATAATATTGCAAAGCAGTATAAAGTTTGCATTTGCCAATCGCTCTGCCACCATGCCCTATGTCAGACGCTTTGCCCAGGAAATGGACGAAGAAGTTATGGAAAAACATATTAACCTCTACGTCAACAACTTCTCTCTATCACTGGGTAACTCGGGCAGAACTGCCGTGCTGGAGCTCCTTAAAACATCCGGAAAACTGCCGGACAACTGTGAAACCAAGTCTCTTTTCATATACTGAATGATAGCCTTGGCATTGCGCAAGCTGCTTTTCGCCAAATAATTTGAATTTTTACAGCTCAAACCCTTTAAACTTTGATTTGAAAACGATATTTTTATGATTACAATAACTTTTTAAATGCTCAATGGAAAGTCACCATCATACCAACAATAACACCAAAACACCCATTTTTGGAAAAACTCAATGCATTGTTGACAGGATACAATCGCTCGACCAAAAATGGTATGTAGAATTCTGGCTGATTCGTTACTACTTCATGGGAATTGAGGTTTACAGGTACAAAAAGGAGAAGGTTAAGCTGAATGGGAAAAACAACGAGCTTGCCAAGAATGGTAGCGAGTAGAATCCACGCTAAAATCTAATACTTACCTCTTAAATAGCCATCCATATCCCATTTTTTCTTTTCCGGAAGCAATAGATGGATGATCAACTCAAAGATTATTTATAAAGAGCCATAGTGCGACCATCTCAATACAACCAACGTTAACGGGATAGTAAATTTTGGGTGTTTCTGAGATAAATAACAAGATTTTGTTGCCCTGCCTTCAGTATATTTGAAAAAAATATTGCCATATACCTGATGATTTCTACAAACGAACGCTACAACCGATTTATAGAGTACTTTAACCGAACCATGCCGTCGGCCACAACGGAGCTGAGCTACAGCAACCCCTACGAGTTACTGGTAGCAGTAATCCTAAGCGCCCAGTGCACCGACAAGCGTGTGAACATGGTAACTCCTGATTTTATTAAACGCTTCCCCAACCCTGAAACGCTGGCAGCATCAAGCACCGAGGAGGTGTACGAGCTGGTGAAAAGTTGCACCTACCCCAATAGCAAGGCCAAGCATCTGGTGGAAATGGCTCAAACCCTGCTCTCCAAGTTTGACGGCAAGGTGCCCGAGGATGTTCAACTGCTACAGCAGCTGCCGGGAGTTGGGCGTAAAACAGCAAACGTAGTGGCCTCGGTAGCTTTTAACATACCTGCCATGCCTGTTGATACGCATGTTTTCAGGGTTGCCAGACGTTTAGGTTTGGTTACTAATGCCAAAACACCGCTGGCAGTCGAACGGCAGCTTACTGAAAAAATCCCGGCCCAACTGCTTGCTACAGCGCACCATTGGCTTATACTACACGGACGCTATGTTTGTACAGCCCGAAATCCAAAATGTAGCGAATGTGGCTTAGCTGACATTTGCAAAGAGTTTCGCAGCAATGCAAAATCTTCAGAAAAATAAAAGCCAGCTATACAGTAGTCAACCATCTAAGATTCGGAGAACATCAAAAAAATATTATGCCCAAATACCGGGGATGTACCCATGCAAAGAAGTGGCTTCAAATGGAACCCTGAACTACAGGTAATTTCTTGCAGCTATTCTTTATTAAACAACCAGGTAGGGTAACTTGCATAAACAAGCATGAATAACCGTGCGTTACCTACGAGTTCGGCGAAACCTAAACATGGGTATCCTTTCCGCTTAACCCCCATGCCTAAAGGGTATGAAAATCATAAACCTAAAAGTAACGTACAAATGAAAAAAGCGAAATGATTCAACCAAACAAAATAAAAAGTAGCTTTCATTTCTGCATTTCTATATTTATTGTCATTTTTGCCTTCACATAGCTAGCATTAATCAAAGTATGAGCATGCCCCATGTTGTCAAAAAAAATTTCAGGCTGTTGCGCCGCATATTATACTTCGCATTAGCCATCGGAATTGTGCTGATATTCATACCCCAAAAAGGGAGGTTCAAGTACGAATTTCAAAAGGGTAAACCTTGGATGCACGATGATCTTTATGCTCCCTTTGATTTTCCCATATACAAAACAGATGCAGAGCTCTTTTCGGAGCGAGCCGAGATACTAAAAAATTTTAGCCCCTTTTACCGCTTCGACTCTACGGTTGCACAGGAGGCTATTCAACAGTTCAGGGTTGACTTTCACGAAACATGGGTCAAATTCATAGCCGAAAATAACGGTGTTCAGCCCCTTTCCTTATCAAAAGTCAATGAGTTGTCAACTTTTTATGAGAATGAGGCTATCAACGCCATTCAGCACGTAATGGACAGCGGGATACTCAATAAAACAGAAAATCTGGTTAGCAATGACATGGCAAGCTCCAAGCTAACAATTCTTGCCGGTAACGTAGCTCGCGAAACTCTTTACGAAAATGTTTTTACCAAACGTAAGGCTCTGGAGTATGTAAAAAACAAGCTTCAACAAGCCACTCCCCCTGGCAGAACACCCGTAGGCAATATATGGGCTTACATGGATTTACAAAAGTACATCCAGCCCAACCTGATGTATGATGATTTCATAACCCAAAAGTACAAGAACGAGCAAATTGCGAGCATATCGCTAACCAAGGGGATGATACAGGTAGGCGAGCGCATCATATCAAAGGGTGAACTCATCACTTCCAGTATATACCAAGTGTTGGAATCGCTTAAAAAGGAGTACGAAATCCATCTGGGCAGCAGAAATAGCGCTATAGTTACAGCGGGTAATGCATTGATGGTTACCGCATTGTTTATTATTCTCTACATGTTTATCCTCAGCTTCAGACCCGAAGTTTTCCGAAACGACGCAAAAATCCTATTCATTCTGATGCTAATTACCCTGATGGCTGTAATTTCGATTTACATAATAAAGAGTAGCCTTTTCAGCATATACATAGTCCCCCTGGTAATTGTTCCAATTTATATCCTCACATTCTTCGACTCGCGGCTGGCGCTATTCACTCATCTGGTAACCATATTCCTGGTAGGATTTTTTGTACCCAATAGCTTCGAGTTCGTTTTTATCAACTTTATTGCGGGAATGGTGGCCATTATAAGCATGACGAACTTCTACCGCAGGGGGCGATTGTTTGTTACCGTGGGCATGGTATATGCTACCTACGCCTTACTCCTCGTGGGACTTGCAGCTGTTGAGGAGGGTAACATAAAAGATTTTGAGAGCATTAACCTTCTTTGGTTTGCTATAAACGCCCTACTGCTTCTGGCGCTATACCAGCTGGTGTACCTATTTGAAAGGATTTTTGGCTTCCTCTCCGATGCAACGCTCATCGAGCTATCCGATACCAACCTCGATTTACTTCGAAAGCTGGCCGAAGTTGCCCCAGGCACCTTTCAGCACTCCCTTCAGGTGGCCAACCTGGCTGAAACAGCAATTCAACATGTTGGCGGAAACCCCCTGCTGGTTAGGGCTGGAGCTCTATACCATGATATTGGGAAAATGGCCAACCCGTTGTACTTCATCGAAAACCAACCATACGACTTCAACCCCCACCGAAACCTGGATTTTACCGAAAGCGCATCAATCATTATCAACCATGTTACCGAGGGTGTCAGAATTGGCCGCAAGGCCGGACTTCCCGACCAGCTGATTGACTTCATACAAACCCACCACGGCACCTCAAAGGTTAGATACTTCTACCAGCGACACCTCGATAAGTTTGACAACGGCGCTGCCGATGCCGTAAAGTTTACCTACCCTGGCCCTATTCCGCCCAGCAAGGAAACAGCCATTCTGATGATGGCTGATGCAGTGGAAGCCGCCTCAAGGAGTATGAAGAATGTGACTGAGGAAAACATAAAGGAGCTTGTTGACACGCTTATAAACCAGCAGCTGGCCGATGGTCAGTTTAACGATGCCAACATCACCTTTAAGGATATCTCGACCATTAAATCGGTTTTCAAGAAGAAGCTGCTGAACATCTACCACGCCCGAATAGAGTACCCCGAGACTAAGGCTAACGAGTAATTTTTTTACTTTCGGATAGTAGTAGGTTGATTCTCGCAGGCACTTATGGCCCACGGTAACAACCATAAAAGCAACATAACCAAGCGAACTAGGCCGAAAAATTTTCAAAACCCGGTATGCCCTCAATCTTAACTGGGCGACCCTGTTTTAACCCTACTCCTATAACCTTCGCCTTTACTGCCGTTGAGCCATCGGGTATGGCTATCACCTCCTGATCAAACACCAACCGTAAATGCCCCTCACGACGAGCTGATACCCTTACCTTAAATTTATCACCGCTGGCGAGCGAACGTTTGTAGTCTATCTCTATTCGGGTAACCACCAAATCTATACCCTCAGTGTGAAGGCGAGCAAAGTCAATACCCCAGCTGAGCAAATATTTATGACGGGCATGCTCCAGGTAGTTCAGGTAAACTGCGTTGTTTACAATTCCCTCAAGGTCGCACTCGTAGTCCCGAACCTCCATCTCTAGTTCGAACAGCTCTGCTAATTTGTCCATGGTAAGTAACAAATATTTATACGGCCATTGAATAACACTCTGAAGAGTAGCGCAAATTTGGTAAAAAATCAGTTTCCCTCAACCATGTACTCCTTAAGCTTCTCCGATTTAGGGTTATTGAAGAGCTCATCGGGTGTTCCCTGTTCAATAATTTCACCATTATACATAAAAATTACATGGTCGGCCAACCGAATGGCCTGCCTAAGTACATGCGTTACCAGGATAATGGTGTAATTTTCCTTGAGGTTTCGGAACAGGTTTTCGATAATTTTACTGGAAATGGGGTCAAGGGCCGAGGTTGGCTCATCGGCCAGGATTATTCGGGGTTTCACCGCCAAACCTCGCGCCAAACAAAGCCTTTGCTGCTGACCAATGGAGAGGCTGGTGGCTGGAGAGTGCAGCCTATCCTTAACCTCGTTCCACAAGCCCACCTCCTTAAGGTGCTTTTCCACATTGTAGTCTATCAGCTTTCGGTCGCGTATCCCCTTAAGCTTTATCCCGTAGGCTACATTCTTATAAATTGAAACGGGTAACGGGTAGGGCCGTTGCGAGAGCAAACCCATTTTTTGCCTAATTGAAGGTATATTTTTACTTGTATTCAGGATGTCATCGTCCTCGATAAAAATGTTGCCCGTGACCTTAAGCTCCCTGTACAGGTCGGTTAGCTTATTCATGCACTTTAGCAGGGTGGTTTTGCCACAACCCGAAGGACCTAGAAGAACTGTTATCCTATTTTTAGGAATTTCCAGGTTTATATCCTTCAGAATATGATGGTTACCCGCATGTACGTTTAGGTTTCTGATGCTTAAAATTGTACAGTCCTGAATAACTTGAGTATCAGTAGGGTTATTGGTCATTTTAATATCAATTTCTAAGATGAACTACTTAATGTTAGTTTTTGAATATCGGTTCGAAAGGAACCTTGCGCTAAGGCTTATAATCAGGATGATGATGGTGAGAATAGTGCTTGCAGCATAGGCACGCTCCCTTACCTCAGGGATTGGAGAGCCCAGCTGAAAGAATATAGCCAAAGGCAGCGTGGCGGCAGGCTCATCAAGGTTAACAGGTATTAAATCGGTGTAACCTGCAGTAAAAAGCACCGAAGCGGCATCGCCAATGCCCCTGCCAAACGCCAGCAATGCAGCAGTGATGAATCCAGAGAAACCCTGCTTCAGCATCACCTTATAAGAGGTTTCGGCCTTGGTTGAGCCCAAGGCCAAGCTTGCCTCATGCAACCCCCTTGGTATGGTTGAAAGAACCTCATCGAAGGTGCGCACCATAATTGGGGTTACCAGAAGGGCAACTGTAATAATTCCTGCCAGCAACGATGCATTTAAACCAAAGAAAAGCATCAGCGTAAAACCAAATGCCCCGTAAACAATGGATGGAATGCCCCATAGCACATCGAGCAGGTAGCGAATGGTTTCCTGCGTTTTTTTGTGCCTTACCAGGTGAACGTTCAGGAAAAGGGCAGCCGGCATACCCAGTACAATGGCAATAAGCGTTGCGCCAAAAGCAATGTAAATTGAACCTACAATGGCATTCAGGACTCCACCCTCTCCCCCGTAGTAGTATCCTCCCTTAGGTGTTTTAATCACCATATCGAGCGACAGGGCGTTAAACCCCTTGACAAACACAATGACGATGATTAGGCCCAAAACAGCAATAAGGGAGTAGGTGGCAATCGCCGAAAGAGCTATAAATATTTTCTCCTCTATAATCTTCCACCTGTTCATCGCTCGCGGGTTTTAAAGATGAAGTACCGAAATATCAGGTTTATCAAAAGAATGATAACCAGCAGCAGCAAGGCGGCAAACATCAGCGCTGAATCATACAGGGGAATGGAAAGCATTTCGCCATAGTTATTGGCAATGAGTGCCGGTAAAGGATATCCGGCTTCAAAGGGGTTGAAGTGCACCTGCACCCGGTTACCCACCACCATCATCACAGCCATTGTTTCGCCAAATGCCTTGGCTATGCCCAGCCCAAAAGCTGAAATTATCCCCGGGTAGCTCTTGCGGATAACCACATGCTTTACTGACTCCCAAAAGGTGGCACCCAGTGAAAGGGAAGCCTCTCTCAATCCCATTGGCACCGTTTTAAAAACTTCGGTTATCATGTTCAGCATGTAGGGGACACACATAACTGCCAGCACAATACCTCCCGCCATAATGGTGTAGCCCGAGGAGGTGGTTCCGAAAATAGGAGCAAGAAATTTTGAAATGAAGGGCACCACCACCAGAATACCCCAAACACCGTAAATGACAGATGGTAGCCCAGCCAATATATCAATTACCGGGTACATCACCTTGACCAGTCTTGATGAGGCAAATTGAGTAAGGTAAATGCCGGCCAGCAGGCAAACTGGAGCTGATAGTACAAATGCAATCAGGGTTACGTAGATAGAACCCGCCACAAATGGCCAGAAGCCAAACTTACCCTGAGATGGCTGCCAGTCGGAGGTGAAAAGCAGGGTTCGGAGGGATTGGTGCTCTAACAACGGCAGTGATTTCAGGTAAAGCCCAACCCCAATAATTACCGGCATAAGCAGGATGATTACCATCGTGGTAATCATCCATGTTTTAGTGGTACGGTCAAAAAATATTCTTCGAAACATGGCTTTTTACTCCAGCAGCTTCAAATACTGGTTTATCTTTTCATGGTTAAGGGGTACATACCCCGCCTCCCTAACATATTTCTGACCTTCGGTAAGGCACCACCTTATAAAATTAATTGTAGCTTTTTTCTCAGGTTTACCCCTGGAAACAAAGTAAAGCTCGCGAGCGGGTGGCGAAGGATAACTCCCATCGCTAATGGCTTTTAGAATCAGGTCAAGGGAAGTGTAAAAATTTTCTGTAGAATCAAGCTGACCGTTCCCATTGACGTCGATTGGAACAACCTCAACCCCGCTTCTCTTTTTTCCGGTTTTTATATCGAAGGCAAAAATTGTGTTGTTAAAGCCAATACCAAGAGGATCGTTGGCCACAGCTTCTGCAAGTCCTGGGTCACCAAAAATTCCAACTCCCTTAATATTTTCCTGCTTCCCACCCAGGTAGTTTGCCCAGGTTTCGGCAGCACCACAGGCATCGGCACGGCAGTACACAGTAATGCCATCGTTACCGGGGATGCCGAGCAGCTTGTTCCAACTCGTTATGGATTCTTTAAGAAATATTGCGGAAAACTCCTCACGCGTTAGCCCTCGCGTCAAAATCTGATTCAGATGGGGATTTCTAACGCTAATGGTGGGCACAACGGCATCAATGGTCAATCCAACGCACCATGCACCCCTGCTAATTTCCTCCTGAGCAATTGATCGGGATACCATACCAAGATCAACAGCACCGGCAAGGGCATCTGCCATTCCCTTACCTGCGCCACCTCCGGAAATATTAAATCTCACCCTGGGGTTTTCCTCCTTGTACTTTTCGGCCCAGGTTACCACCAGCGGGTAGAGTGCAAATGCTCCAGAAATGGTTATAGTCCGCTGCTTCTGCTTGTTCGAGGCACATGCCGATAGGAGCAACGAGACAGCTAGGAGGTAAATAATTCCTGATTTTTTCATGTCAGTAGAGTGTATCTTTTACAATATAAATGTAACGCTTTACAATTTAGCCACATTAAGTTGAATATCAATATATAAATTCCACATTCCTATTTGCTATAAAGACCTAGATTCGTTTTGTTGTTTGTAAATCACCGGAGTAATAGTGAGCTGCAAGTACAGGAACTGGGAGAATTTGCTGTTGGAAACATCCTGAATCTCCTTCAACGATTTGGCGGGCAGCATAAAGAGGTAACCGCACTCAAACCCACCCCAATCAGCAAACTTGTAGGTTAATATCAAATCATTCTCATACCCCAACTTTCGGTCATCAGGGGTAGTTGTGTTGGATTGGGCCAGCATGAAGTAATGGGCAGTGTTGCAAAGGCTAACCGATTTAGAGAACTTGAAATCCATGTAGAGGTAGTAGTCGGCCAATCCGCCTTGCCTGGTATCCTTGTCAAAACTTCTGAAGTAGTCCATGAACCCAAAAAATGTGTGGCGGTTACCGTAGAGAATATCGAAAAGGTGGTCGGTTGATTGTCCGGCACCAACATGGCTGTTACCCGATAGGTAGCCAAACCCTATCCCGGGCGTCAGCTTTCCAATCGAGTAGCACATATCGGCATCCATCAAAAAAGCGCTTACCGTTTTTCCCAGTTTATTTCTACCATACTGGTAGTATGCATTTGCCCAAAACTTCAAATCCTCTCCGGGATACTGGATGTAGAATCCGGTGGTTTGCCTGAAATGAAGGGTATTGGTTGAATCTGTTTCGGTTACTCCAGAAGCAATGTGGAGTAGGGAGAGGTTAAAGTTGCCAGGGAATTTATGGTTAACCCAAACGAAATTGTAGGATTTGATGCGTGAGTCGGGGTAGTAGTTGTTGGATGATGTCTCGTTAAGCGTGTTCCACGAGCCGGCAACATGCAAATTCCAACCGGATAGAGCCAGCTTGAAAAGGAGGGCATCGTAGCTGATACCATTTTGATTCCAATTCCTATTTCCCAATAAATGGCGGCTATCGTAAACCAGCTGCTGCCTACCCACCGACATCCACCCAACACTTCCCAGCTTAACCTCAGCAAATCCTTCAAACAAGCCCAACTCGGTGTTTGCGGTTATTCCGGTTGAATTTACGTTTTTGTCGCCTCCCCATAGCCTCACATCCTGCGGGGTAATCCTTAATTTCAGATTATCCGTTTCGTAGCTAAAAATGATACGGGTGCGCTGCGAAACCAGAGCCGCAGGGTCTTCGCCCTTGGCAGCCAACATCTGGTAGCCGTTGCGAAGTTCAAACCGAGTCCGAAGCTGGGCATCTATCCTAAACTGGGCGTATAGGCGGGGTGTAAAGACTATGGTGAAGAAAAGAGGTAGTAAAATTTTAAACAGCCTACTCATCGGTTTGTAAATTTAGCCAGGCAAACTTAAACATTAAATCAATAGGTTTAGTGTATATTTGTTCTCCATATTTATGCATAACAGCATTAAATATTTAATACTTTTTCCAAACAGCCTATAACTAATGCACCCTAATATCAACAAAAATGAGTTCAAATGGTTGCGAAGGATTTCGATGAAGTTTATCAACCGCAGGGATTTCATCAGAATTGAAAGGTCGTCGGTTAGCTTAGCCTTCAAAAAGGGAGAAACCATCCTGAAACAGGGAGAACAGCCATCCCACGTAGTTTACCTCGAAAGGGGCATAGTGAAGTTTAGCTACCAGAATGAGGCAGGCAAAAACCTGATACTTACCATTGTTGCAGCACCAAAAATACTTGGTGGCGCTAACCTATTCTACAAGGACAATAACCTCTTTTCATTTGTTGCCGTTGATGATTGCGATGTGGTACTCATAGACGCTCAGGTTCTCCTGTCGGTAATGGAAAACAACGCTAAGTTCTCCATTATGCTGTTTCAGCTGGCCTCAGGCATGTTTAAAAAGTCCATACTGAACTTCATTAGCCTGGCGTACAAGCAAAAGGAGGGGCGAATAGCCGATATCATCATATACCTCTCAGCCGAGGTTTACAACTCAAGAGATTTTACCCTCACCCTGACCCGGAGGGAGCTGGCAGAATTTGCCGGATGCTCAACGGAAAATGTCATTATGACCCTCTCGAAATGGCAAAACGAAAATGTGATAGCAGCTGAGGGTAAGCAATTTCAGATAATTGATATGGAACGACTAAAGCACATCAGCAAAATTGCCTAGCCATGTTGACCCAAAAAACAAGATACTCAATGCTGGCCATGATAAGGTTGGCCAGGGAATACGGCAAAGGAACCCTGTTGATAAATCAAATTGCCGAAAGCGAGAGAATACCCAAACGTTTTCTTGAAGCTATTCTGCTGGAGCTTAAAAATAATGGCTACCTTGGAAGCAAGTTGGGTAAAAACGGCGGGTACTACCTGCTTAAGAAACCAGAAGAAATAAGCCTGCTGGAAATCATTAGGCTTTTTGAGGGAAGCATCTCGCTCCTTCAGTGCACTTCCGAAAGGTTTTACCAGCCATGCGAGCATTGCAAGGACGAAAACTCCTGCCCGCTGCGCACAGTTTTTGGCGACATAAGAAGCTACACATTTAACAGGTTGGACGAAACTACCCTCGATAAACTTTTATGAAGAACTTTTTCTCCTGTGCATAAAACCAAAACTCTTAGACCGTGTCGAACTATATCGGAGTTAACCCACCGTATTACACGTTAGAAATCATACAGGTTAACTTTACGGCAAGAGGGAAACTTTCAGGGAAACAATACTAATACTGTTGAACAAATTATGATTTATGTGTTTGTACTACGAGTTTCAATTTCAGGCAAAGCCATCCATTACCTTATAAGGTTGTAAAGAAATGAAGAAAAAATTAAAAGTTATTTTGCTGACAGTAAGCTGTATGGCTATTGCTTTAGGCATTAGCGCATCAAATCCGCAGAACGTGAAGGGTCATCCTGAGGAGTATGTTCTGCTTATCTCATTTGACGGTTTTCGGTGGGACTACCCCACCATGTACCATACTCCCAATCTCGACCTGATCGGAATTGAGGGTGTTCACGCCAAATCGTTAATTAGCTGCTACCCCTCCAAAACTTTCCCCAACCACTACAGCCTGGCGACCGGCCTGTACCCCGACCACCATGGAATTGTGAATAACTCATTTTTTGACAAAAAGCTTGGTTACTACTCCATTGGTAACAGGAAGAGTGTGGAAAATGGGGAGTTCTATCAGGGTGAGCCCATCTGGGTAACCGCTGAGAAACAAGGCGTTAGGACAGCCTCTTACTACTGGGTAGGAACCGAAGCACCTATTCAGGGTATTCAACCCACATACTGGAAGCCATACAACGAAAGGATTACCTTCGAACAGCGTGTTGACACCGTTCTTCACTGGCTATCGCTTCCCGAAGGAAAACGACCTCATCTCATCACCTTCTACTACCATGAGCCCGACCTGGTGAGCCATAATTTTGGCCCGTCATCGCCCCAAACCAAAAAGGTAGTTGAACAGCTCGACAGCCTGCTGGGCTACTTTATGCTTAAACTTAAATTGCTTCCCATTTACCCTAAAATAAACGTGATTGTTGTTTCGGATCACGGAATGGCAGAAATTTCAAGCGATAGGTACATTAACCTTTCGGAACATTTAAAAAAAGAGTGGTTTGAGTATATATCGGGAGGTAATCCGGTTTACAGCCTTCAACCCAAAATTGAGCATTACGCCCAAGTCATGGATAGCCTAAAAAAGATTTTGCACCTAAATGTTTGGGAGCGAGGCCAAATACCCTCGAGGTATTCCTACGGAACCAACCCAAGAGTGAACGATATCCTCATCGAAGCCGAGGCAGGATGGAGCGTGGGATGGTCGTCAAAAGCCGATGATTACAACGGGGGTACACACGGGTATGACAACATGCTCCCCGACATGCAGGGAATATTCTACGCCATTGGACCGGCATTTAAGCATGGATACAGCTGTGCTTCGTTCATGAATGTTGATGTTTACCCGTTGATTGCCCATATATTAGAGCTTAACCCGGCGAAAACTGACGGTAAACTTAAAGAAGTAAAAAATATGTTGAGACAATAGGGAAATCAAAAAAGTTAAATTAAGATTTGAGGATTAAGAAATAGATACCCCTTGCATGGAGCGAACGATTTATCCAAGCCCTGAAGGGGCGGAATAGTTTTGAAACGAAGAGCCTGGAGAGTGATGAACCAAAAGCCCCGAAGGGGCGAAACAGCCTAGCCCAGGGCAAAGCCCTGGGTTTAACGGTGGGCATGGAAATTTTGGTAAAGAGTATGCTAAGCGTTCTTTCTTGTCTTGATACAAGAAAGAACCAAAGAAAATCAAGGCTGAAAAGCCCGACCCGATGGGTTCCCCGGGGGCGGAACTGCCACG